>Ga0099364_10010526_pt1 | contig 12713 bp, 13 predicted proteins | sample TergutTh196P3_FD_73070 | JGI IMG/M metagenome (GOLD analysis project Ga0099364, IMG submission 73070) | Microcerotermes parvus P3 segment gut microbial communities from Pointe-Noire, Republic of the Congo - Th196 P3 | ecosystem: Host-associated > Arthropoda: Insects > Digestive system > Gut ... | reverse complement strand
AAGGCCAAGGGTAATCCAGGGCTTTACAGAAGCTGCCAATGTGGAGCCTGTAAGGGAAATGGTTCAGATGATCGAAGTAAACCGCGCTTATGAAGCAAATCAGAAAGTAGTTCAAACCCATGATGCAATGTTGGGTGTTTTGATAAATCAGGTATCGAGAGTAAATTAAAAGAGTTAATTAAAGGGGTAATAAAAGATGGTACGTAGTTTATGGACAGGCGCAGCCGGCATGATAGGTCAGCAAGCCAATATTGATAATATTTCAAATAACCTTGCAAACGTAAATACTGCCGGGTTCAAGAAAGTCAGGGCAGATTTTGAAGACCTGCTTTATCAGACTGTAAGAACAGCAGGAACCCCTGCAACAGAAGAAACTGTAGTACCTGTAGGTGTACAGCTTGGTCATGGTGTAAAAGTGGCTGCAACCCAGCGCATGTTTACACAGGGTGCACCTCAAAATACTGAAAATGTTTATGACATAGCGATCATTGGAGAAGGTTTTTTCCGTATACAGATGTATGATGGAAGCTGGGCATATACCAGAAACGGAGCATTCGCTGTTGATGAAAATGGCCGCCTTGTTACAAATAACGGTTACTGGGTATTGCCTGATATAATTATGCCCGAAGGCTTTCTGCCCCAGACAATAAATGTTACCCAGGACGGAATGGTATCAGTAATAGTTCCGCAGATTAGCATGGAAGACCCTGTTGATGTAGGCCAAATGGAATTATACCGTTTCCCTAACCCTGTTGGCCTTACTGCAATAGGCGAAAACCTTTTTAAAACAACAAATGCTTCAGGTGATCCAATTCCAGGTTTGCCCGGATTTGAAGGCATGGGCAGACTTGCACACAAGTTTCTGGAAATGTCCAATGTATCTGTAGTCAGGGAAATGGTTGACCTAATTGTTGCACAGAGAGCCTATGAGTTTAATTCAAGAACAATACAGACCAGCGACAATATGCTGGGAACAGCAACAACCCTTAAACGCTAATTTTAATCGAGTGTAAGGATGTATTGAGATGAGTGACTTTATTAATAACTTAAGTATAAGCAGCCAGCAATATATTCCTTTTTCTGCGAGGAATAATCCTTTTTCAAACCCTGCGGATCTGGCTGCAAGAGATAATTCAGAAAGTCTTTTTTCACAAATGCTTGAACGCTCAGCACAACTTAGTTCTGCCGAACATCGTACTGTTTCAATTGATGGATCAAGTACACCTATACTTCCTACTGGCAGGGCAGAGATTGACAGAACAAGTGAGCTTTTTGAAATGTGTCAGGAATTCGAATTCTTTTTGCTTAAAACCCTTATTTCAAGCATGAGAAATACTATCCAAAAAACAGAGCTTATAGACACAGGATTTGCCGGCCAATTCTACGAAGACCAGCTCTACGATGAGTATACAAAGAGTTTTGCCAAAAATGCTGGACTGGGATTTGCTGAAATGGCCTATCTTGAACTAACAGGCCAGCGCGGCAAGGTGTTAGGCCAAAGTTTCTAAGCTAACCCAAACAATCACAAACAGATTATAACATCCATGAGCCCAGGAAATTCCATGCATGGATTTGTATTTTATAAACAATAATGAAAGGAAAATCCCAGCCAGGAATGCGTTGATCATACCAAAAGCACCTTCCCAGGAATGGGACAATGCAAAAAGAAAGGCAGGGAATAGAATTCTTAAGGGTGTAAATAATATAATTGATTCAAATTTTTTCAATAAATAAAAGCGAAAATAGCTCTCTTCAAGATAAGCCAATCCCATACAGGATATAATCAATATGATCCATACAAAAACATTGTCCGGGGCTTGGATTGTTATTTGAGGCATAAAACCTGTATTTGATATATTAACAGCACTTGCCAATAAGGAAACAGCTATTCCAATAAGAATAAGGCCTGGAAAACCCAATGCAAAGGAAATTATGTCAGATTTTTGCGGTTTTAGATCATTTATTGATACTAAAAGGCTCTTTTTATTCAGAATCAGATACCAAATAAGTGCTAAACCTGGAATTGTATAAGTAAAAAGGCGTAAAAGTTCATTATTTGCCGAAAATGAAATAACAGGGTCATTTATTACAGAGTTAATCGAAGGAAGTGATAAACCGCCTGAAAAAAAGAGTATAATATATAACAAAAGGGGTTCAAAAAAAGCGGAAACTGTTAGCTCCTTAAGCTTGTTATAAGACTTTTAAATCTGTTATATCTGTTATATATTATAATATAAATACTTGTAATGGGGAATTAAAATGATAGCATTCCTTGTAATTATTATTGCAGCCGCAGGCATCTTTTTGCTTTTAAAGTCAGGAAAAGGTACTGCAAAAAGCAAATCCTGGCTGCAATTTTATGCCAAGGGAAAAGACTCTGGCTTTTCCATTAAAGAGATTGACCTGCTTCGCCGTCTTGCAGTCAAATCCAATCTTGAGGATCCCAGCTCTCTTTTCTGGTCACAGAACCAGCTAGATATCTGTATTAGATCTCTTGTAAGAAATATTCACCTTAGCGGTGGAAGTAATGCCCAGGAAAGCAATGATTTTCTATCCAAATTATATGATTTTAGAAAAAAAATAGAAATGAATAAACCAAAGATAAAGAATGGTATAAGTAATTCAAGAGAAATTGGAGATGGGCAGCAATTAAGAATACTTGTAGAAGGTGTAGGTGTATTCAAGTCCAAGGTAATAAGAAATGCAGGTAATTATATGACAATTTCAAGACCTGTTATGGATAAACAAACCGGATTCTTCTCCTGGTCCAATGTAAATATATCAGTTTATTTTTGGCGCGAAGATGACGCTGGTTATGTTTTTGATACAACAGTTGAAGATGAAGTATTTTCAAAAGGACTTGCGTCATTAAAAATAAATCATTCTGATTCACTTTTTAGAACACAAAAAAGAAAATCCATACGTGTTAAACTTCATAAATCCGCTTTTCTTTATCTTTTGGAAAATGATGAGGATGCTCATAAGTTGGAAGTTAACCACGGTCTTAAATGCTTTCTTGCCGACCTCTCTGATACAGGCTGTGCTGTAACAATAGGCGGTAAAGCCAATGACGGTCTTAGAATTAAAGTTCAGTTTGCTTTAAACAACAGCCCTATTGTTATGCCAGGAACAGTCCGCTCTGTATCATACAAGGAAGAACAGGATCGCTCACTTTTACATGTAGAAGCTGACCCCCTGCCCATAGAAATAAGAAATAAAATACTTGGAGAAGTATTTGGAATGTTACCGGAAGAAGAAGATGATCTGCCCTTCCGTATCCTGGATGAAGAAACCAACAGTACTGAAGAAAGCTCAAATGCAACTGAACCTTTGGATATTAACGCAGCTGAAAATATTTTTCAGATGGAAGATTAAGTAATTTTGTTAAAGGAACAAATCCCAATTCCTTCGGTCTCAATTAATTCTCCTTTAATGTATGCTGCCATGGCTGCAGTTATTTCGTATTATTTTTTTCCTTTTATTACAGCATTTAAAAATTGGACTTTTTTTGTAATTACATTTATTATCATTTCAATATCTGTGATCTCATTTTTAAGAGTACTTGTTTTATTTCCTTTTAAAGCGCCTCTTTTTATTTTAAAAATTAATCTTTTTTTTATTGCATTTATTTGTGGTTTTTGCCTTGGCATTTCTTCAAGAGCTTCCATAACAGAACTTTCCATACCCCTTGCATATGAGCAGGTTTCAGGTCTTAGAGGGGTGCTTTCTGATGATCCAAGAGCTTTTAATGACAACCGAGGAATGGGTTCCATGGATATTAACCAGGCTTTTGGAGCAGTAGGTTTGCGTACAAACTCAAAAGGGAAGCTCCCGGTTTTTTTTCCATCTGGAACCATTATTGGTATTAAGGAATTTGGCAGGGGTTGTGAAGTTTATGTTGAAGGAAGATTAATATCAGGTGACAGGGGAGTGATGTTTCAGGCAACTGAAGTACATATTCTAAACCCTGCTCCGGCTTTGGAACAATTTCGTACAGGTTTTAGAAAGGGTATATTGCAAAAGTTTGGCATTGATGAAGATCAGACATTACAGCCTATATGGGCAGGACTTGCTTCTGCAATGCTTTTGGGTATAAGGGATGACCTTGATGTAGATTTATCTGCTTCATTCAGAAGGGCAGGTTCTAGCCATGTGCTTTCGCTTTCAGGAATGAACCTTGCTATACTGACTGGTGCAATAATATTTATATTGCGTATTTTTTTTGGTATACGTACTTGTTCACTTATAGGTGCTTTGTTTGTAATTGTATATATTTTTCTAGCTGGCGCTCAGGCTTCTTTGGTAAGGGCAGGGATTATGTCTTTGCTTGGAACCCTGGCACTTTTGGGTCATTTAAAAAAAGATCCATTAGCTGTACTGGCCCTTGCTTTTTTAATTCAGCTTATAATACAAAGTGAATCAGGTTTAACTGTTTCATTTATTTTTTCATACCTGGCTTTGGCAGGTATATTCATTACAGGCCAAACAATATATGAGATATTTCGCGGGAAAATACCTGATATATTACTTTTAGGTTTTTCAACTTCAGCAGGTGCTTTTATAGCAACAAGTGCTGCGGTAGCTTTTTATTTTGGCAGCTTACATCCCATAGGAATAATTTCCGGAATTATTATCATGCCTTTAGCTGCTTTTTTTCTTATAATGTCGTTTGTTTCACTTTTATTAATCAGCATAATCCCCCTGCTTTTTATTCCGTTAAATTTTCTTCTGACCTGGTGTTTCCGGTTACTTGAAACTATTGTTTCTTTGGCAGGAAGAGTTCCTGGTATTCAAACAAATTTATTTATTCCTGTTTTGATTTTTTCTATATTAACAGTCATCACACTTGAAATAGTAAAATATATGGAAAGAATCAGAAGGAGAAGTATTGAATCTTTTGACACCTGATTTAATAAAAACCATATACAACTCTCCAAGGGAACTAAAATTATTTCTTGAACAAAATTCACTTGGCATGAGAAAAAAATTCGGCCAGAATTTTTTGATAAACCCGAGCATAAGGGAAAAGCTGCTTGATGCGCTAGAACTAAAACCTATGGATAAAGTCTGGGAGATAGGTCCTGGCTTGGGTGCAATGACATTAGGACTTCTTAAAAGAAGTGCAGAAGTAACAGCTTTTGAAATAGATATTGGTTTTATTAAAATTCTTAAAGAACTATTTGCATCTAACAGTAATTTTAAACTTATAGAAGGTGATGTTCTTAAAACATGGCCAAAAACACCAAAGCATATTGATACAATCCTTTTTGGTAATTTGCCCTATAACATTGCTGCGATCCTTTTAGCGGACATGATCGAAAAAAAAAGTTTTTTTAAGAAAATAGTAATAACAGTACAGCTTGAAACAGCACAACGTTTATTGGCAAAACCAGGAACAAAGGATTATTCTTCATTAACGGTTTTATGCAGTTCTGTTTACAATATAAGACCATTAATAAAAATAAAAGGCAGTTCATTTTACCCTATACCAAAAGTAGAATCACAAGGTCTGCGTTTAGATCTTATAAAGGATAAAGATGAACTCCCAATGTATTTTAATACACTTACAAGAGCTCTTTTTGCTTCCAGGCGAAAAACAATAAAAAACAATCTATATAATTTTGTAAATTCTGTTATACTAAAAAATACAAATAAAGAGAGTAAACAATGTGCTCAATCAGCACAGATTATTGTTTTAAAAGCTTTGGAAAGCATGAATATATCCGCCAATATAAGGGCAGAGACTTTGGGTACAGGCGATTTTATTCGTCTCGCGCAGATACTTGAGGATTTGATAGAAAATGACTGACAAAATATCTATGAGAATTTTAAATATAAACGACAGAATTAACGAAACCTGTTTAAGGCTTGGAAGAAACTCAAATGATATCAGACTTATGGCTGTATCAAAGTCATATCCAATATCATCTGTGGAACATGTGTTTAAACATGGAATCAGTTTGTTTGGAGAAAGCCGTGTTCAGGAAGCCATTGATAAGTTTTCGGTTTTTAAGGATAAGTACCCTGAACATAATACTGAGATTCATTTAATTGGCAGTTTACAGCGGAATAAGGCAAAAAATGCAGCTGTATTTTTTGACTGTATACAATCTGTTGACAGGCTTAGTCTTATAGAAGAACTTGGTAAATTCAGTCTAGGAAGGAATATACCATTAATGATATATTTGGAATATCTAACCGGAGAAGAAAGTAAAAAGGGTTTTTTGGATTTGGATGAGCTTTTTAGGGCTGCTGAAAAAGTACATTTGTTTGAAGGCTTAAAACCCCTGGGACTTATGACTATGGCTCCTTTTACAACAGATAAAAAGGTCATAAGAGCTTCTTTTCGCAAGTGCCGTCTTGCATCTGAAGAGCTTTCAAAAAGGTTTGGTAAAGATTCCTGGTCACATCTTTCAATGGGGATGTCAGGAGATTATGAAATTGCGCTTGAAGAAGGCACAAACCTTTTGCGCATTGGAACAGCTATTTTTGGAGAACATGAGTAAAATTGATGAAAAAACACCTGTCTTTTTTTATTTTATTATTAGTAATGATAATTACTCAGACAAAAGCTCAAACGTTTGATACCATTAATCCTGCTGCTACTCCAGGTGCTTTTGACATGAGTGCATCGCCGCAATGGGCAAGGGATCTGCGAAGGGGGTCCATTGTTGCTTTTGGTTCTTTTCCATTTACATTTTTTTTTACAACCTTTTTTATGGATACTTCACGTTTGATTACACATGACTTTGATCAACGTTATGCACCATGGCCGTTTAAACCTGCTGGCGCTATAGATATGACACGTGATCAGCAGCTTATGAGTATTGGTATAGCAGCTGCCAGCTCCATTGCCATTGCGTTAATAGATCATTTTATAGTAAGGCATAACCGTTCAAGACAGAGCCAGGACATACGCATTATTGAGCCAGCTCCTCCAATGATAATAAGAACACCTATTGTACCTGTTGAGTTATATCCTGATGAACCGCCTTTACATGAAACGATTAATGAATCAATTGATGAAGCAATTGAAATCATCGAACAAGAAACTGAAATTATTGAGTCTGATGACTGATAAAAATCCTTTACAGTCTTTTTCATGCATAGTACAAAATAATCTGTCACCTGGTCTGCGTCTTGATCGCTATATTTCGGAAAATCTTAAACTTCTTTCAAGGTCTCAGATTAAATCAAGAAATTTAAAAGCATTATTAAATAACAAGGAAGTAAAAATATCCCGAATTTTAAAAGGCGGAGAAACCCTGGAACTTTTCTGGGAAGACCCTGAACCAATTGATTTATTACCCGAAGATATTCCCCTTGATATTGTTTATGAAGATGAAAGGGTAGCAGTTATAAACAAGGCACAGGGAATGGTAGTTCATCCCGGAGCAGGCAATCATACAGGAACTTTGGCAAATGCCCTTTATTACAGGCAACTTCAAAAAAATAATATTGCAAACATTAATAAGGTTGGAATCAGACCAGGTATAGTTCACAGATTGGATAAGGACACATCAGGACTTTTAATAACAGCCTGGGATGATATTGCACATAAGTTTTGTGCAGATCAATTTAAAAAAAGAAAAGTAATCAAGACCTATGCTGCAATTGTCCATGGCTGTCCTTCTCCAAAAAATGGAATAATAGATCAGCCCATTGCAAGGTCTCCTCATAACAGAAAACTTTTTGCAGTCAGTCCCCAGGGAAAACCAAGTCTTACACGATATAAAGTTGTACGCTCATTTAATAATTATTCTCTATTGCTTGTAAGACCAAAAACAGGACGTACGCACCAGATCAGGGTTCACCTAAAACACATAGGTCATCCTGTGTTAGGCGATCCATTGTATGGTAAACATGATAATTTAACATCAGCTTTACAATCCCGTAGTAATGACCTTACATTAATGCTTCATGCAAAACGCCTTTCAATAGTCCTGCCAGGTTCCGAATCACTTGGGAGACAAACGTTTAGAACAATGTTGCCTGAACGTTTTAAAATCTTTACAATTATATTAAAAAAGGGAATAAAAAATAATTAATACAGTTTTACTAAATATCAGAAGTATAAATGAATGTGAAGTTTTACTGGATAATAAAAACTTCTTGTTGGTTTACAAGGCTCCAAAGATACACAGCGTTCCAGGGAAGGGTACAAGTCTTGTTGAATGGTTTTTGGAAAAAAAACCATATGCAAAAAATATGCCTTTAATGGAAGCAGGCCTTGTAAACCGGCTTGATTTTGAAACACAAGGTCTGGTGCTTTTTGCAGGAAATCATGAATCTTACAGTAAGTTTTTAGAAGAACAGAATAAAGGCAATATAATCAAAACATATTCTGCACTTGTAAGCAGCTCTGATAAAAGAATGTCCGGGTTTATGCCATTTAAAATTGATCCAGATGATATATCATGTCCTTATACTATAAAAAGTTTTTTCCGCGCTTTTGGTTCAGGCAGAAAACAAGTCCGGCCTGTAGATGAAAGTGCTGACATAAAGTATTTAAAAAAACATAAAATTTATGATAAAATTTACAGTACTCAAATTATTAAAAAACATATAATTACAGATCGTTTATTAAAAAGCAATAAAGAAATATTATCTTTACATATAAATATAAACCAAGGTTTCAGACATCAGATACGCTGCCATCTTGCCTGGCTGGGTTTACCAATATTAAATGACCTTGTTTATGGAGGAGAAAAAACAGCTCTAGGTATGCAAACATTTGCTTCACGAACCAAAGGTATACAAACTAAAGGTTTATTGGCCTTAAGGGCAAGTGAGTTGATGTTCAGTGATCCAGCTTCAGGAGAAAAATTGCATTACAAGCTGCCGGAATTATCGATTGAAGAAATTTAAAATTTCTGCAGCCAGGTAAAAAGAACCTGTGCCAAGAATCGGCATTTTATGTTCATCAGCCAGTTCAAGAGCAAGCTTTATTGCTTTTTCTGTTTCAGGAATAAAAAGAATCTCAGGCGGATTATTTAATCCGCTTGGGTTTACCATTTGTGATACAGTTTCCTGAAAAACTTCATAAATAGCTTCCGGGGAGCTTTTTTTGAATGTGCCGGGAGTTGTAATTATTATTTTTGAAAAACAAGGCAGACAAACTTTAGCCATTGTCTTAATATCCTTGTCTTTAGCACAGCCGAATAAAAGTATGCCGTTGTTTCCATATAATTCTAAAAAAATACTTAATGTGTTTTGTACGCTGTTTTGAGTATGCGCACCATCAATGATAAGTTCTTGCTTTGTACCAAGGTGCTGAAACCTGGCAGGCAAGGAAAAATCCTTGAGCCCTTTTCTGATTGCCCTTTCTTCTATATCAGGAAATACTGTTTTTAAAGCCAGTATTGCAAGGCCTGCGTTTTCAGCCTGGATTAAACCATGCAAAGAAAGACTTATATCCTGTAAAAAAAATACCTTGCTGTCCACTGGATTTTTTAATTTTAAATTAAAAACCGTGCCTTTTTTTTCTAACTTAACATTGCTTATTTCGCCGTACTCAGGAAAATAATAAAGAGGGCTGGCCATTTCCAAGGCTTTGTTTTTAAAAACCTCAAGAGCTTCATGCTTTTGCTTTGCCAAAACAACTGGCTTGCCTTTTTTTATTATGCCTGCTTTTTCACCTGCTATTGTCTTTATGCTTGTGCCAAGATATTCAGTATGTTCTAGTTCTATAATGCTGATTACTGAAACAGCAGGCATAAGTATATTTGTGGCATCAAGCCTTCCGCCCATGCCTGTTTCAACAGACATTGCATTAACATTCGCTTCCCTTGAGCAAAGAAAATACCATAATGTCATAAGCTCAAAAAATGTATATTCTTCCCCCGGATGTTTTTGCATTGCAATTTCTACAGTCTCTCTAAGCTCTTCCCCTGCTTTTTTGTACACTTCATCATCAAAAAAAGAAGCTCCCATGGAAAGCCTTTCCCTGAAATCCATCACATGGGGCGATGCATAAAGAGAACATTTCATGCCTGCGCTATTCAATATCGAACACATCATTGCTGAGATCGAACCCTTGCCTTTGGACCCTGCTGTATGGAAAGCAGGAGAACAGTTTTGCGGGTTGTGGCAAATTGCAGCAAGATTTTGCATGCGATCGAGGCGGAAGTTACGCATGTTTAAGTCCTGTTCCAGGTTTATAAAGCCGGAAATCCAGTCAAAAACATCCAAAGGAGTTGAAAATTTCATCATTTTCTATATATCATAAGATATGGATATAATGAAGGGATTTAAAGCGCATTCCAAAGTATATTTTATTGGTATCAAGGGAACAGGAATGTGTGCTTTGGCAGAATTCCTTCATAATCGCGGTGTCAAGGTTACTGGCTCAGACTGTGCTGATGTTTTTTATACAGATGCAATTCTAAATGAATTGAATATACCTTTTTTTGAATCCTTTGATGCTAAAAATATAATTAATGAAAAACCGGATGTTGTAATTCATTCTGATGCATATTCATTTGATAAAAATCCTGAGATGGCCCAGGCTAAAAAACAGGGACTTCCCATTTTTCAATATTCGAAGGCTCTTGGTGAATACACACGTGATTTTGATTTTTCAGGGATTACAGGCTCACATGGCAAGACAACAACCACTGCCATGTCAGGAACCATGATACGCGCTGCGGGTCTTCCTGCACAGGTTTTGGTTGGAAGTGCTGTCAGCAGCTTTGGTAACCGTTCTACGCTGAACCTCGGCGATAAATACTTTATTGCAGAAACAGATGAATACAGGCGTCATTTTCTTAATTTTGAACCGCAAAGAATAATCTTAAGCTCAGTAGAAGAAGATCATCAGGATTATTTCCCTGATTATGATTCAATCCTTAAAGCCTATCTTGAATACCTTGATAAGCTGCCGGATTCAGGGCAATTGATTTATTGCGCAGATGACCTGGGAGCCTGCGAAGCAGCCAATATAATTTCTGAGCAAAACAAAAGCCTTACATTAATCCCTTATGGGTTTACAGCACAAGGGGATTGGGGAATTGTTTCGCATGAATCTGGTATAGGTTTTCAGAAGTTTAATGTCAGGGGATTCAGCGAAGAGATTGAGATTTCAATTCCAGGGAAACATTCCTGTGTAAATGCAGCAGCAGCCCTGGCTTTAACAAACGAACTTGTTTTAAAGGAATTTGGCTCCTTTACACAGGACATGAAAAAAAATGTATGCAAGGCAATTAAGGATTTTAGGGGTTCAAAAAGAAGGTCTGAAGTTTTGGGTGAGGCTAGGGGCATACTTTTTATGGATGATTACGGCCACCATCCAACAGAGATTGCAACTACCTTGCGCGGCTTAAAGGAGTTCTATGGCCGAAGGCTTGTATTGAGCTTTATGTCCCATACATATACAAGAACAGCTGCGTTATTTGACGAGTTTGCTTCTTCACTTGAATATGCTGATATACTTGTGCTTCATAAAATATACGGGTCTGCGCGCGAAGTTTATACAGGAGGAATAACAGGGCTAAGTCTTTATGAAAAGGTCAAAACCAAAATGGGGGAGGCTGTTTTTTATTCTGAAGAAGTCCTTGATGCTGTTCATACATTAAAAGACATACTCAAACCAGGTGATCTTTTTATTACCATGGGTGCAGGAGATAATTTTAAACTTGGACAAAAACTATTTGAGATATATAATGGAATGAGGGAGAAAAATGTTTCCGCAAGCGGAAACTTCGATTAACGTCGCCGCTAGCGCGGCTGATATAGGAGTTAAAATGAAAAGCATGACTGGTTATGCTTATTGCGAAAACACAAAACAAGATGCAACTGTATCTGTTGAAATAAAAGGCTATAACAGCCGCTTCCTTGACATTAATATTTTTCTTCCTTCCTGGCTTTCTTCGCTAGAAGGCAAAATACGTGAGTATATCGCATCACGATTTAAACGTGGTAAAATAGAAGTCTATATAAGAGTTAGGGAACTACATACAGAAATTTCAGTTTCTGTTAACAAAAATGCAGCAAAAGCCTATTTTAACTCAATAAAAACTCTGGCCAGTGATCTTGGCATAAGGAAAAAACCCGATCTATCTATGATACTTGGACTTGAAGGAGTGTTAATTACTGAAAAAAAGTTTAAAGACAGTGAAAATTATTTACCCTTGATCAATCCTATGCTTACAGAAGCTGCGGATAAGTTCGATGAAGAACGCTTAAGGGAAGGCAAGCATACTAAAGATGATATAATTTCACATATTAATTTAATCAGTATGAATTCTTTGGTAATAGAAGAAAAAGCACCGGATATCGAAACAATTTTTAAAGAAAATCTGCGTACAAGGTTTACCGAGGTTTTAGGCAGTCAAATTGATGAAAACAGAATTCTTGCAGAAACAGCTATTTTATTGACCAAGCATACGATTTCCGAAGAACTTTCACGTTTGGACTCTCACTTAAAAGAATTCCAGCATGAAGTACAGCACAATCCCAGTCCTGGAAAAAAATTGGATTTTCTATGCCAGGAAATAAACCGCGAGGTAAATACAATTGGTTCTAAAACTCAGGTTCTTGAAATAAGCAGGGCTGTGGTTGAGATGAAAAATGCCCTGGAAAATATCAGGGAGCAGTTAAAAAATGTCGAATAATAAGTTTGGAGTAAAAGTAGCAATATCAGGAAAAAGCGGATGCGGCAATACAACAATTAGCCGCCTGGTATCTGAAACACTTGGATTAAATTTTATTAATTT
>Ga0099364_10010525_pt1 | contig 12714 bp, 8 predicted proteins | sample TergutTh196P3_FD_73070 | JGI IMG/M metagenome (GOLD analysis project Ga0099364, IMG submission 73070) | Microcerotermes parvus P3 segment gut microbial communities from Pointe-Noire, Republic of the Congo - Th196 P3 | ecosystem: Host-associated > Arthropoda: Insects > Digestive system > Gut ... | reverse complement strand
CTAAATTGTGAAATAGACTCCGCCTGACACGGATTTTGTTTTGCCTATCTTGACAATTTTGCCACAAAAACATGTGGGGTACAACGAGGGCTAATGCCCCCCGCTCGCTTATGTTGCTCGCTTATGTTGTGAGTCCACATAAACTTTGACACACCCCAATGACGGAGGGACTGTCTAATAGGTATATCACTTTCCGGCGGAAGCGTAATGGTGTAATTCCATTCTCCGTGGAAGGTATGTTACGCAATGTTGAGTAAACACGGTGTGCTGATTTGAAGCATTTGTATCATTTTGCAATAGGAAAAAACTTTTTTTGGGCAAAATAATACACAATTTACCCCATCGAAAAAAAACAAAAACTGTGGCAGGTTTACGTAACTCTTTTAATATAAATTAGTTACAGAAAAAACAGAACTGTTTTAAAAAATCGGCACAATATTTGCACCATTTTACATAGAGATTTGTTGCCCCCGAGAAAAATGGTGCGTTATGTTCCACTTTCGTTCCGCTATTTCCGTTTCGTTTTTGGAGTCGCGTGCTCCATTCACGACGCGCTTGCTCTCCGATTGGGGAAAAAATATGCAGGAGACCGAAGAACTTTTGGACAGCACCGCTTTGGAGGGGAGACGTACAAATCAAAAAAAATCAGGTAATGTTGATTCTCCCGTTGGATACGAAGGACAGCAAAATTCACCGGACTATGTGCGCGTTTATCTACGTCAAATGGGGAAAACCCCCTGTTTGACAGTACAGGAAGAACGGCTGGGGACAACCAGAATTTGCAAATGCCGGAAGCACTATTACAACCGTTTTTTTTCTTCGGATTTTATTATCGAACAATGTCTGAAATTGATCCAATCCGCTTTGGCAGGAGAATGTCGGCTTGATCGTTGCCTCGATTTTTCCCACTTCAAATCCAATCGAAAAGAGGACATTGTGCAGATTTGCAAAGTCCACTGCGCAACACTCCAAAGAATTTTAGAACAAAACAAAAAAGATTTCGCACTAATTCTTCTACTGCAAACAAAAACCAACGAAAAAATAAGCATTAGAAGACGAATTCAACAGCGGCGGTGCCGCGCTTCAAGGCTTCTTCAAGAGTTACATTTCCGGATGCCGAAAATTGTTCCGAACATTCATAAACTTCGACGGATGGCACGTAAGGTACGTTTGCTGAAAATGAAAATTCGGGAGGTCAAATCTTTGTTTTTGGAACTCCCCGCCGAACAGGCAGAAATTGCCCAAAAAGACTTGGAATGTAACCGCCGCAAATTAGACTCTCTTATGAGGTCGCTGACGGAAACACCAGCAACGCTTCAACGCTATCTTCGCCGAATGAAAGAAGCAAACCGGCAATATACCGAAGTCAAAAATTGGTTTTCGGGAAGCAATCTTCGCCTCGTGGTGTCGATTGCCAAAAACTATCAACATCGTGGATTAAGTTTACTTGACCTGATTCAAGAAGGAAACATCGGGTTACTTCGGGCGGTGGATAGATTCGAGAAGGGACGAAACGCCAAGTTTTCAACCTTTGCAACTTGGTGGATTCGCCAGGCAATACTACGGGCGATTGCCAACAGTAGCCGAACGATTCGGGTGCCGGTACATATACAGGATTCTCTTACGCGAATCTATGGTGTGGTACGGCGAATTAAAGATCAGACAGGAATGGTGCCGACCTTGCAGGAAACGGCAGAACAGTGTAGGCTTACGGAAGATGAGGTGGTCAGAATCTTACGATGTGATTGCACGCCGGTTTCCTTCAATGCAGTGGTGTACGGGGAACACAACAGAACCTACGAAGAAATTTTGGAAGATACAAAATGCGGTGCTCCTGAGGATTCGGTAAAAGGCGAGTCGTTGCGTGACAGGTTGGAAGATGCGATGAACGTTCTTTCGGATCGTGAGCGGAGCATTCTTCAACACCGCTACGGATTGCTCGATGGTTCGGTTTATACATTGGATGAATTGAGTAAACTTTTTTCTTTGACCCGAGAACGTGTCCGCCAGATTGAAATCAACGCTATCAGAAAGTTGCAGCATCCGACGCGCTCCCGAAAGTTGGAAGGACAGAGTTCGGCGTTTGTCGGCAGATTTCAATAAAGGTTCGTAATTTCATGACGGCTTCCGAGCAGGTCTATTGACAAATTCCTAAAATGATAGACAATGGCGTCGCCGTTTCAAGGGGGAAATGCCGTTTTCAGCGTATTTCCCTTATGTTATTAAGCGGTAACTGCTGCCGGCAATTTCCGATAGAATTTTTCGGTTGCGTCTTCGGTTTCATTTTAACGCATTTACGTTATGTCAGTAACTTGTCTCACAACCGGCGGTGCTGGTTTTATTGGTACGAACTTCGTTCACCAATGGATAGCCGAAGAGTCGGCACCGCTGGTCAATGTCGACGCACTGACGTACGCCGGCAATCTCGTTTCGCTTGCCGATGTGAAAACACATCCCCGCTATACGTTTGTCCACGCTAATATTTGCGACACGGAAACGTTACGGAACGTGTTCCAAAAGCACCGTCCCCGGTTTGTCGTCAATTTTGCCGCAGAAACGCACGTTGACCGCTCCATTGACGGACCGGAAAATTTTGTCATGACAAACGTCGTCGGCACTTTCCGGTTGCTCGAAATTGCAAGAGAATACTACAATACGCTTGAAGAAAACGAAAAAGCACAGTTTCGGTTCTTGCACGTTTCCACCGACGAAGTCTATGGTTCACTGGGGGCGACCGGAAAATTTATGGAGACGACTCCGTATTCACCGAACTCTCCTTACTCTGCTTCAAAAGCATCAAGCGATCATTTTGTTCGTGCTTATTGCCATACATTTGGACTGCCGACGCTCGTCACGAATTGCTCGAACAATTATGGTCCATACCAGTTCCCGGAAAAATTGATTCCGCTGATGATTACCAATGCCCTCGAAGGAAAACCGTTGCCCGTTTATGGAGACGGAATGCACGTTCGCGACTGGCTTTATGTAGAAGACCATTGCCGGGCAATTCGCACGGTATTGCAGAAAGGAACCATTGGGGAAACGTACAATATCGGTGGGAATGCAGAAATGCCGAACATTGAGATTGTCCGTTTGATTTGTGATTTGGTCGAAAAATACCAACCGGAAATCGAACACAAACCGGTGCAGTCGCTGATTACACATGTACAGGATCGCCCCGGTCATGATCGTCGGTATGCGGTAGACACGACCAAAATCGAGACCGAACTCGGCTGGCGCCCACTGGAATCCTTCGAGAGCGGAATGAGCAAGACGTTGAAGTGGTATCTCGAACATCAAGATTGGGTTCAGGCAGTCAGTCAAGGGAAGTACCAACGGGAACGGCTGGGTACCGGAAAATGAAACTGGAAGGAAAAATTATGAACGATACAATAAACTTTACCGAAGGAACAATCCATGATGTGGTAATCCGCGAGGTCAAGCGTTTTACCGATTCACGCGGTTGGTTGGCGGAGATGTTTCGTCGGGATGAACTGCCGGAGAACCTTCATCCGATGATGGCGTATGTTAGTGAGACGTTACCGGGCGTTGCTCGCGGTCCCCACGAACATGCCGAGCAGTCCGACCTTTTTGCGTTTCTCGGTCCTGGAGACTTGAAACTGTACCTTTGGGACACTCGTAGGGACTCGCCGACTTATGGCGTCAAGTGGTCAAAAGTCGTAGGGGAAACGTTTTCTTGCGTTGTTACAGTTCCGCCGGGAGTTGTCCATGCCTACAAGTGCGTTTCGGATAACCCTGCCTTGGTTTTCAATGCACCCAACCGGCTCTACGCCGGAGAAGGCAAGAAGGAAAGAGTCGATGAAACACGGTATGAAGACGTCGCTGATTCGCCGTTTGTGTTTGAATGAGGGTGTGCCAATGTTTATGTTGGCACATTGTTCCCCATTGAAGCGGCTGTGTCAAAAAATTAGTTGGTATTTTCGCCTGTAAGGGCGAGGCTGACCACGCCTTCGTGCCTAGGGTTGAAACCTTAGGCTAGTACGCCTTGCCCTTACAGGGCAAGCACGAGAATAAAAACACCCACAAAAGTTGGACACACACTTGCGTAACTCTTGCGCACTCCCACGATTGCGGCTCAGTGAATGTTTTTTAACATTTATCTCGCGTGTAATTTTCATGCGCCAGGGTTTTAATTCTTACGAAATGCTCTTTTTTGCCCAATATTCCGTTTTTATCGGTTATTAGCAATTTTTGTTAATGATTTACAGGAAAAGATGCCGATTAACGGATAGATAGAATCCTTATTTTCCTTCCAAGGATAGGTCGGTTGGGAAAATAAGCGAAATAGATAAGGAGAATAGCATTGAAACCAACATCGAGATTGCATCGGGGCTTCGTTGCCGCCACGCTGAGGTTGTCTATCAGTATAGCCCTCCCAGCCGTGTTTTCCGGTAGTATTCTTCTTGCGCAGGCGGTTCCGCTGCACGGTGCTCCCGTTCAGCCCCCCCACGTCGCCCTGCATACCGTTTCCCCGGCAGTTCCGACCGTCGATTCACCACAGAATCGGCAAATCGCCGCCCAAAAACTGCACCTCGCCCGAAAAGCACTCGCCGCCAAAGATATTGCATCCGCAGAGCGCTACGTCAACGATGTCCAAGCGATGCAGTTAACCTATCAGGAAACCGAGGACAACCCAGAACGTGTCCAAGCCCTTTTACAACAGCACCGGCAACTCGCGGAACTCGCCAGAACACAAGGAAATACCGAACACTACCGACAGCAGTACGCACGCTTTCAGTTAATTCAAGCCGACACGATGATTCGACGCGGAGAACTGGATTTAGCGGCACAACTCACACAGGAAGCAGCAATGCAGGGCGTCCAATATACTCAAAAAAACGTCGAAGAAGGATTGGAGCCTAACGTAATGGCACGGCGTATCGACGATGTGCGGCGAGTCCAGAGTGCGAACCGACCCGCCGTGGTCGTTCAAATGCCGCAACAACCGTTGGCAGGAGCAGCCAAAACACACCTCGAACAAGCCCAGCAAATGTTGCAGCAAGCCCGAACAGCACTCGAGGCGGGTCAACTCGAACAGGCTGAACAACTCGCACGCCGTGCCGCTGCACTTGAATTGCCCGAATACGCTTTTGAGCAGGGACTCTCGCCGAACCGATTCCTCACCGAACTTGCTGCCAGACGGCAAAACATCAATTTGCAGCCGGTGACGTCCCCCACGCAGAATACGCAGGTCGTACAGGTCGGCGGTGCTGGACAAACGCTTGCTCCGCCGGTGCCGACGTTGAGCAGAACGCCAGCACACATTGACGAAACACTCCAAAGACAACAGATGCTGGAACAGCGCATCTCGATGGACATTATGCAGGAACTGTCGAATGCACAGCGGTTGGTCGAAGTAGAACGCCGACCGGATGCCGCTTTGGAAATTTTGCACAATCTCAAACAACGAGTGGAACGCTCCGCTCAAATTACAGCCGACAGAAAGACGGCGTACATTACTCATATTGACAGGGCGATTGTTGAAGCGCAGCGTTTCCAAGAGCGTTATGCCGCACTGGAAAATCTGAATCAGATGAACGAAGCCGTGTTGGCAGACCTCCGCCATCGGCAACAGGCATTTCTAAACAAGGAACAGCAACTGCAAACGATGTTCAAAGAATGTCAAAAACTGATGGAAGAACACCGTTACGAAGAGGCGGTTATTCTCGCCAAAAAAATCAGAGAGTTTGCTCCTGACGAACCGGCAGCGCAACTGTTGGCAACGACGACAGAGTTTGTCTATCTAAACTACAGGAACAAAAGTATCGAAGCGGATAAACGAGCAGGAGTCATTGACGCACTCATCGGAGTCGATGTTGCTTCGACTATCCCGCAATTTGGCGGTAGAAACGTACTTTACACTCCGAACTGGGCAGAGTTAACACAGACCCGGCAAGCGTCGAATCGGAAACTTCGGACGCAGAGACCTGCGAAGGAGATACAGATTCTTGATCAGTTGGAGCGTCCGGTCTCGTTAAGTGTCAATCAACCGATGCCGTTGGAGCAGGCGGTTAATATGCTTTGCGGCGAGGCTGGCATCACACCTTATTTTGATAGGGCGGCTCTGAACGAGGCGAACATTCCGACGGGTGTGATGGTGTCGGTGCCCACCGTCAACGGTATTAAAGCGAAGAATGCACTCCGTGTGTTGCTAGAGCAACTCAATCTTGAGTTTGTCGTCAAAAACGAACTGCTCCAGATTACCAGCAAGCGTCGGGCACAGGGAGAATTGGTAACGTATATGTATTATGTAGGGGATATTTGCAACGTTGCCCCGCCGGCAGTCGATGAAAGAATTTTGGAAAGAGCCTTTGAACGTTCTTTCGAATTTCAGAGTCCGCACAGCAGGAGGAACAATAGCAATGGCAACACCGGTAATACGCAGTCGCATATTGCGGTGCCGATGCCGGTGCAGGGCATACAGATGCCGAATGGTATGCCGACCAATATGTCCCTTTCACAAAACGGCAATGCAATGCAGGAAGGTGATCCGAATGTTCTCGGTCAACAGTGGGGCGGCGGATATGGACAAGGAGGAATGATGGGAGGATATGGACAAGGAGGAATGATGGGCGGTATGGGTGGCTATGGACAAGGCGGAATGATGGGCGGAATGGGAGGTTATGGACAAGGAGGAATGATGGGAGGATATGGACAAGGAGGAATGATGGGCGGTATGATGGGCGGCGGAATGGGAATGGGGTTCGGCGACATTTATAGTATTATTCAATCGGTCATCCAGCCCGAGTCGTGGCAAATGATGGGAGGCGAAGGCGAAATCCAAATGCACTACGCCACGCAAAGTTTAGCCATTCGGCAAACCGAAGAAGTCCACGCTCAAATCGAAGACCTGCTCGTTCAAATAAGAAAAATGCACGATTTACAAATTGCCATAGAAGTCCGGTATATTACCTTGTCTGACCAGTTCTACGAGAGGATGGGAACTGCGTTTAATATGGTTTTCAACAACGATAAAGCATTTGGACGTATTACACGGGTTACCAATGAGTTGCCTGATGAAAGCGGCGAATATGTAACAACGACAACGCCGCGCGGCAACAACGTGACCGTTGGTCTGTCGGCACCGCGAGTCTTTAACGCAAATGCTTCTATTCCGTTTAATCAGGATAGTTTTAATGCCACCGTCCCAGTGTTCGGCGGGTACAATCCATCGGCGGGAATCAGTACAGGATTTGCTCTTTTGAGCAATATCGAAACCTATTTCTTCATTCAGGCGGCGCAGGGAGACAATCGCAGCAGTATTATGGAAGCCCCCAAAGTGATGCTCCAGAATGGTCAGCCGGGGATGGTCAATGACACGACGCAGATTCCTTTTGTTACCAGTGTTACGCCGGTGGTCGCCGACTTTGCCATTGGATATCAACCGATTGTAACGATGTTGAATTCGGGACAGGTACTTCATATACAGGCGACGGTATCGAATGACCGGCAGTATGTTCGGATGACGTTGAACCCGACGTTTACGACGCTGGTCAGGGTTCGGACATTCAAATACTTCGGCGATGATGTGGATGAAGAGACGACGACATCCACAACGACGGGAGACGAGGCGACGACATCTGTTGTGCCTGTTCCTTCGGCGGATCCTCGCGGCGGCAGTACGTCGACGAGGGTGGCTCGTTCTGGTATTACGGTTCAACAGCCGGAGATAGCGACGTTTTCTGTGAGTACGACGGTGAATTGTCCTGACGGCGGAACGGTCTTGCTTGGCGGTATCAAGCGGTTGAGTGAAGCGCGGAGCGAAGCGGGGGTACCGATTCTGAACAAGATACCTTATATCCAACGGTTGTTCTCGAACACGGGTATTGGCAGGGATACGCAGAGTGTCATGATTATGGCTACGCCGCGAATTATCATTCAGGAAGAGGAAGAGCAACACATCATGGGACGCAATATGCCGTAACAGCAAATTGTAAGAGGAACGGCTAATAGTCATCGTCGAACTTGCCGTTGTTCCAAATGGCAAAGCGTTGGTTAAGGATATGTATATTCCACATACACTCAATATCCTCAAATGTTTGAGAGCGTAGCAACTAAGTAGTCTCACTTTGTCGCAACGTTTTGCAATTTATCAGGTTACATCACCTTTTCCGTGTAATTGTTATGTTTCGTACAAAGGCACAAAGAACACCGAGGAACGTCCCGGTAATTTAAACTCCTTCGTGCCCTTTGTGCCTTTGTGCGAGGAAAAATAGCAACTTTCGTGATACAGACACAATTTTTTGCTCAAATTTCGACTGCACAAGTTACCCTTTATAAAAATCTCTTACCCGCATGATAGACTCAAAACCGCCGAGTTTCACGCAATTATCAAAGCACTGCATCGCCGGATGATCGTCGGACAAAATCTCGTAATTTTTCTTGACGGAACCGATGATGTAATCCAAGCCGAGAGGCATCGTTCTCGTAAGAAACGCACTTTCCAACGGACTCTTGACCAACGAACCGTCTTTCCGTTTCGGAGGAAGCATTACCGTAAAATTGCTCAATCCGACCGAAGCATGGCAACCGGCAAATGACGCATCGGCTTGCATCCGACGCAATGTTTCCATCAGCCTGACAAGATTCCCTTCGCTGTCGCTGCCGATAGGCGCGACGCCCGGATCGAAAATTAAATCCTCATTGGGAATCCCTTTCGCCTTTGCTTGGGAAAGCAGTAATCTTGCCGATTCCATCGTTTCGTCTGCGGTATGGCACGCTCCTGACGCCCCTTCGGAAATCAACAAAATCGGTCGAAACTTTTTCACTTTGTACAGTTCAAAGAGTTCCAATCGAAGCGGAGAGATTGAATTGAGGATCGGCACTCCGGCGGAATCATCGTAGGCTTTTAGTCCGGCTTCGATCAGTACCGGATCGGGCGAATCGAGAGCGAGCGGCTTTCTTGTTGCCGATTGTACTGTGCGGATTACATCAACGAAAAAGTCGTCGGGAAAACTTCCGACATTGACGTCGATGTACACTGCTCCTTGTTCGTCTTGAAATTTCGCCAGCTCCCGAATACCCTCCGTATTACCGGACTCGTAAAGGACGTGCGTGGAGGGAACGGAATCATTCAGCGATTCGGCTATAATGCTTATAGAAACTTTATTCATGCAAGAATTGTATCATAGAATCGTCATTCGTTGCAGTCCCCTACTCCCCTACGAGGCGGGTTTGCCCCCCGGCTGTCATATCTAGTAAATAAGAGTACAATACAGACAGTCCAGATTTCGGGGATTTTCTATGCTCTATTCTTTTATACTTTTTGCACAAGACGTTCCAGATCAACAGCAGGGCGGAGGAGGAGAAACGATGTTCCTCTTCCTCATTATGTTGCCCGCCTTCCTGCTGCTAATGTGGTTTCTTATGCAGAATCCTCAGAAAAAACAAGAGGAACGGATGCGGAATATGCTGAACTCGCTCGAAAAAAATGACCGCGTGATGACTGTCGGCGGTTTCATCGGAACCGTCCACCTCATCGACAAGGAGCAGAACGAAATTGTTCTGAAAGTCGATGACACAAACAATACCAAGGCGCGTTTTCATCTTACGGCTGTGCACACAGTGTTTCCGAAGGAGGGAAGCAATAAGTAAGGACTTATCCTTCACTTACTGCTCTGGCGGTAAAAAAGTTCACAGAGCCCGGAGCGGTAGCTCCGGGCTCTGTTTGTTTTTTTCTAATTTTTACCGCCAACCCTGTAACCTGTCCACTTAATTGATTACTTCCGAAATGATTTCGCCGTCTTTGAGCCAAATCACCCGCCTGGCACGTTTTCCGACGGCATTTTCATGTGTAACCAAAATGATAGTCCGTCCTTCTTGATTGAGGCGGTCTAATAATTGCAAAATTTCTTCGGTCGTTATCGAGTCGAGGTTGCCCGTCGGTTCGTCGGCGAGAATAAAATAAGGATCATTGACCAAACTTCGGGCAATGGCAACGCGTTGCTGTTGTCCGCCGGAGAGTTGAGTCGGACGATGACTAAGCCGATCACCGAGCCCGACTAGTTCGGCAAGTTCTACACAGCGCCGCCGGGTTTTGCGGGAAATGGTCCCTTGATAAAACAGAGGAACTTCAATGTTCTCTAAGACGGTCAACTGTTGAATCAAATTGTACGATTGAAAAACGAAGCCGATGCGTGAAGCTCTGATGCAGGAAAGATGGTAATCATTGAGTTTTGTAACTTCGTCGTCGCCCATCCAAATTGAACCGGAAGTCGGTCGGTCGAGACAGCCTAGCAGATTGAGCATGGTGCTCTTACCGGAACCGGATGCACCCATTATGGCGACGTAATCTCCTTCGGGAACGTCGAGTGTGACCCCGCGTAGGGCGCGGACGGTTTCTCCTTTGAGCGGATACTCTTTTTTGACATCAAGTAACCTAGCTGCTAATTTCATTTCATCATTATAGCCGAAAACATTGAAGAGTCAAAACGCTTCGGAACGGCAACAGTAAAAGATTCTGTCCGTTGTCTAGTTTCGGATGTGGAGCGGACAGGTCGTCAACCGTCCGACGGACGGCGACCTACCTGTACAGGATAGTTGTGTAGATACTAATGCACCTAGTACCTTCTGTATTATATGTATCAAGGACAAATGGTTTTGTCACAGATAATGAACCTTATTCCCAGTTTTAGTTGCTCCCTTTCCCCGTTTGTGGGAAACAAGCTGTCAGAAGGTTATAGTGGGGATTTCGGTGGAGTAGGGATTTATTCTTCTGGTGGTAAAAATACGACACTCCATAACACCATCGTTGTTGAAAATGTCCCGCGCAACAGGACTGGCGGCAATGATATTTTTGTCGAAGGCACATTAGGCGGCAGTCGTAATCTTGTTGGTGTTGTCGCCGGAGGCAATCATAACTTACTCAATCCCATTGAGCCATCAGAAGAAGAAATGGGTGGTCTTTTCGAAGATTTGGGTGGCTGGGATTTGAGGCTTGGCAAACATTCTCCTGCTATTGATGTTGGTGACAACGAGCTTGCCCGAAGCCATCTTGGAGGTCTTTTAACAAGGGACATTCTCGGCAATCCGCGTCCTTACAACGGCATCGTCGACATCGGCGCATACGAATATCAAGGCAACGACGATCCGCCGCCCAACGTTCCCGACCTCGCGACGGACAACGGCGGAACGTTGCCGACTTCGGTTATCAAGGGCAACACGTTCAGCGTTACCACCGCAGACATCACGAACATCGGCACTGCGGCATCCGGCAATTATACCGTGACGTTTTATGCGTCAGAAAGTATCAATACTCTTTTCACCTCTGGTATCGAACTCGGTTCTGCCGAGATGCCCAGTCTCGCCGTTGATGCGGCAACGATCGCTTCGCTTAATGGCATCAGTACTGCATTACTTAACGCCAGCCCTGCCTACTACATCGGTTGGAGAATCACCGGTGTTATTGGCGAAACCGTTACCGATAACAATACAGGCTACAATGGAACGCCAATGTCCGTCATAGAAGATCCCGATGACCCAACGACCGAATTGACCGGTATCACTGTTAGCACCAACTCACCGCGAGTGGGAACAGCAATCACTACTACACTTTCACCAAGCGGAGCAACGGCGACGTACCAATGGTATCGCAATACAACAATTATTACTGGTGCGACTGCCAGTACCTACACGCCGGTTGCTACTGATGTGGGGCAACTGTTACGTGTCGTTGCCACAGGAATAGGAAACTATACCGGTACGGTCGAACATACCTTGACCAATGCACCGATTGACAATACACCTGATCCGGTGAAACCGAAGATCAGAGCCGACAAGAAGGCGGCAACGATCACTACGGTAACACTGAACTTCACGCCGCCGAGAAATGCAACTCTCGCAAGTAACGCAAGTTATGACATTATTTGTACGACAAAGGGCGTGGTGTTCAATGCGGCGACGCAGGTTACATTCAACACTACCGCCAGTGGACAGATTACCGGTGCGGTCATCAGTGGTTTGGAGCCGGGCAAGAGTTACCGATTTACCCTTGTTGCGAAAAACGCCGACGGCAAGGGTACTATCACTGCAAAGAACGGCAAGGAGAAATCCACTGCGGTTAAGGTATCGGCGAGGGCAGCAAAGTTTACCGCAGTGCAAAAATTGAAGTCGGATCGAGCCGCTCTTACCGACACGTCTGCTTCTCTGACTTGGTTGTCTTCCAAGGCAAACGTCGGCGATGCGAGCGTCAGGTACGAAGTCGTTTGGGTGGACGGCAGAACAGAAAAGTCTGTACCGGGGACGGTGAACGTTGTTGGTACGACCGCTACGATTACTGGTTTAGAATCGGCGAAGAAATACAAGTTTGTCGTGCGGGCGATTGCGACGGTGGACGGCAAAGAGATTACATCGCTGGGCAAGAGTGTTTCAGTAAAGACGTTGAAGTCCCTTGTGTGAGGTTTGTGATACTACGATCGAAACCGATGGTCTTTCGCACACACGGTGGTTGTGTGCGGCATTTGCGGAGTCGTCCGATACATTGTATCAACCCGGCGAAGGAGGCACTGTCGGAGCAGTGTGGGCGTGTGTGGGCATCGGTATCGCCCCTTGTATTCTCCGGCGTTTTCGGTATCATGAGTCCGTGGACAAAATGAGACGAACACGGACTGTATTGAAGAAGGACAAAGCACCCGGCAATTACATAGATTCCTTTGTCAAAAGAATGTTTGGCAGGGTGTTGGTATTTGTAGACTT
>Ga0099364_10010524_pt1 | contig 12714 bp, 10 predicted proteins | sample TergutTh196P3_FD_73070 | JGI IMG/M metagenome (GOLD analysis project Ga0099364, IMG submission 73070) | Microcerotermes parvus P3 segment gut microbial communities from Pointe-Noire, Republic of the Congo - Th196 P3 | ecosystem: Host-associated > Arthropoda: Insects > Digestive system > Gut ... | reverse complement strand
GCGCGCGCAAGTTCAAAAAATATGGGCATCGTTACCCGGAGTCGCGGGGACAAAAGCCTGTTCAGCGATTCTTCAGGCGTCATGTTGTAAAATTCTTTAGTCCTGTACAGAATGTAGAGGTTGAAAAGATCGGCCCTTGCCCCGAATATTGGAAGCAGTCTGTCACGTTCCGCGTTTTCCAATTTTTTAAGCGTTTTGTGCTGCAATAGTTCGACAAAAATATCGAGCGCCATCTCAAGAGGGAAGAGGCTGTGTTCCTCACCTGTGTAAAGACGTCTTAAAGGTTCGGCCAGAACCTTGTGATATGGGGTGTTTATCAGCGCCTCGGAGAGTTCCATGAAGTTTTGCGCGGCAGGAATATCGTCGTAGGAAATTTTTGATTGATTAGAGATATGAAGCCTTGCGCGAAGTTCGTCTCTGTTGGTTCTTCCGGTTGCTATATATCTGAACACATTCCTCAGGTTGTCCGCTTCCTGAAAGATCAGCAGGGCTTTGAAAAATCTATCGCGAGGGCTGGATAAGTGAAAAAGGAATTTTTCAGCCTGGGCGTTCAGCGAGGCTTTCAGGGCGGCTTCGAGGTCGTGCCTGTGCGGATCCGGCGGCAGGGCGCCGAGTTCTTCGGAGTAAGACGTATTCAGGAGCTTTTGCCCGATTTCCGTGATAGTGTCGCTTTCTAAAAGATTCCAATAGTCGTCCGCGGAAAGAAGACGGCTATAAAGAACGCGCGCTTTTACTCCTACAGCCGTGCTCTCTCCTTTGGACGACCAAGGCAAGGTCATTATCTCCCCGCGAGTATCCTATCAACCGTTTCGGCGAGCAATTCCGCTATGACAGTATCGGCGTTTTCGTCAAAATGCCTGTTTACGCGTTCCCGCTCTTCATGGCCGAGATCAAGTATCTGACGAGCCTCGGCCTGCGCCGAGGCAAGGGCGTTTGCCATCACGTTCTTTGCCTGCTCACGCGCCATCAGCATCTTACTCTCCCTATCGGGAATGAAAATTTCCTGAACCGTCTTTATAACGTTAAGCGACTCGGATTTAGCGTCCTCCACTATCCTTCCCGCTTCGCTTTCAGCGCCGAGAAGCACGGCCAATACCTCTTGCAGTGCGCTCATTTAATATCCCTCCAAAGCTGTTTTTTGCGTTTTTTCGTTATCATAAAGCCCGCGTCCTGCCTTCGCGATCTTCATGCGGACGAAGTCCTCGCGTTCACTCTCTTCAAGCGCGCCATTGATAAAAGCTGATTCACGTTTGTTTGCGGGAATGACGACCTTTTCCAGCGCATTGACCCTCTTATGCGCGCGGCGAATCTGAACGGCCAGGCGATATACGCTCGTCTCCACTTCCGCGAGTTTCAGAAGAACGGCGAGTACTCGTCTGAACGATGCATACGCCTGATCCATCGCGCTTGTGGAGCCGATTAATGAATAGCTGGGCTTTACGGAGCAGTCTATCTCGTCGATATCCGGTATTTCGACGCCCATTACGGATCTGAGACGGACTATCACCTCGTCGGTAATGGGAACTGAAGCGGCGATATCCTCAACCATATCTATGCCGAGGGATATGTTTGCTCTCTCCAGCGCCGCATATGAGTCCTCGAATGTCTTGATAAAGTTTGTTTGAAGATCGCGCGCTGAGTCGATATGGCGGACAAGCTCAAGCATTAGAACCTGCCGTTTCTGCTCCAGCAGATCGTGGCCGTTTTGGGCCTGAACCAACGCTTTTTTGAGTTTGGCGAGATTGCCTCTCGTCGGCGGAATTCTTGGCGCCAATCAAATCACCGAACCTTAAGCATAATGATATAATAAGACGTTCCAAAACAGTGACGCTTCCCTCTGATTCTAATCCCAGTGGGGGAAAAAACAAGAGGCTTTTTGAAAAATTAGTAATAAAATACGAAAGGGGTATTATTAATGCTTTTTCTTTTTATCAGTAATACCGATATAGCTCGCGTGCCCGGCCTTTCGGCGGCGGGCGCAAACGCGGATGTTTTACCTTATACTTCCCCGGCTGACGCTGATGTGATTCGCTTCGGCCGGCCTCTGTCAATAGATTGTTTCCCAATGGATCCGGACGGACGCCCGACCCCCGCCATAATAACGCGAGCCGCCGTCACAATCGCGGATATTCCGATTTGCGTCGTGAGATCCGGCTCAATGATGGCCCCGTCGGCTCCCTACGTCGAGATTTGTTCGTCGCCCGGAGGAGATCCCCGGATTGCCGCTTCGGTAGGGGAGGCGAAAAAAATATTCGACGTCGCGTCGTCATTCGCCGGTAATTTCACAAAGGACAGCGACAATGTGATGCTGGCCGAAAGTATCCCGGGCGGCACAACGACGGCGCTTCTGGTTCTTCGCGTCCTTGGTTATGACTGCATGGTATCCTCGGCGAGCGGATCGAACCCGATCGCGCTCAAAGAGAGCATATGGCGCGGCGCTTCGGCCCGCCTCGGCATCGAAACCGGCGGCTTCAGAAACGATCCCCTCAGAGCGATATCAGAGTTTGGCGACCCGATGCAGGCCGCTGTGCTCGGTTTTATTGCCGGTTCAAAGAAACGAACCGGGATTGTATTGGCGGGAGGCACGCAGATGCTCGCGGTGGCGGCATGTCTGAGGGCAATGGGATGTGAGCGTGAAATCACTGTCGCCACAACAAGATATGTTGTAAACGACCAGACCGCGTCGTTCACCGAACTGGCACAGCGGCTCCGCGTGGAAACTTATTCCGCTCCGCTGGACTTTTCTCAGTCTCCTTACAAGGGCCTTCGCGATTATGAGGACGGTTTCGTTAAAGAAGGAGTCGGAGCCGGAGGAGCCGTCCTGTACGCATCCCGGCAAGGCGTCGGTGCGAACGAGGTGGTCGCCCGGACAAACGAACTGTACGCGGAGATTGTCGAGTCTTATCCGCCGAAATGACAGGAAGCGCGCGTTTACCGGCTTTTATCGGATATGCCTTTTGCCTCGTATTTTTTACGTGCGCGGTTTTGTCAGGTCTGTACTTCGGCGACATATCCGTCACCTGGGGGGAGATTTTCAGGATACTGATTGATAGAGGAGCCTCGCTCACGGACGAACCGATAAAGGCCAGTCTTATATGGAGAATAAGATTGCCGAGAGTGCTCGCCGCCGCGATGAGCGGCGCGATATTGGCGTCCTGCGGCGTAATTTTTCAGGCTGTTCTGCGCAATCCCCTCTCTGAACCCTATACTCTGGGCGTGGCCAGCGGCGCGTCGCTTGGCGCGGCTGTTGCGATTTTTTTTGGATCGCAATGGATAACGCCCTTTGCATTTTTTGGGAGCGCCGCCGCTCTTGCCGCGGTCGTGGTTCTTGGGCGAAGGGACGGTGACGACGACATATCCGGCATGATATTGGCGGGCGTCATCGTGGGCAGTATCATGAGTTCGGGGCAGACCTTGCTTAGGGCGATCGCGGGAGAAAAGCTGAGCGCGATGGTTATGTGGCTGATGGGTAGCTTCGCCGCCGCCGGACTGTTCGATTTGCCTGTTTTAGGCATAGCTTTTCTGATCACATTATTAATCAGCATATCCTTCGTTCGGGAGCTTGACATTATGTCATCCGGGGACGACGGTCTGCATCTTGGAGTCGAAGTCGCAAAAGTGAGGATGACGTTTCTTGCGAGCGCCTCGCTCGCCGTTTCCATGGTGGTGAGCCGCTTCGGAGTGATCGGCTTCGTCGGCCTCGTATCGCCGCACTTTTTTCGAATGGTCTTTGGCCCCTCTCACGGGCGTCTTCTGACGATGTCGTCAATAGGAGGAGCCGCTCTTTTGATCGCCGCCGACACCCTGGCAAAGGGGTTGAACGAATTACCGGTAGGAGTTTTGACCGTCCTCATAGGCGGTCCGGTATTCTGCTTCATACTTTGGAGGAGAAATTAGACATGCTTACGGTTAGAGATTTATCGGTAACCGCAGGGGGAGCGAAAATCATAAACGAAGTTTCGTTTGACGCGTCGCCCGGAGAGATAGTTGGGATACTGGGTCCAAACGGCAGCGGCAAGAGCACTCTCATCAAAACGATGCTTGGTCTCATTACGCGCCGGTCGGGCAAGGTGATCTATGACGGCAAAGATTTGTCATCGCTCAATCCGAAAAATCGCGCCCGCCTGTTTTCGTACGTTCCGCAAAATTGCGCGCAAAATTCTCTTTATACCGTGCTTGAGTGTGTGGTTATGGGACGCTATCCTTATCTCAGACGTTTCGAGCATTACAGCGCCGAGGATATTCAAACGGCTTTGACGTCGCTTAAAAGAGTAGGACTTTCGGGTTTCGAATACAGGATAATATCCACGTTGTCCGGAGGAGAGGCGGCGCGCGCGGCTTGTGCCAGAGCTATTACACAGGATGCTCCCGTGATGCTGCTGGACGAACCGACTTCTGCGCTTGATCCCAAGCACTCCATCGGTATGACGTCTTTATTGCGAGAACTCGCCGATGAAGGACGCCTTATAATATTATCCCTTCATGATATTAATCTGGCAATCAACCATACCGACAGGTTGATTCTTCTGAAATGCGGCTGCGTATTTGGGAAGACGCGTTCACGCATGGTGGATGAAGTCATGCTCGGCGGTCTTTACGGTATTCCCTGGGAAATATGGAGCGTTGGCGGAGGAGAAAAACGGGTCGCCATTCCCGGAAAAATTTGACTTTCGAAATCGTTATTCGTCGAAAATAAGACCTTTGATAAGCTGATCCAATATCTGACTGCCTACCTGATCTGTAACGCCGGTATTGCCGTTTCCATCGCTGCCCGGACCCACGGGGATTTCCAGCCTGAGCCTGACGCCTCTGTCTTCCCTGTAGCCGTCGGGATTTCTCAGGGCAGACGGAAGAGTGTCTATACGAACCGGGGCTTCGATTGCTATGTCCGTGAAATTATATTCCCCGGGTTTTCCCGCGATGCGCAGGCTGACGTCACGGAATTCGTTTCTGGAAAATCCGGTTATGGTATCTCCAAGAAAATTTCTCAGAATGTCGCCTGTTTCACCTATTTCTCCACTTTCGAAGGCGGAGGTTATTACTCCCCGAAAACCGGCGATCATGGCGTTCAACGCCCTGATGTTGACATTGCCCATGCAGGACATGTTGACTTCCAGTTGCGGAGTTACGCTGCCGTCGAGCGTGACGTACCTGTAAATCGGAGCCTCCTGCGGAGCGGTTATTCTGCTGCTGGGTAAAATGTAAATCGTTTGCCCGTCAAGTGTGAAAGAAAAGTGCGCTGAACGGAATTTCAGCGGCCTGTCGCCAATAATATCCGACAAGGCCTTCATACCCTCGAAGCCGGAAATTTCTCCGTCGAGTATTTCCAGCACCCCGTTGCCGTCCTGCATATTTGTTCCTCCCGAGCCCCCGTAAAATTGCAGGGATAAATTGGTATTTCCGGTTATCGATCCCTCGGAATCCGGCACAAGATCGTAAAAGAGAGGTTCCAAATCAACGCCCTTCGCATCAACCCGCCCATCCCAGTTCGAACGATTTAAATCATTCGTTATTCGAGCCGTCAAATTACCTCCGTAAGCTTCAGCCGACGTATTCTCCACTGAAACGAAGCCGTCGGCAATCGAAATGTCGGCGGTAACATCGGTCATTTTGAGACCGAAAACGGACAGGTTCGGGATACGGCCATGTCCTTTTCCGCGGAAATCCACCAAAGGCCCGTTACCTTCGAAGCTGAAATCGAGCGCTCCGGTTATCTCCCGTCTCATTTCATTATTGAGAGCAGCCGTCAGACTCCTTATGTCGACGTTCGTTCCCGCCGCTTTCAAAACGGTTTCCCAATTATTCGCCATATTGACGGAGCCGCTTGCGTCAATGCTTCCACGGCCGACAACCGTCCTGATATTTGGTAGTTCAATATAATCCTTATTCCCTTTTATATCTGAGAAATTTATTATAGGCAGAAAAAGCCCGAAGGCTCTCACGGCGCGAATCGCGCCATCGGCCGTGTAATCAGGAGATGCGATGCTGCCTTTTATTTCGGCGTTTATATCGGCAAGACCCTGGAATCCTTTGGAGGACGGATCAAACATGCGCGCAACTCTGCCTATGTCGGCGCTTGTTACGCCGGCTTTCAGATTTAACTGTACCGATTCGGGACTGTCCCAGTTCATAACGTTACGCACCGTACCGTCGAGGCTGATTTTTCCGTTATAGATATTCGTTCGTAAATTATCAAATTGAAGGCCGCCGTTGCTGTAGGTCAATGTGCCGTTAAGCTGAGACAAACTTGCCGTGTTGGAGTAATTGAAATCGGAGTTTTTAAAAAACACCCTGACCGAGGGCACGGCGTCGGCCGCGTCTTTCCATACCCGCGCGTCGCCGGCGAGGTTGCCTGTGATATCCTGTGATATGAATCCCAATGAGACGAAAACCGCGGGATCAAGATTTTCGAAACTTCCTTTTACGTTATACTCCAGAGGCCTGTTATTTTGCGGAAGAGTAATAATGCCCGAGGCTGTAATCGGCGAGCCGGCCAACGTAAATCTGGAGGATTTCAAATCAACGGAGGGAGAAGCGTAGTCGAACGCGGCGCGGAGATCGGATAAAATATGTTTCCCGTAAATAAAAAATTTCGGCATGTTTATTTCAACGCTTTGAATCGGTTTTGCCGAATCGCCTGAAAGCGACCAAGAGCCAGAGGCTACTCCTCCAATATTGAAATCCTTAATTACGCTTGCCATATCGCCGAGCCGCGCTATGTTCAAATTTGAGAAGCCGCCGTTGAAGGTAAGTTTGGGCGGAGCATTTCCCTGCGGGATGGAAACGCTGCCTTCCGCCGTGAGCGCCGCGTCTTGCCATTTAGCGCGCGCGGCCCTGACGTTGAGAGTGGCGCCGGAGTAGAGCAGTTCCGCCGAGGCGTCGGAGAGGCGATGTTCACCCAGCAGACTCAGTTCGGGGGACGAGAGGGAAATTGCGTATGAAAGCGCTGAAGCGGATCCCCTGACGCCGAGATTAACAGAGGCGTCTCCTTCCACCTTAAAGTCCGCCAATTGCGGAAAGTTCGAGCGAAGCGACGCGAACGCGATTTTCGGGATAGCGACGTCGGCGCTCACAACTACGCTCTCGCCGATAGCGATAGTCCCGACGCCTCCGGCAGGGGCGCCTTGTATGTTTCCGAGGAAGTTCACCCTTACGCTGCCGCCTCTGTCCACAGCGACGGTTGCGTCAATTCCGGAACACGAGAACGACGCCAGGTTCAGTGAAGACGAGGTTAGCTGGGCTCTTGCGGAGATTGCGTTTAAAGGCCCCGCCAAATCAACCGAAGCAGCGTCTATAGTTCCGGAGAAGTTTTCGATCCAAGGTAAAACAGGGATTAAACCCGAGGTATCGATAGAAGAAGAGAGAAAACGCGCAGTTATTACAGGGGTATTTCCGTTTGACAGCCTTAAATCTAAATCCCCGAAAAGATTTCCGTCAAAAGCTTCGGCAAAGACGTCGCGAATTTGAAAGAAACCGTTCGCGTAGTGGAATCTCGCGGATGTAACGCAAAAGGGCATTCCCAGCGCTCTTCCCGGACTGCCGGTAGCCGTTCCGGATATCTCAAAGCCGTCAGTATCAGTTGGATTAGAATTTGTAACATAAAAGGAAGCAGCGTAAAGACCCTCCAAATCATATTTGTCAAGAAAAGGCAGAAATTCGGTGAGTTTTTTCAGGTCGAAATTCTTTATCTCACCCGTCATTTCAAGAGAAGGCGTTACGCGCCCCGCCAAAGATACGTTCATATTAAAAAGGCTTGCTTTAAAATTATTGACGTTTATCGCCTGCGAACCGGATATATCAGTTTTAATTATTTGGGCGCTGCATTCAACCGAAAAAGGAGTGTCTGAGAAAAGTCCCCGAATGTCGAAATCATACGAATTGGCGCCCAGTCCGATTGAAGCTGTATTCAGGCGTAACGTTCCCCACGGGGTGCGCAGAGTTGAGTCTTTAAGATAAAAATTGTCCACCGGAGAAGATCCGGCGCTCTCCTGTTGTTCTAAGGAGAAACCGGAAAAATCGTCAATGTCGGCAACGAGGCCGGAAAAAGTGAGTCGCGAGAGTCTCGGCGCGGGCGAAGTTACCGACGGAAGAGCGACCTGCATCGAGATTTCTCCCACAGAGGCAAGCGTCGTATCTCCCGAAGATATTTTTGCGTTTGAGACATAAACGCCGGTAAGCGGATTCCCTCTGGCGGAATCCCAGGACATTTCGAAAGAACCGGATTTTTCAATTGCTTCGCGAATTGCGCCTGCCACCAGGTCGGCGGCGAATGTTTGTCCGGAGATGATCATATAACAGGCCGTAAGTACCAGACCGAGAGTGACTATAGTCGCAAATAATTTGATACTTTTTGCTCGTGGCAAATCGCAAACCTCCAAAGGTTAAAGGTTTAGACCAACTACGAAATATTACCATATATTAATTGGTTTTGAACAGTAATTTACTTGATAATAATGACTCATTTTAGAATCCGTCATTTATGAAACCGCTGAAATTTGTTTCACGTGGAACTATATTTTTTTTCGGTTATGCTTATAATATAGAGGAACGAAAAATTTATCACAAAATAGAACTCGAATTAGTGCGGAGGTGTTGGTTTTGAAGGTTACTGCTATTGCCAACCAAAAGGGCGGTGTAGGTAAGACGTCCACGTGCGTGAACCTGTGCGCGGGGCTTGGATTGATGGGCAGGAAAGTTCTTTTGGTCGATATGGATCCTCAGAGTAACAGTACCAGTGGTCTTGGCGTTGAACGGCATACTCTGGAATCGAGCGTTTATGACATGCTCGTCGACGAGGCGAATCTCAAAGACTGTGTTGTAAAGACGCGATGGGAAGGGGTTTCCGTACTGCCTTCCACAATAGACCTTGCCGGCGCGGAAATCGAACTCGTGTCAGTCTTAAGCAGGGAAACCCGACTGAAAAAAAATCTCGAAGGCGGCGACGAATACGATCATATCTTTATTGATTGTCCTCCGTCACTTGGATTACTCACTCTTAATTCTCTGGTGGCTGCGAATTCAATAATTATTCCGATTCAATGCGAATACTATGCTCTTGAGGGGCTTTCCCAACTGACCAAAACTATTGAACTTGTGAAATCACACCTGAACTCGCAATTGGAGCTCGACGGCCTTCTTCTGACGATGTACGACGTGCGGACAAGACTATCCAAGGACGTGGCCGAAGAAGTAAGGGAGCGTTTTACCGATAAAGTATTTAAGACGACGATTCCCAGAAACGTTCGTATCAGCGAAGCCCCAAGTCACGGTATGCCCATTCAGTATTACGATCCATCCAGTCAGGGTACTAAAGCGTATAATAAAGTTGCAAAGGAGGTCATGAAAAGATGGCAAAGCAAAGAGGCTTAGGCAAGGGACTTTCAGTCCTTATTCCCACGGAAACGGATTCAAAAACCCAACGCCGGCCGGAGCAGGCTGCCGAACAAAAAATTCCGGTTGCCATATTAGAATGTGACCTTCTAAAGCCGAATCCTTTTCAGCCCAGAAGAGCCATTGAGGATTCCGAACTCGATGAATTGGCTTCGTCGATAAAAGAACATGGCGTTATCCAACCCATACTGGTTCGAAAAAAAGGAAAATCCTGGGAAATAGTCGCTGGCGAACGCCGCTGGAGAGCAGCGCAATTAGCTGGATTAAAGGAAATTCCTGTCCATGAAATGAAACTTTCCGATTCTCAGGTAATGGAACTGGCGCTCGTGGAAAATCTTCAGCGCGAAGATTTATCAAGCATGGAAATAGCTCACGGTATTCAAGAACTCATCACAAAATTATCGTTAACACATGAAGAAGCTGCAAAAAAAATCGGTATCAGCAGAGCGGCTGTCACAAATAAATTGCGATTACTTCAATTACCCAAAGAAGTTACTTTAATGCTTGAATCAGGAAGTATCAGCGAAGGACACGCTCGCGCCCTTCTTGCTCTTCCAAAACCCGAGGACATGATAGAATTAGCTGAGTGGGCGCATAAAAAAGAACTCAATGTACGGCAACTTGAAGAGATAGTACGCCGCCTGCCCCTAACCCGAAAAATAGAATCGGCATTTCCCGCGAAACCTCCGGATCCTCTGGAATTTGAAGAAGAGATTGCGCTGCTTAACACAAACTATAATCTCAATATAAAAATAGCGGGTAACAAGCGTAATATGGGCATTACAATAAAAGGTCTGAAGAAATGGCAAGTCCAGCTTCTTTTGGAATATATCGAGGAAAACAACGAAATATTATTTCCTCGGGAATAGGAGAATCATAATGGATATTTTAAGAGCTCCCTGGCGTATGGCATATATTGATTCTTCAAACAAAATTGACAATGAAGACAAGAAAGATAAAAGCAGTGAAAATAAGGGATGCATCTTTTGCGATTACGCGGCTCTCGATAAAGACAAGGAAAACCTTATTCTGGCAAGAGGTAATGTTTCCTATGTGATAATGAACAAATATCCTTACAGCGTCGGACATCTGCTTATTGCTCCATATCGCCATACGGCCAGTCTTGTATCTTTATCTGAAGAAGAGAAACTCGAAATATTTACGTTTTCGCAGAAAAGCGTTTCAATACTGCAAAAAATTATGAATGCAGATGGCTTTAACATTGGTATGAATCTGGGAAGAGTTGCCGGAGCCGGGATTGACACACATCTTCATCTTCACGTCGTGCCTCGCTGGAATGGCGATATAAATTTCATGTCTGTCACTGCTGAAACAAAAGTTTTGCCCGAAGCTCTTGATGTAACGTATCGAAAAATCTCATACGAGCGTAACACATGGAGCGCCTCCTGAAAGAAGAGCAATACTTTTCGATTGCGCAACCCGTTGATGCTGAGATCAATATTAAACGTTCGCGTTTCATTGCATCTCTGCGTGTTATCTCAAGGAGATTGGAATTTGAAGAAGCTTTAAAGGAAATTAACGCGCGATATCCGAAAGCAAATCATTATTGCTGGGCTTATAGAATTATTGGAAATCCAGTTCAGGAACATTCATCTGATTCGGGCGAACCCTCGGGTTCCGCCGGCAGACCCATACTAGGAACTTTGAAGAAAAATTCGCTGTTGAATATTATGGCAGTTGTAACGCGATACTTCGGCGGCGTCAAGTTAGGCGTATCCGGATTAATATCAGCTTACGCGCAAGTTACGTCGCAAGCTGTCATAAATGCTGAAATAATCGTACAGGAGCAAATGGCATCTTTTGAATTTATTTGTTCGTATGAAATGTACAATTTAATACTCGATGCGCTAAAACGGCGGCACGTTCCTTCCGAGAAAATCAAAACAATTTTTGAGGAAAATATTTTCGGCGAATTTAATATTCGCCTGAATGAAGTAAAGGCGCTGGTTAAAGATTTTGAGAATATGAAATATCGCGGATATCTGTCATATCGAAGAAAGTAATTAATTAAGAACTGTTATCCCCGACATGAATGAACTATCATGTATTTCCCGGGGCGTTTTAACGTAAAAAGTGACCGTATCGGAGACAGTTCCCGAAAGAACAGTGACTTTGTGCGTCCCGGGCAAAACATCCGCAAAAAATCCGTCAGTATTGGATATTCCAATGAATTTACCATTTATATACCAGTAATGAGGGAAATCTCCTTCGGCGGAAAGAAATATTCTTTCTGTGGAATCGTTATTTTGTAAAATGACAGAATTTCCTTCGAATGGTCTGATTATCTTAACAGTTTTTAAGGGTAACGCTTCCTCTTCGAAAGACATCCAATTGCGTAAAGCGGCAGGCCAATATAAAATTAATCGGCCGTTAATATTTCTGTGTAAAGTACAAAGTCTCGTGCTGCTGATTTTGTCTATATAAAGATCTCCAACAGTCTGCGGACAGTATTTGTTTGGAATACTACCGGATAGTGAGCAAACTAATCGAATATTAACTCCGTCCGGAGGCGGGGAAAAAATATCATCTTCGCTCCAAAGTTCTCGCATAATTTTCAAAAAAACAGGGGCGGCCGTCTCCATGCCAACTAAGCGGGCGTCGCCTTTACCGGGCGGCGAACCAATCCATATAACGACTGTGTAATTGTCCGAATAACCCGCGGTCCAGGCGTCTCGTAATCCGTAAGAAGTACCGGTTTTAAAAGCAATCATCATTTGATTTTCGTTGCTAATCTCGCGATAAAAAGGAAGGAGACGACGTTCATCCTGTAAAATATTCGTGACGAGATAAGCTGCCTGCGGGGAAAGCGCTTGTGTATGGTTTGAATTGCCGTTATGCGTCCAACGCAATGGAGAATACAAACCGCGATTGGCGATAGATCTGTATGCCGCTGCTAATTGGATTAAATTTACTTCGCAACCGCCCAGCACAAGCGAATCAGTATAATAAAAAGGTTCCTTGTCGATGTTCGCGAAGCCGAAGTTATTTAGCACGGTTTTTGCGCCGTTGTAACCCACCATTCTAAGCGTTCTGACTGCAGGGGCATTTAGAGAGCTTGCAAGAGCATTTCGCGCGCTTACCGGTCCGCGGTATGACATATCGAAATTTCTGGGCGCGCTTCCGCCGAATGACAAAGGAGTATCGGCGAGCAATGAAGCGGGCGTGAGCAGGCCACGCTCGAAAGCGGCGGCGTATACAAAAGGTTTTAACGTTGAGCCTGGGGAACGCAACGACGCCCCGCAATCTACCTGTGCGAATTCAAGACGTGCGCCGTGCCTCGAATTTCCGACATAAGCGCGAACA
>Ga0099364_10010523_pt1 | contig 12717 bp, 13 predicted proteins | sample TergutTh196P3_FD_73070 | JGI IMG/M metagenome (GOLD analysis project Ga0099364, IMG submission 73070) | Microcerotermes parvus P3 segment gut microbial communities from Pointe-Noire, Republic of the Congo - Th196 P3 | ecosystem: Host-associated > Arthropoda: Insects > Digestive system > Gut ... | reverse complement strand
AATGGACTATCGAAGATGAAAAGGCATCGCTTCTTTTTGTTGACAAAAACAAAATGCTGTCGAAATACTATACTAATCTATTTTAGGGAAATATAAAATGATCCTGAGAACACTCAACGTAATGTCGGCAATGACAAACTTTGCGCCAAAGGGTGTGAGTTACAAAGAGAAAGGTGAACGAGTAATATGGTATCTCATAAGGATGAAAAAAGAAATAGTGTCGTCGAAGCATGGTGCAATGAATGGGAAAAAAATGGTTATGTGGCTCAGTATGGCATAAGGAATCGTTATGTGTGGTTTAGGACACCCTTCATAAGAAAGAATTTTTCCCTTACTAACGAAGAGGATGGACCATGTGCCTATATAGTTGAGCATTTTCCTCTTCCGTCCAGACTCTTTTTGCAATTCCATGCAACAAAGCTCAACACCGGAGATGAAGCCATATTCAAGCATCTACAGTCATCTTACAGTAAAAAACATTTGAAAAACGACTGGGAATTTCACAGGTTAATGAGTTGGAAAATAAATGAGTATAATTCAGGTGATAGCTCTTCGTTTTTTGGTGTAGCAGATGAACTTAAGGTTGAATTGGATAAGCTTGTCACTATTGTTATTCCGAGATTTGAAAAAGGTCTTATGGCATCAATCGACAATATGTAGTCAGTAGCGTGTTCGACCGCGCCGCCTTGACTTCCTGTAAACCCTCACCGTGTATATAGCACATCTGACAGAACCTTTGATTTATCTCAATAACGATATGCATTATTCAAAACAAGAGGCGGATTTAAGTTGAACTTTTTCATATATATTGCCAAATTTAGTGCGTAAAGTTCGTTTCAAAATTTCTTCGATTTCTATTGCAAATCACAAAAGAAAATACTATAATGATTGTACAACAGACAAGATGGGAGGTAATCATTATGAACATCACAACATGTCAGTTTTGCAGAAAACCGTTTGCCACTCTTGGCGGAAAGATTTGCCCCGCTTGCATGGAGCAAATAGACAAGGACTTTATCACAATCAGAGATTACATAGATGAACATAAACATTCAAATATTGACTTAATTTCTGAAGAAACAGAAGTGCCGAGAAACATAATCATGCACTTAATAAAAGAAGGCAGACTCATAATCGACAGCCCTGCGGGTGACGGCGGCGGGTATCTTTTCTGCGAGGTTTGCAAAAAACCGATAAACACAGGCAGAATGTGTGACGACTGCAAAAAGACAATATCCTCTAAAATAGATAATACAGTGTCCTCTCATTCACACAAGCCGAGAGAAGCATCGGGCGGCGGACAGAGCTTAAAAGGCTCGGCAAGATTAGGGCAAAAATAACAATCATAGCAGATGTAGAGTTAAGGCTGAAATTAAATAATAAAAAAGTTATAAAAACGCTAATCTTTTTACGGAAAACACCGATATAATAAGTAGAGCCATATTGGTTCGCACAGCAAGACTAAGTAAAGGTGTGATAAACATGAAAATCAATCCAATTACAAATCCAAATGTTCTCAGAAGCTATCAGACTACAAAACCGACACGCGATACCGGCAAGGTTGAAGCGGGGCGTGACAAGGTGACGTTTTCTGCGGAAGCACTTAGTTTTTCTAAAGCACTGACCGAAGCAAGAGCGGCGCACGAACTCCGCTCACCGGAGGAAAACGCTCGCATTGCGCAGATTAAAGATGCTGTCAGCAAAGGCGAGTACAAGGTAGACAGCTCTGATATAGCTGACAAAATTCTTTCGAGTATGCTTGGAAATTATTGATGAGGCAGAGTTTATTTGATTTGTGCGCTATTCTGAGAGAGCAAAGGGATGTTCTGAAGAACATGCTTGAGCTTTCAAAGGAAGAGCGCCAAATTATTATTAAGGGCGAATCAGACAATCTTGAAAAAGTCATTCGCCTCGAATTTAAGGAACTGAACAAGCTCGGAAACATTGAGAAAAAGCGGCTGAACTTGATTCAGGCTATTGTCGCGGAGATGGGTATTCCCAAAGATGAAATTACGGTCACAAAGATTGCCGAGCTCGCCGAACCCGACGAACGCGAGGCTATCAGAAAACTCCAAGAGGAGCTTACCCCGCTGATAAATGAGCATACGGAGATAAACAAGGAAAACCGCAAGCTCATAGAAGCGCACGTCGAATATTCGCAGACAATGATTGAGCTTATGGCTGGCGTTGAAGACCCGCTCAACAATATGTACGGCGGAGATGGCAGAGCCGCCCCCGACAGAAAGAAAACCACAGGATTCTACGACGGCCACGCCTGAGTAGGGGGAGCGGGCACTATCAGAACACTAACACACACATACGCGGCGAAGTTTCCACATGTCAAGCGCATTGTGCATACTCCGGCGTTATTGCTTCATTCCGCTGACGGAGAGCATGGGGGCGTTGCAAACGGAGGGCGACCCATGTAAAATAACGTTCAATCAAGGTGAGAAGTCAAGTGCTTTTCAACTGTAGAAACGAACAATTTTGCATTTTCAAGTTGATAAAGAACATCAGTCTTTGATATTATGTAAAAATCATTGTAATCGGCTTCGGTTCTGACTCTGAAAAGACTGGTGATTATATCGGACAGATTGTCATCAAAGATACTGTTTTTGATAAAGTTTAACCTAAAAGCAGAAATAATTCCGCTATGTTTCTTGTTGTCGATGCCGAGAATCGCAAGCTCCGCTCGCATTGCATTAAAAATTGCAAAATATGAGCGATTTGCGGCAGATTTATAATCGCCGAGCTCAATCATCTTTTCTGCCGTTATCAAAAGTGTCTTGGCATTCTGTAGTCGAAGCTGCGATAGCTCGCGCAGTTGTTCAGGCAGCATATAGTGTAACTCCTTCTGAAACAACATTGGAAAAAAATGGGAGATAAGAACTGTATTTGCTAAAAGTTAGATTATCTTGCAACGATATACAGACCGTTGTGCATACAGCGGATTCTAAAGACAGTCTGCTTGCAAGTTTGTCGATTTCGTAGCTATATCGTGCTATCTCATCAGTTGGCAAATCAATAACAACCATTATGTCAACATCGGAATCCACATCAAAGTCCCCTCTGGCGTACGAGCCGTAGAGAATAACAGAAACAAGTTTGTCACCAAATGTGGATTTAACTTTTTCGACAAGAGAGCTTGTAAGTACATCAATATTTATAGTCATTACCGCGCACCTTTCTAAAGATTCTTGTTTCAACCTTACTCTTAGTATATACAGGGAGCAAGAAAAAATCAACAGAAGCGAAAACATTTACCCCGCTCAGGGTAGGTCAACCCCTCAAATAATTAAAAACAGACATATTTTGACATTTAGTTTTTTCCCATTCGGGTAAACCAAGAGAATCCAAAACCTCACCAAGCATACGAAGCAATTCTTTGCTTCTTGCTAACCACTCTTCGTCGCTTCTTTCTCGGTGAAAATCCGAGTTCTCTCTGACTACATAGTACATAAGCGGTTCGTCAATATATAATCGCGAAAATCTGTAATATACAGGAAGCAGGGTCTGATAATTTTGACCGACGGTACACGGCTCAATTCTTTTACCCCCTTGTGCCTTAATAAAATCAGTCATGCGAATCATGTAACTGCCCGGTAAAATTATTGACATCCCTGTAAGAGCGAGAAAAAATTGATTGGGTTGAGAATTTAGCGCACCAAAGTGCTCCCCCGCAGTTTCAATGACCTTGTTAATATTTGACTCATCCACAATATTAACATTCCCCGAAACTATTGAATAATCAGGATTATCTTCAAGCAAAACCATTTTCTTCTCTACCGAATCAGGCGTTATAAAATCATCGCTGTCAAGCCATGACAGATAATCACCGTTTGCGTGTTTCAGCCCTGTATTTATCGCCGACACCAAGCCGCCGTTTTCTTGTTTTGCATATATCAACTTCATGCCTGTTTTTTTGAATCTTTCGGCATACGATAATATAACACCCTCTGTATTATCGGTTGAACCGTCATTGACACATATTGATTCTATGTTTTTGTGGGTTTGCGCGAGTATCGAATCCAACATACGCCCGACATATTGTTCAGAGTTGTAACAGGGGGAAACTATGGTTGCGAGAGGGGTTTTAGTTGTTGTCATGTCGGTTTACCCTCCGTTTCATTGTCAAAATACACCCATTCTTCGATTTCACGTTTGGATAACCCCCAAGGAATAAGCTCCGTTATAGGATTGCAATAACCGCAGAAAGGGATTCGAGAAATGGCAAAATCATATATTTCACTCGTTGTTGTTTCAAACAAGTCTAAATAATCACCCTTCACCAACTCAAAATTCGTATTAAATACTTCATTAAGAAAAACCGAGTTAAAAGAATAAATACATTTCCACAGCTTGCTATTATATAAAAATAAAGAGTTGCATATTATATATCTCAGACACTCAAAATAACAATGCTTTGGAGTCGCCTTATCTATATTTAGCGACCGCTTGAAAAACATTTTTTGCTTATCATAACTTATTACCTGATAGTTTATCCCGTTTTCATCTAAAGTTTTGTAAATGTTATTTATGTTTAATCCGCTCAACGGGTATTCTGTTATCGTTAATGTTACAGATAAATCTTTCAACATGTTTAACTGAGTTTTTTCCATTTTTTCAAGCAGTATCCCATTTGTATAACATTCAATGTCAGTTTGAGGGAAGAATTTTCGTACAAGCACAAACATATCAAACAAATTTTGATGTAAAAGTGTTTCGCCGCCCGTAAATTTGAAAACCTTAATAGCAGGAAGATTCAGCGAATGAAGCTGTTGAATATCTCTATTGAAAACATTTATATCATAATCGGTATTTAATTTACACAACGGCGTTATTGGTGAAAATGTTGAACAACTTTCGCAATTTAAGTTGCATCGATTTGTAACAAATACATTTATCCAGAAATTTTCACGCATATACTCTGACGAAAGCTGCCGTCCCATTAACTCGCGGCAATCTGATGACAATAAAAACACATCAGAATCCGCAACAAATTTTGAAAGTAATGGCGTTATTTCTTGTAAATGGCTATCATTTACGCCTATTATTACGCCCGTTTTTCTTTTTTTATAGCATAAGGTAAATTCATTTATTTTTTCAGAAGTAATAAATCCCGCACAAGCAATACCGCTTTGGTTCATATAATGTCTTATGGCTTTACCTATTTTTCCTGCTCCGAATATATACACCTCTTCATGAGAATTGCAAAAATCAAGGAAATCATTGAGTTCATTTCCCCTTATTGACATCGCTGTAAAATCATCGCCTATCCATTGATTGACTTTAGCCACTACATTATCCCCGCTTTTCTCGTTATTCAAAATGAACCCATTCCTCTATTTTACGCTCCGAAATCCCCCATTCAATTAAGGAGCGGTTTGCGCTGTTGTGATAGCCGCAAAAAGGCTTCCTCATGATTTTGAATTGATAAATTTCTTCCGGCGTGGTGTTGTATATATCTATATAATCTCTGTCGCTAATCTTAAAATCCGTATTAAAGCGTTCATTGAAATAGGGGATGTGCAGGGCTGCCGTGCAATTATATATTCTCCCAAGAAGAAGAAGAAGAAGACAGGCTTTCGCATGGTTGCAAAAGCAATTATAGAAATCATACTTCGGTGCGTCACCACTTAAAACTAATTTGTCCACTATAAACACCTTTGATTCTCCATAATCTACAATATTGTACTTTGCTCCTATTTTATCCGCGTTCAAGCAAAAAGACTCGACAGCCTTATTTCCTATTGGGTATTTTGTTATTGACATAACAACATCTAACTCCACGAGCGTTTCCATTTGTTCATCATTTAGACGGTCAAGTAATGTACCATTAGTCAGACATCTCAGTACAATGTCGGGGAATAATTCACGAGCTTTCTTGAATACATCAAATAAGTTCGGATGTAAAAGTGGTTCTCCACCGGAAAATTGTAGTGCTTTCAATGGCAAGTTCAGTTTTTTCAACTGCTCAATATCCTTTTCAAACTCACTATATTTATAGAAATCAGGGCGGCATATCGGAGAAAAAGCCCTGCAACTTTTACAATTTAAGTTGCAATGACTTACAAGTAAAAAACTTAACATTAAATTTTCCTTAACGTGGTCAACAGAAAACCGCGAACCTATATTTTCTCTATAATGAGATTCCGACAAAAATAAATCGTCACTATAAACCAAAGACTTAATCAACGGCATAACTTCTTCAAAATATTTGTCACTTATTCCGATAACAATTCCGGTTTCGCCTTGTTTATATATCTTCTTAAAATTTTCAAAGGAATCGGAAGTTACAAATCCGGTTATCTCATAACCACTTTGTTCAAGATAGTGTTTCATGCCATTACCGATTTTACCGGCTCCGAAAATATATATAGATTTATGCCCATTACAAAAATCAGTTAATTTTTTGTTTGTGTCACTTGGAAGTAACATTTCGGAATATTCATTACCTGACCATTCGCCTATCTTCGCCATTAGGAAAGTCCCCTTCTTGTATTTATTATAAACTTATACATCATGATTTATAACACCCATTCTTCGGCTCTTCGTTCCGAAATATCCCACTCAAATAGAGAACAATTCTCGCTATTGTGGTAGTCACAAAAAGGGTGTCTTGTCACTTTGAAATTATATAGTTCTTCAGGTGTTGTGTTGTATATATTTATATAGTCCCCTGTCCGCACCTTAAAGTCCATATTAAACCGCTGATTGATATGTTCAATAAAAATGGGGCGACCACAACCATATATTCTCCCTCTAAACAAGAAAAATGTTACGCTACTATGGTAGCAAAAGCAATTATAAAAGTCATACTTCGGGGACAAATTACTTGAATCTAACTTCACAGATATGAAAGCCTTTGATTTTTCAAAGCTAACAACACTATATTTCAACCCTATAGCATCTGCTTTAGGATAGAAAGATTGGTTGATATTAACTGTTAAAGGATATTCCGTGATGATTGTTATAATATCCAGGTCAACAAGTTGTTTCAATTGGGATTCATGCAACTTACTTAACAGCATACCGTTCGTATAGCAACGAATTTCAAGAAGAGGAAATAGCTTTCGTGTTATTTTGAAAATTTCAAACAAATTCGGATGAAGATATGGCTCGCCCCCACTTATATTGATTCTCCTTATTTCCAAACCTAAGTTTTTGATTTGCTCCATATCGTTTACATACTGTGTGTATTCATAATAATCAGGACGATTTATCGGCGAAAATGTTCTACATCCTTTGCAAGCCATATTACAATGACTCACAATATAAACACCCAGTTCGCAATTATTACGTATGTGTTCAGCAGAAAACCGCCCTAATCTTTCCCTATACTCCGTAGGGGCGATAAACAAATCCCTCTCAGAAGTAAATGATTTAATCAACGGCAGTACTTCAAGAAGATTCATGTCATTCAGTCCCATTACAACCCCAACTTCACCTTGTTTATATATCTTCCTAAATTCGTCAAGTGTGTCAGATGTAACAAACCCACTTACCGAAATTTCACATTGGTCGAGATAGAGCTTGATTCCCTTTCCGACCTTACCCGCGCCGAATATATATACGGATTCGTGCTTGCCGCAAAAATCAATTAACTTTTGATTTGTATCATTGGTAATGAAATTTTTAGAAAAATCATCACCTAACCATTCGCTTATTTTTGCCATATTGCCCCTCTCCTATATCACAACAGTTCATACCAACCATATTTTTCCTACAGCTTTTTCAATGGAAACCACCCCGCATGTAGGATATAAGTCACGTATTTTCGTTTCCAACATATCAAAATCCCATACAGGCGTTATCAAAAATATTACTTTTTCATGCCGTTTGACTAATAATTTCAAGTCCTCATCATCTAATCTATAAATTGGATATTTTTGAAACGCTTTGTCTGTACTATACCCGTCAACAAAACATAGCAGATTTTTATTAAAGCACATACTCGCCAAACGCCCGATTTTACCCGCGCCGTAAAGTATAACTTTTCCTCCTAAAAGCGGGTCAAAATCAAGTGATAAACCGAATGATTGAAATTTTAAGAGTTTGCAGTAAATATCGCCGCGTGTTATTTCAATATCCATTTCGCGGTGCAACCGCTCTATTTCTATATCTTTCTCAATTAATCGGCGTTCATACAATAATTCTTTTTCCGATTTTCCGTCGGAGATTGAAACAATGTAATCCCTGAGCGGGTCTGGAATGTCTTCAAAAGGATTTTTTATCTGCGTTATTTCAGAAGTTTTTTCAATTTCAAGCGACCGCTTCAAGAAAGCAATTGATTCATCACGTTTTTGTTGTAATTTACTTGCGACGATTGAGTAATCAATTTTGTTTTCGCTGTCAAAACTTAAAGTTTCACCAATTCCGACAAACCGCTCAGACAAGCCTAAAGTGTCAAGTAAATCGGTAAATCTAAAGTTTTTCGAGGTTTCGTCTTGCAGATTATCAGACGGAAAACTCCAAAACTCCTTTTGGTATATAATTGAGAAAACTGTGCCGTGAAAAGAGTTTGTGAGGATATATTTTGCGTTTTTTATAAGCCCTATAAATTCTGTCGGACCGGGCGAATCCTCCGGTGAATATGAAATGCTTTTTAGTTCACAATTAAGTCGCTCGGAAAGTTCCTTTGCCGATAAATCTAATTGCTGGTTATTTCCGATATTGTACATGAAAATATATTCTTCATCGGGTTGGGGTAAAACCGTAATTTTATCCCATTCTGCGGCGTCAAGTAACATTGTGGGGTCTAATACCGATGTTACATTTTTATCCGTCATCGCCGACACAAATGATACCGCACTTTTCTCTCTTACCGAAAGAGCATCAAGGTTTCTAACCGGATTACTCACAATTGTTTTGACATTTTCGGGGGCGGTAGCACCGCCCATGCTTACACCGTAAGCGATTTTTGTTTTATTTTGAGGCACAAACGAAAGCGTTATCTGTGGTAAAACATAACTCAGCATACTGTAATTAACGCCCCAAAGCTGGTCGCTGCCGCAAACAAAAACATCATAATCGTCCGCACACTCCCGTATATCATCGGGGTTGAAAATACGCTTGCTGTGTGGAATTGATTTTGAAAAGCTTTCAAACTTTTCAAAATTATTTCTGCTTGCATTTCTGTAAAACCGCTCTAACTGTGTTATATACCACTTGAAACAAACAACCTCAGCTTCGTAACCAAGCATGGTTATGGTTTTTTGCAAGGCGTAAACTTGAAGCTGTGCGCCGTAGTTGTATGTTTTGTAGTACAGGGCTATAATACCGACTTTTTTACTCATTTATATAGCTCCTTTGCCAATCGGCTAAAAGCCTTTTGTTTATTTCATAGAAATTTGTTTTTGCGTTATCAAAAGCGTTATACATCTCTTTCTCAAACCAAGAGCTTCTGCACAAGTGAATTGCGTAGGAGTTTTCTGTAAGTGCAAAAAGCGGTAAATGATAGAATCCGTTCTCACACATTATCGGCATGAGAGAGCAAAGAAAGTCGCTCGGCAAAAAGAGCGTGTTATCAACAAGTTGTAAACGGTTATCAATATCAAGTCCGACTTGCCGAAAATATTCAGTCGAGTATTCAGGGCAAGGTGTTAAATTCATCTCGTCGTCATTGATAAACAAAACGTTTTCGTAAATTTTCATTTGATTTCTTATATCTTTATTGCCGGGAATACTGCCGAAGCCCAACCCGGTATTTATTTCGTTGTACGGTAAATATCCAAAAACAGCTTTATATTTAATAAAATCATCAAGACTTCTTAGTAAAAGCACATCTGTATCAAGGTAAAACCCACCATATTTATAAACAATATCAAGCCTTGCAAAATCACTTGCAAACGCATATTTTTTTGCTTCATATGCTTGTCTTACATAGATAGGTTTATCGGCTATATCGTAATTTGCTTCGTTCCACAGTATAATTTCGTAATCGCCACAATGTTTTTTCCAGCTTTCAATACAATCCTGCTCCACGCTTCCCAATGGCTTATCTCCAAACCATATATAATGAATCTTTTTTGGAATTTCGTATCTTATATCACTTGTCGGCAAGTTTTCTTTTGTAGACAATGGGGGAACAAAAACATCCTTTCCCCACGAAAGGGCGGTAAATCCCAAATAACATATAACATTTTCAAATTCGCGTATTTCATCAAGCGTTTTAACTACAGCCATAGTGTTTTTTTCTGAAACACACAGAATTATCACGTAATCAATCAAATCAATTCCAAGAACACAAAATTCAGAAACAGTCATAATCGGTATGCTTTGCGTTCCAATACTTATTTGTTTTCCGGATTTTTCTTTTTCGCTTTCTAAAATATAATCTATTGTTTCAAGTACAGATATATGTGCTCGATTCAATCTAATGAAATCATTAAACGTTCCGCCCGCGCCGTAGCATATAATTCGCTTGGCTTGGGTTTCCGCTAAAAATTGTGTATAGTTCGCGTTTTTGAGTATTACCATAACAATCATTTCCCCTTTATAAATCAAACTCGCGGTTGCAAAACTCATCTTGAAGTTTTGCGTTAGTAAAATAATCCGTATTTATATTGCAAAAATCACTCTGAATATATTTGAATATGCTGTCGGGTAATATAATGTTAACTTCTTCTAATAGTTTTAGATTTGAACGCTTTGAATAATCCAATATTGCGTTGTGTGCTTCGTTCAAAGCTGATAAGTCGGCTTCTGTCCTATATTCATCTAAAAACTGCGGTGTAGCCGAATCATCAAAACTAATCAAAGTAGGTTCAAATGAAGAAAGCACGTTCTCCATAAAAAAGTAATTATCGGTGATATTGTGTTTTTTTATAAACACATTCAGTTCGCCGAACATCGATTCAATATAAATATCGTCTTTGTAATTATCGGCGGATTTTATAGCCACGAAGTACAATCCTGTAAGTTCAAAATTCATTATATTAGTCAATGCCTTTTGACAGGTTCCCGACGAAACAAAATCAAAAAATCCTACCCGCGAATCAGGCTTAATGCCAAGAGGTTCAATATACTTCAAATAATTTTCTCTATATTGCTTTGCAATCCGTAAAATAGCGGTTTTATGCCGAAGAATGTATTCATCGCCGCTTTCACTTTTTCGCTGTTCCATTATGTCGCCGTCAGATAAATGAAACCTGTCTTTTAACATTTCTTTTGGCGTTCCGTCATAGGCAAGCTGTGCGGCATGGATAATGTCTTCATCGTCTGATAATCCGGCAATCACGGCTAAAGCGCGAGAAACATAAAAATATTTCATCTGCGGCAAATCATGTTTGTCTTTAAGAAGCTGATACATTTTCTCTATTATGTGCCCGTCACGCGAACTCAGAAGAATCATATCAAGGTTTAACTCACGCGCCTTTTTAACCATCCAACTAAAGAAACAGCTTATAAGCGGCGCGATAAATGAATATGCCATATCATAATTTGAATTAGCTTCAAACTTACCGAATGTTCTGTTAAACAAAAACGGGTCATTAAGCTGTTTGGAGATAAATTCACCTATTATTAATCGGTTTGGGAGCGTGTTGCTGTAATTCAAAATTTCGGAAGCATAACTATCTTCAAGCATTTTACCTGCGTTTTCTACATGAAATGTATCGTCAATACCGTAGCGTATTGCAGAAGTTATATCGGCTTCATAATTATCGCCTATATGCAGAATACGCCCGTTTCCTGCCTTTTGGCGCAGTAGGCTAAATAATCCGTTGTGCTTTGCCGTTTTACAATCGCATGACACTAAAACGCGTTCAGACTTAACATTTATACCCAATTTACTAAGCATTTCCGCCATTATCTCTTTCGGTAAATACATATCGGAAGTCAGCCATACGCTTTTGCCTTTTTCGAGAGCATAGTTCAACATTTCAATCATTGCGTTGCGCGGCACTAAATACTCTTTTTCTAAATCAATCTCAGCTTGCGGTGAATACGCCCTGCCCATTCGCTCATAAATGTCATAAATGTTAGGGTCTTTTTCTTCAGAATATAGCTCCGTTTCAGCTTTAATGCGCGCTTTAGCAAAATCTTCATCAATTATATAGAATATATCACGCGGATAAAGGCAACGCCGCATAATCAGAGTGTCAAAAATATCAAAGCTGATAATATCAGCCTTATCAATCTTGCTTTGCAAAACATCTTGATTGATACTTTTATATTTTTCAAATGACTTTTCTACTCTTTCCTCAAATCCTACGGGGTTTCCGTTTATATCATAAACATCAAGTGAATGTTCAATAGCGAAATCAGCAATGCGGCGATAAATGATATTTACATTACTTGCACGGGCAATTATAACTATCGCTTTAACACCAAGCTCCAACGCTTCTTTACAGGAAATAATTGGCTTGCCGTAAATCGTGTCGCCTGTTCTAACTTCGTCCATTAGACCGACTATCTTATAATCAGGGAAGCTGTCTAAAATATATTTTGTATTTTTCCCGATGCCGTAAATTACAAGCGGGGCGTTATAAAGGTGCGAGAAATTATTCTTAAAGGAAGTCAGAACATATTCTTTTTCGCTAATCATTAAATCGTTCATACCTCGCATTATTCTACACCCCAAGTATCTGCTGATTCTCCATAGCCTCATATAATGCACGAAAAATATAGTAATCCGTCGGTGCTGTTATTTTCATGTTGTTCGGAGAGCTTTTTACTGTATACATTTCCACACCGTACATACTGCACAGATGTGCG
>Ga0099364_10010522_pt1 | contig 12718 bp, 13 predicted proteins | sample TergutTh196P3_FD_73070 | JGI IMG/M metagenome (GOLD analysis project Ga0099364, IMG submission 73070) | Microcerotermes parvus P3 segment gut microbial communities from Pointe-Noire, Republic of the Congo - Th196 P3 | ecosystem: Host-associated > Arthropoda: Insects > Digestive system > Gut ... | reverse complement strand
ACCAATAGTGCATGCTTGCACACATTTTCCGCATCTTATGCAGGGTTTGTATTCATTATTGTCTATCTCGTTTTTGGATAAAACTATTATTCCCGAAGTTCCCTTTGTTACAGATACTTCTGCCGTATCAACAGAAGTTCCACACATAGGTCCTCCAACAATAATTTTTGCCGGAGTATTTTTTAAGCCCCCGCACTCTTCTATTACATCTGCAATTCTTGTACCTATTTTAATTTTATAGTTACCCGGATTTCTTATGCAATCTCCCGATACGGTTATATATCTTTCAGTTAGGGGCTTATCATATAATACTGCTTCCCTTATCGCAAATGCGGTTCCTACATTAAACACCACAGCACCCACATCCATAGGCAAGCCTCGTGATGGTACTTCTTTACCCAATGTTGAAAGTATTAGCTGTTTTTCTGCTCCTTGTGGAAAACGTTTTTTTAACGACTTAACCGTAATTTCTTCAAATGCCGATGAGGCATCTTTCATAGCTTTTATAGCTTTGGGTTTATCGTTCTCAATTCCTATTACAGTATTTTTTACATCTAATGCTTTCATTATTAGTCTAATGCCTTCGACTATGGCATCGGGAAAAGTTTGCATGAGCATATCGTCAACTGTAAGATAGGGTTCACATTCAGAGCCGTTTACTACAAGCGTATCTATTTTAATGCCTGCAGGCGGTGATAACTTAATATGGGCAGGAAACGCTGCTCCTCCAAGCCCCACTATTCCGGCATTTTTTACTATTTCGACAATTTCCTGTTTGCTTGCAGATTCTATAGTTCGAGAAGGTTCTTTCTTTGAGCAGGGTGCAAACGATCCATGCAGTTCTATTACAATTGTTTGTGAGATACCATATACCGAAGGATATTCGGCAATCTCAACTACCCTGCCCGATACAGAGGCATGAATATTCCCGCTAATATAGGCTTCACCTACAGCAATTAAGCTGCCTTCTTCTACTACATCACCGGGTTTAACTATCGGTTTTGCGGGTTCACCTATATGCTGTTGTAATGAAATATAAACAAGCCTGGGAATTGCCAAATTAGAAAATTTAGAATCCCTTGTAGCTTTTTTTTTATTTGGCGGGCAAACCCCTCCACGAAACATTCGAAACATTAAATATCTCTTAAAAATCTTTTATAGAATAAATTTCATCTTTAATCGGAAGCTCTTTTCTGAGATTCTTTATATAGGGAAATTCTTCTCCACATGAAATATAATAATCACATTGATCAACTACCCTGCGTGCAACGGTAAAATACTTATAAAGTTTTTCCTCTTGTGATCTTTTTACCCATTTCTTTTTTGTACATTTTACACGAAGAACAAATTTATCCGGCTCAGACTCATTCTGCCTCAAAACTACACAATATTGACAATTTGAACAAAATACTCTACCTTTAGGCATGTCCATCTCCTTAACATTTATTAATTACATTTATATAAGTGGAAAATTTCAGATTTTCAACAAAGCAGGCTATATTCATAATACAGCCACACTTATAAGCTATGAAAAATTTTTTATTAAAATTAGTCAAGAAAAATTTTATTATTTTTCTTCTTTTCAAATATATAGAGGTAGTTTTTTATTGATGGGGTCAGAGCATCTTCTGAAAAAGTTAACATTTTATAGCAATTTGTTTGCTTTTTTGATGCTATAAACAGATGGGGTCAGAGCCAACATCATAAACTTAAGGAAAAGTGTTGATACAATAGCCGTCATCCCAGTCCCCGAAGGGGATAGACTCCGGCGGGGATCCATTGCTGGGAAGTGATCAATATAGGGTCAGAGCACTATAAAACATATAACATTTTGCACAAACTTGTCGGTTTTAGCAGTAGTTCCCCGTCTGCACGGGGATGACGAATTAGTGAATATCACACCCTATTACATATTCGGCTTAAATTTATGTTGGGGTCAGAGCCTCACAGAAAAAGTTAACGTTTTATAGCAATTTGTTTGCTTTTTCCAACGAGGCTCTGACCCCATGCGAGGTACTATGTCAAAACAAGGACACATACATCTATTTACAGGTAATGGAAAAGGTAAAACTACAGCTGCACTTGGCATAGGTTTGCGTGCAGCAGGTCATAATATGAATGTAATCATGATTCAATTTATGAAAGGTCAAAAAACAGGAGAAATTACCGCTATCAAGGCACTAAATAAACTTTTCCAAATAGAAAACTTCGGATTATCCGAGTTTATTGTATCACAAGAGAACATTCAAGAACATATAGACATATTCAAAAAAGGCATTGAGAGAACTTTGGAAATATTTAAGTCTAATATTTTTGATATAGTCATTTTAGATGAACTTGCTCTGACCCCTTCACTAAAAATATCTACAATAGATGAGATAATCTCAATAATACAAAAAAGACCCCCAAATTGTGAACTAATTATAACGGGTAGAAATGCCCCCGATGAGCTGATAGAGATATGCGATACCGTCACAGAAATGAAAGAAATTAAACATTGTTATAATGAGGGTGTAAATGCGATAAAGGGTGTAGATTATTGAAAATACGGAAAATTTTCCACCCCTATACGTTATTTCACATTAACCACAACCTTCATTGTTCGCTCAGGTTTCTCGTTCTCCCATGCTCTAACATAATTAAACTCAATTTCACTTTCACCTAATGCTAGGGCTTTAATCTTTATCGATTGAGTTTCAACTTGCCCTGTTTTGGCTTTGTTTCCTTTTTTAGAAATTATAGAATCGCTTATTAAGGTAAACTTTTCTTCTGAAAAAGAAGGCTGCCATGAGTAACCTGTAGACGGTTGAGAATCAAACCTAAACTCAACAGTTTCTCCTGCTGATAATGTTAAAATTTTACCCTTTTTGTAATCAGAATCTGAATATATTTGATTTGAAAAACAAGATAAAAAAATTCCCATTATACATACACTAAATATTATATTTTTCATACTACCTCTATAATTTTTCGGGCACTACCCATAGTGCTCCATAACCTATATTATTAGACCGATAATCTATCCAAATATATCCATCTTCTCCCCAAACTCTTCCCCATGAATTTTTCACCAAATATGCATTTTTTGAATCGTCCCAGCCCACTATAATTATAGCATGATTTATATCTTTGGGACCGCTAACTTTAGCCATTTCATTAAAAATTCCGCTTGAGTATGCCTGAAATGCAGGAGTAACCTTTACGGTAGCGGCAATAGGTCCATAAGTAGAAAGAGCCTTTTTCATATCTTCTACTTTTGGAATTCCCATATTTGGTACAACATATCCCCACGCTGCAACCTTATATTTGGTTTGAGTTCCCTGCTTGCATATTTCTTTTTTAAATTTATAGGGAGCATCTTTTTCTAATTGAAAACTTTTTGTTTTATAATAATTAAATACCCCCGAATACCAGCCCCCATTACAGCTTCCAACCTCTTTCCCTTTGTCGACAGCACAATTTAAAACACTTTGATCAGAGAAAGATAAATTTTGACCATTTCGAATAGACCATGTGCTTTCAAATACTCCAACAGCTGCAAATGCCCAACAACTTCCACACTCTCCTTGATTTTTAGCCGGCATAACATTTCCGGTATCTCTCCAATTAAATGCTTTTAATTTAGGCGAAGGAGCACTCGATATATATGTAGCAGGTACACTTTCTAATGAAAGTTTTTCGGCATCTAATTTTTTTTGTTCTTCTGCAAGACGTTTAAGTTCTTGAGCTTTTTTCTCTTCTTCGGCAAGACGCTTTGCTTCATCTAATCGTTTTTGTTCTTCTTCTAAACGCTTTTGTTCTTCTTTTTGACGCTTTTCATCCTTTTTTAGAATCTCATCCCATCGTTTTCTAGCCTCATCCCATTCTTTTTGCATTGTTTTTTCATCAATAACCGGAGCTTTCGCTCCTGTAATACTTGCAATTTCATATTTCATCTGTTCATTAAGTTCTACTTTGAACTTCAAATTGCGTTTCTTAATATCTGCTAAAGTTTGATCCATTAGCGCCGTTATTTCTTCGTTGGAGCGCATAATTCGACTTTTATCAGATTGAAACTGATCGAGAATTTGCTGTCTGGTAACTTGAGCAGAAATAGTAAAATGTAGCGCACAAAGCGGTAATAAGCAAAAAGTTAAAGCTGATATAAAAATGAAATGTCTTTTCATTGTGATCCTCCCAAATCGATTCATGTAAAAATTAGCAAATGCTAAACTTTATTCAAGTAATATTTGCTTAACTATTAAATAATTCTTATTTTAATACAATTTTATCAAATCAATAATAAATATTTTTTTTAAATAAATTATTAAAAAAAAATGAATTTTTAGCTTGACTATATATTACATCGAAAACATTATGTCTTGTAATATATTATATCATGATAGAGGATTATTTATGAAACCTATTAAAAGTCTAGTTGCATTTTTGATTGTTTTAGCAATGTGTTTTGCTTTTACATCATGCAAGAAAAAAGCTGATGTTCCTGTAGCAGAAGATGCTGTCGAAACAGAACTTCAACTTGAAGATGAAGGAAAAGATTTAGAAAACTCAGAAGAGAAAATCTAAAACTTTGCATCTTGTAGGGGTGTTTTTTACAATGCCCCTACAATTTGTTCTTGTCGTATTTGCGGTTAGGTTGTGCTCAATAGACGGTTGCAATGTTTGATTCAATCTGTGAGTTTCGGTTTTTTGTGTGTTTTGCTTAAACTAAACCCATCCGCACTATTTTACCCCGTACCCGGCAATAAACCCCTTAAACTTTCGAAGAAGAATTTATCTATGCCTACATGCAGATAATAATAAACTACAAATATTATCCACAACGCTAAACTCAAAATACACATGAATTTCAGAAGATTTTCGGCTCCAATTTCATCCACTTTAAAGAATACTATTATTAATGCCAGAGGCCAAAGAAAAAACAAGTTTGTAAATACTATGGTAAACAATTCTTTGAAAAATTCCAGCAAACTTAAATACCAGTTGGCTTTAAGTGCAAGAAATGCAGCTGTAATTTCTCCCCAAAAGAACCATATATAAAAACAAAAAATCAAGGTTGCCAAGATTTTCCAAATCCATTCGATTCGAGATCTAAACCAGGCAAGCACTAATGCTAGTCCCCATATAACCATAAAGAGAAATACCGATTTTATTATCAAAACATCTTTCACATCGAGTACATTCATATTAACCACCAAAGCACATCATTTTTTAGGTTTTTTAAAATTTCCTTGCCACGCAAAGTCTAATATTGTAAAAAACAACCACTATGTATATTTTCGTACAATACGAGGAAAAGTCAAATGTTAATTCTGCATAAAATATTTTATTTGATTTTTTATATTGCTGTTATGCTGATATTTTCATGTAATTCGCAGTATAATTCCTTTAAACAAGTTAAAATTTCAATTCCTGAATATCTAAATATTACAGAATTGGATATTTTGAGCAAAATTCCCGAAAAAATTATAGATAAATCAAGCAATTACGATTTAGAGCTGACCATATTTGCTTTTTCAAGCGGAATCGAGAAAATAAACTATAGCGGTGATGATGAATTCACTGTTTCTATGTTAGATGCATATATAAAAATACTCATCAAAATAGTAAAAAATTCTGAAATCGTAAAAACACAAATTATAGAAGTATTTGGGGCGGATAAAGATGAGGTTATCGAGAATGTTATGAAAGAGTTGGCTGTAAATTAATGATGCTCTGACCCCAACCAAGAAAACTATTCAAAATTAAGTTTAATGGCTATAAAAAGTTTACTACTTTTTTGAGGAGAGTTGACTTTTTTTAAAGGTTGCTCTGACCCCTTATGTTTTTTTACTAAAAATACCTCAAAGTTTTATACGATAGAAAAAAATCTCTGACCTCTAAAAGTTAGACAAAAGTATTATGTTTGTCGAAAAATTTCATCTTTTTGAAAAAAATGCTCTGACCCTGCAATTTTTTTCCATTTTTTTTTACATTTTTCAATTCTCATTCGTTTAATATATAGAAACTTTTTATTTTCACAGGAGGCAAACCATGCCAAGAGAATTAAGAACTATAATACAAGGCGTTACCTATCACTGTTATTCACGATGTCACGATAAGCAAAACCTATTACTGGGTAGTTTTGGAAAACAAATCCTCATAGAAGCAATCCAAAAATGCCAAGAAAAGTACATTTTGAACTAAATGCAGTTGAAATTGTAGGCAATCACATACATTTAATCATAAGGACATTAGAAAACGGAGAAACTATTTCGCTTATAATGCAGTATATCAAAGCAAGAGTTGCAGAAAAGTACAATAAAGCCATGAATAGAAGCGGAGCATTTTGGCTTGGAAGATTTGGATGCAAAATAGTAGAAGAATCAGATGATCCAAGACCATATTTTTTTAGGCTTATATGGTATATAGCTTACAATCCTGTAAGAAAAGGATTAAGTCCTAATCCAAGAGAAAACCCTATAGGATTTATAAATTGTTACCTAATAGAAAACTATGAATTGCCAATAAAGATAACGTTGCATCCTTATTTTTATGATTTAGGTGATACATTTGAGGAACGTGCTGAAAAATTTCTCTTATATGAAGATATGTATCTAAGAAATTTAGATACATGATATTTTTTTAGATATAGTTTTATTCGTAATTCTTCAAGTAATCCAATCACTTAATTTTTTGAGTAAAATGGTTAGGGCGAGTTGTGCTTTGATTTAGTTAAAACTTATAAAATTATTGTATAAAGTGTGCTATTTGGTGTTATTTTACCGCATCTGCTAAAAATTAACCTTTCAAATTATGTATTAACTGTTTAAATTTCTTGTTTTACCATAGTTTCCTATTATTTAGTCTTATTTTATTCTAATTTTAATAGTTTATTTTTGCTGTTTTGGTTAGGTTTTTTAGTAGGGGTCAAAGCCTCTATGGGGAAAAGTGAACTTCCCACAAAAATTTGTTAACCTTTTAAACAAGGGGTCAAAGCACACTCAAAAAAAGCCAACTTCCCACCCAAAAAATCACAAAATTAGACCACTTTTCCAATTTTTCATTTAAAAAAACTAAAAAGGGTCAAAGCACACCCCAAAAAACCCACAAAAAACTTAAAAGGGTCAGAGCATCATCAAAAAAAACACAAACTCCCCCAACTTTTTACTTGACAAACCCCCACAGGGTCAGAGCATTGTATTCATTGTATCCTATAAGAACACAAAAACACCAAAAAGGAGACATCACCATGAAAAAAGAAAAAGTTAATACTTTGAAAAAGCTAATTTTAACAACCCCATTCCTGTTTGTATTGATTATTGGGAATATTTTTTGTGGTGATGATAATGGGGATGATATAGAAAATTGCGAATGCACAACCACATTGCATATCACAGGCGAATATTGCTGTGAAGGTGCTAACTGCAATTGTGAAACAGTAGCAGGAGCCAGAGTAGAAGGCATTGCGGTTACTAATCGTCAAGACATTGAAGCCGATGCTTTTGAATTTCAGCGTGATGAATTTATCAAAGGGTTTGGTTGGTTGAACGAAACACAACAGGCATTTGTTAAAGATAACCTTAAAGAAGTATGCGTAGTTCCAGGGCCCGCTTCTAACGACCCTTCCATAAGCCAAGGTATTCTTACAATAGAATCAGGTTCAAACGCAGCTTCCATTTGGAGTGCGCTTGATGAGTTTGCGAGTGCTTCGAAAAAGTTCGACTTGGCAAAAGAAATCCATATGGCGTTATATGGAAATCTTAATACCATGCTCTGACCCCCTGTAAGTAAACTATTCAAAAACTACCCAAAACAGAAAAAACAACTATAAAAAGTTTAACTCTATCCCTCCTAAATCTGCGAAAATCCCAAAAAATCTGCGTCATCTGCGTGCTAAATAGTAAACTGCTCTGACCCTAACCTATAAAAATCTGTGAAAATCCTTAAAAATCTGCGTCATCTGCGTGCCAAAACATATACGGGGTCAGGCATTAATTTCTCAGCCAACTTTATAGCCTCCACCATACTACTACACAAGGCAATATTTTTACCGGCAATATCAAATGCCGTACCATGATCTACCGAAGTTCTTATAAGTTTAAGCCCCAATGTAATATTAACTCCATCGTCAAAAGCAAGCATTTTAAAAGGTATCAAACCCTGATCATGGTATTGTGCAACTATAACAGAATAGTTTACCCAATTTTCGGCTCTAAAAAGAGTATCTGCCGCAAAAGGTCCCTCAACATCTATACCCTCTTTGCGGGCTTTTAGTATGGCACTTTTAGTGATACTTGCATCAAAATTTCCTATTGCTCCATCATCCCCGCAATGAGGATCAAGCCCTGCAACTGCAATTTTAGGTTTACTTTTGTCTATCATCTGCAATGATTTATCGGCAACTTTTATCACATTGAGAATTTTTTCTTCATTTAGGATTGATACAACATCCTGCAAGGGAACATGTGTCGTAGAAAGTATTACTCGATATTTTTGTGAAAACATCATCATATATGGAGTTGAATCATCTGTTTTTTCGGCAAAGTATTCTGTATGCCCTTTAAAAGCAGTTCCGCTTAAATTTATAAAAGCCTTACTCACAGGACCTGTAACAATAGAATCAATTTTACCTTTAAGCCAAAGCTCTATTGCCTTGTCTATATAGGCAAGTGATTCTAATCCTGTGTGTACGCTTCCGCATCCGATTGACGGAATATTATATGGCACATCCACATCTAAAATATAGATATGTTTTGGAAGTAAACTATTGGGATCAAAATTAGAATCTATTTGAGTAAATTCTATCTCACTATGAGGGTATAAGCTGTCTACAACCGATTTTCTCGCTATAAAAATCAGCACCGATGAAAATTCTCTAAGCTCTTTGAACGCTTTAAGTGCAACTTCGATACCTATACCGGCCGGATCACCGGCTGTTATAGCAATTATCTTATTATCTTTTCCTTCCCGACGTTGAACCAAATATCTCATCAATTTCTACTCTATTTTTGCCATATTCGGTTTCAATGAGTTCTTTGGCAGAAGATCTTAAATCATTAGCAATTGTACATCTTCCTTCAAGAATAACACCGTTTTGAATTATAAGTTCAGGAGTTTTAACATCCCCATAAACCTTTGCCGTAGGCATAAGCAAAATTCTACCGGTAGCATTGATATTTCCTATAATAAGACCTTCTACTATTAGAGATACCGTGCTAATATTTGTTCGAATTTTACCGCTGCGGCCTATATAAAGCTGCTCGGCTTGAAGAAATTTGCCTTCAAATCTGCCATCAATCCGCAAAGAACCATTAACAATAAAAGTTCCGCTGAAAAAAGAATCCACACCTATAACATTATTAGCCGGATCTCCACTCGTCATTTTTGGAATAGCCATTGTACCCACCTTAAAAAGTAATTGTACTAACATTTTATTACTCATGTTAATTGTCAACAGCATTTTGGCTCAAATTCTTCTAAACTTAATTTATTTATCATCCGAAAATGTAAGAAGTGACATAATTATGCAAAAAATCGTAGAAAAAGCCTTATTTTTGGGTATTATTTTTTTTTCGGGGATTATCGACCTTCATGCAAATAGCGGTATTCCCAGTATTGGAAAACTCGATGTAAATAATAATCAAGTTCTGATAGATCTTCGCAAAGATGTACTTAGCTCTATGCAAATTGTACGAAGCGGCAGATGCGAATCTGAACTTCCCAAATTAAAGTTTTACAGATATACCGTAGCAAAAGACGAAAATCTTTGGACAATTCTCTCAAAAACCAATCTCGATATGGATACATTGATATCGATAAACAATTTATCATCTCCGGGCGAGATAAAACCGGGAAAGCTATTGTTTATACCCAATATGCGAGGAACAATTTTTACCGATTTTAAAAATCAAAATTTGGCTAATATTCTGCGTGAACACAGAATAAGTATTAAATACGTTAAAGCTGTCAATGGAGTTGAAGAAGAAAACTTAAACTCACAGCCTCTCTTTTTGCCATATACGAAAATATCACAAATAGAAAGAACTTTATTTTTGGGAACAGGTTTTTTAAGTCCCATAAAAAATGGAAGAAGAAGTTCAGGATTTGGAACCCGACAAGACCCCTTTGACAGCCAGCGTACTCAATTTCATAAAGGCATTGATATAGCATGCCCAATAGGCACAGAAGTTTTTGCTGCTCGAACCGGACAAATTCTTTTTGTCGGATATAATGGCGGATACGGTTTAACCGTAACCATACAGCATGAGCTTGGCTATCAATCGATCTATGGACATCTTTCAAAATCACTTATCAAAGTTGGAGAAAGGGTCAGAGCAGGAGACTTAATAGCATTATCGGGAAATACAGGCCGCACAACAGGTCCTCACTTGCATTTTGAAGTTCGCAAAAACAAAAAACCTATCAATCCCGATTCACTTATTCGTAGATAGCAATAGACAGCATTTCCATTAAAGCATCAACCGATTCTTCTATTAAAACTTTTCTTATTTTTTTACCTTTTGCAAAAAGAAGTACATATCCGTCATGTCCTCCTGCTAAACCATAATCTGCATCAGATGCTTCTCCCGGTCCATTTACTTCACAGCCCATAATTGCCAACTTTAAAGATTTGTTAAGATGTAATTCATCACATCTTGTTTTTACTTCTTCTGCTGTTTTAAGTACATCAAAACGAGGGTCTGTTCTGCCGCAAGTGGGACATGATATTATTTTTGTTCCCCATTCAAGCAAACCCATAGATTTTAATATTTCTCTGCCTATTTTTACTTCTTGGATGGGGTCTCCTGTCATCGATACCCTTATGGTGTTGCCTATTCCATTGTATAGCAAAGTTCCTATTACTATTGAGCTTTGCACTATGCAAGAATTGCCAAATCCTGCTTCGGTTAATCCTATGTGCAATGGGTAATCGTATTTTTCTGAAAACAGCATATTTGCCTGTATTGTGTCATTAAGATCTGATGTTTTTATGGATACAACTATATCGGTAAAATTATTGTCTTCTAAAATTTGAATATGTTCACTCGCCGATTCTAACAAAGCCTGCGGTGTAGGATGTTCGTATTTTTTTCTATCTATTGAGCCTCCATTGACACCTATTCTTATGGGAATTTTATATTCTTTGGCTGTACTTATAATTTCTTTTACTTGTTCTTGTGATTTTATATTTCCCGGATTTATTCTTATTTTGTCGGCTCCGGTTTTGATTGCTGCTATGGCAAGTTTGTGATCAAAATGAATATCTGCACATAATGGTATATCTACATTTTTTTTGATTATTCCAAAACTTTCTACTGCCTTTTCATCTTTTACTGCAAGTCTTACCAGTTCGGCTCCTGCATTGTGTAAACGATGTATCAGTTCAATGTTTTCATCGATATCATCTATGGGGATATTTGTCATTGTTTGCACCGAGATAGGTGCATCTCCGCCTATTTTTAGATTTCCTGCTATTATCTGTTTAGTATTTTTTCTTTTCATGTTGGTTTGGTGTTTTTTATTTTTATGTCTGTTCGGTATTTCTTCTTTTTGTTAAATATCTGTTTTTTTATATGAAATCTCTGCTTTTTTTTATAAGTATTGGAATACTTGGGCTTTTTGGCAAGTCTTTTTGGGGTCAGAGCAAGTTTTATAAAACAGTACACTTTATGAAAAATTGTTTACTTTTTGAAAGAGGGGGTCAGAGCCTCATCAAAAAAGCTCAACTTTTAATAGTCATTTTATACTTTTTCGAGCAGTTTTTGAATAGTTTACTTGCTCGGGGTCAGAGCATACACCTAACACACAGCCTTGACAACTGCATCTGCGAGTAAATCGTAAGTTTCTTGTAAAGACTTGTCACTTTTAAAGCCGGATGCATTTTTGTGACCACCTCCACCAAAATTAAAGGCTATTTTAGATACATCAATATCGCCTTTTGAACGCATACTTACTTTAACCACATTGTTTAAATCTTCTTTTACGAGAAATGCTGCCTCAATGCCTTTAATTGACATGGCTACATTTATTACCGGAGTAGTATCAGATGTTGGTATGTCTTTATATTCAAGCAGCATTTCTTTTGAAATTTTTAGTCCGGCTATTTTACCGCTTGAAAAAAGTTCCATATTCGAGATAATTTTGTTTCGTAAAAGAATTAGCGAAATTGGTAAGTTCTCATATGATTGTTCATAACAAAGAAGAGGATCAACTCCCATATCTATACAATCTGCAGCTATTCTATAAGTAGTTGAAGATGTTTTAGGAAATTTAAAACATCCTGTATCGGTAAGTATACCGGTGTAAATGGCTTGTGCTGCAATGAAATCGGGCTTTATATCAAAATAAGAAAATATCCTGTAAATCATTTCGCAAGTTGAAGATGCATCAGAATCTATATAGTTTTCATTTGCAATATTATTATAATCTTGATGATGATCTATTACGAAAAAAGATTTAGCCTTTTCCTGTAAAAAAGCTAAATCTTTGCCGATATTTTCAAATTTTGAAGTATCTACAAGAATTTGAAAAAAATTTGTAGGCAATGAATCTTTGCTGTAAGTTTCATTTATAACTTCAACTTTATTGTTTGGATCAAGAAATTTTAATGAAGATGACATTTGATCGGGAATGATTATGGTAACTTTTTTCCCTAATTTTTCAAGAAGATATGCAAGCGATATTGAGGCTCCAAGTCCATCTGCATCGGGAGATTCATGGGCAGATATTACAAAGT
>Ga0099364_10010521_pt1 | contig 12719 bp, 8 predicted proteins | sample TergutTh196P3_FD_73070 | JGI IMG/M metagenome (GOLD analysis project Ga0099364, IMG submission 73070) | Microcerotermes parvus P3 segment gut microbial communities from Pointe-Noire, Republic of the Congo - Th196 P3 | ecosystem: Host-associated > Arthropoda: Insects > Digestive system > Gut ... | reverse complement strand
ATCTACGGCGGAACATATAACCTCTTTGCCCATACCCTGCCCGATTTCGGGATAAGCACCACCTTCGTTGACGGCGACAGGGCGGAAAATTTTGAAAACGCTATCGACGAAAACACCAGGGCCATCTTCATAGAAACCTTGGGTAACCCGAATTCCAGTATCGTTGATGTGGACGCCGTGGCCGCCATCGCCCACAAACACGGGATTCCGCTGATTGTGGACAGCACCTTCTCGACGCCTTATCTGTTCCGGCCTATTGAGCATGGTGCGGACGTTGTGGTTCATTCCGCTACGAAGTTCATCGGCGGTCATGGCACGGCGATCGGAGGCGTCATTGTCGATGCCGGTAAATTTGACTGGGCCGCAAACGACAAATTCCCCGGACTATCGCAGCCCAACCCCAGCTATCACGGTGTTGTGCTGACCGAAGCCGTGGGTAACCTGGCCTACATCATAAAAATACGGGTCACCCTGATGAGGGATACCGGTTCGACCATCAGCCCCTTCCACTCTTTCTTGTTCCTTCAGGGGCTGGAAACCTTGTCCCTGCGGGTGGAGCGTCATGTGCAAAACACCTTGAAAGTGCTGGATTATCTGGTGGCGCATCCGCAAGTGGAAAAGGTCAATCATCCCGCGCTAAAAGATCATCCCGACCACGAACTGTATAAACGCTATTACCCCGACGGCGCGGGTTCCATCTTCACTTTCGAGATCAAGGGCGGTGCCGAGGAAGCCAGGGCATTTATAGACCGGCTGGAGCTGTTTTCACTGCTGGCCAACGTCGCCGACTCTAAATCCCTCGTCATCCACCCGGCCAGCACCACCCATTCGCAGCTTTCCGGTGATGAACTACTGGAGCAGGGCATTAAGGCAAACACCGTCCGTCTCTCCATCGGCACCGAGCATGTTGATGATATAATCGCGGATTTGGCAGGGGCGTTTGGGACTGACTAACGTTGTTTGAGCATCCGCCAGATAAGAAACAGGCAAAGTGCCATTATCGGTATAATCAGCAGCCATAGGTATCGCCAGGCTTTGGCTGAGGCGATGGCATCGCCGGCCGCATCATCATCGACTGTACTGTCCACGGTGAGCGTGCCGGCGTTGTCATTGGGATTATCTGTAGCCATTGCACCGCTACTGTCGCCGGTCTCTGTTATGTCTGCGGCGTTTGCTTCGCCTGTTTCATCTATTTCGCTTGTTTCATCTACTGCGTCTGCTTCATCTGTTTCGTCTGTTTGGCTGCTGTCCGCGTCCTGGGTGCCAGAGTCCGCGGGCCGCGTGCCGCCAGGACGGGTGCCCGGGCCAGTTTGATGGCCATTATCGCCGTCATCCGCGTCGCTATCATCGCTGCTGCCGGTGTCGTTTGCAACAGCGTTTTCGGCATTTCCATTTTCACTGCCGCTGCCGAGAGTGTCCGGCGGGGATGTGGGTATATCCGTGCCCGGCGACGGCGATGGGCTTGGTGCGGTGGGGGTAGTGATTCCTTTCAAGGTCACATCCAAGGGGATGAAGCCCGTGTGCGTATTTATGCCGTTGGAATATCTGATGCCGCCCCGCGGGGGATTACCCTCGCGCCGCCACAGTGCCGTGGTCGCCCGCCCATCGGTGCTTGTGTCGGCCAGCACCGATATGCCGTCGTCCGTGCCGACGCGGTAGTAGTCGTGAGTATCATCCCAGGCAATGGCGATGGCATCGTCTGTGACGCTGAGGGCAGTCGGGGGGATGGGCATTCCCAATATGGAACCCAGCCCATGCACGATGACATTGCCCAGACCTACCATATCATCACCATGGGCAAAAACTAGGGCATCGTTTGCGAGTGTCACATTTCCCATGACCGTGACAATGGCCTCGCCCTCGTCTGCCATCACCCGCGCATTGTCGGATACCACCACGGCTCCGGTGGCCAGGATGGCATTGCCGCTGGGGAAGCCCATGCCCAGGGGCGGCGGCGCACTTACCACCGCATTGATTCCCGTGGATGTTACCCTGGCATTGCCGCCTATCGTCACAGTGGCGGTGTTTGCAAACATTGCGGGTGAAATGCCGGATGTCATCGCCGCTATTAAATCCACCGTCGTGATGCCGAAAGCGCCCTCCGTGGCGCTGATGCTTCCCCCGCTAATGCCTACCTCGGCATTGCTCCCGACGGCAAAGATGCCGGCGGCCAAGCCGCTGACCTTAATGTCGCCCCCGCTCATGTGGACGCGGGAATTTGTGCTATATGTATCAATATTGACGGCCAAAGCTGCTGACAGTACGGTGCCGTCGATGATTTTTGTCTTTGTCCCTTCGATGTATAGCGTGCAGTCATCACTTTGAATAATCGCAATGCCATTTGCCAATGAGATGGGTGCCGATGCTGAATCATCGACGATGGTCAACACACTGTCGGTGACAGTGGTTTCTATACCAACACCACGGATGGCCATACAGCGATTGGCGCTGATGTGGGAGTTTTCTATGCTTGCTTTGACGTTTTTATCTCCGGTCGTGCTACTGCTTGTGGAAAAAAACACAGCCTCCCGTTCAGAAATGATATCAGTTCCTTTGATATTGATAATGGCATCATCGCTCTGGACACCTAATGATATGGAGTTGGAGTGAAAACCACTATTTACGATTTCGGAGTTTTCAATAGTGAATTGAGTAGGCCCCTCTGCACTTACTCTTATAGTTTGACCGTTTGCTGACATGATCCTTGAATTATTGCCAATGCTTATATGTCCTTGAGTGCCAGATGTATTATATATATCCAAGGCAAGTCCAAAACTAAAAAAATTTGCTGACAACCTCACCGACGTGATGGTGGCATTATCAATAATTATGGAACTAAAGCCGGATACTTCAATAGTTTTGTGATTAGAATGTACTGCGGCTCCGTTTAGCAAATTGAAATTGCAATTTTCGGCTGCTATGGCATAGCTCCCCCAACTGCTAGATGTTTCTTCATTCACGTTGAGCATGGCTGTTACGCTTCCGCCATCTATTGTGACATCAAGCAAACTGGCTCGTATAGTATAAAAACTGGATATAATACCGGATACCTGATTAGCGCTTGCGTTCACGTTGCCTGTGATGGTGAAGGCACTATTTTCCACAAGGCCTTGACCCTCGACATATATGGCGCTGGGGTCAACGTAAATTCCGCCTCCACCCGTAAATAACTGGAGTGAATATGCAACATGAGCGTCCCATATCACCTCGGCATTCTCGCCGATTTTGATGTGTTGACCGTATGGAGCGGTACCATTATATGGAATGTCAAATGCTATCGGCTCATCTTTTTTGCCGCCCACAATTGTCACTGTCGCGCCATCCGGCACGGTGAGGGTGCCGGAGGCACCGCTTTGGATTTCGATGTTGTGAGGGCCCGGACCGTCAAGAACGATAGCTGTGCCATTACTCGCCGCATTACCACCAGCGTCCGCACTATTCCAAATTATTGCTTCCCCATCGCTCATCAAACCCAGCCCCCCGCTCCGCGCGAGGTCCTGAGCTGGAGCGCAGGGTGGGACGATGGAATCAATTTCATCTGCCATCGCCGCCACGGGCGACAAAGCCCAGTTCATGGCCCAGGTCGATGTTAGCATTGTAAGCATCGTCGCCAGTGTTATTAGTTGCTTTACCCGTCTTATCATGCTTTTCATGTGCATCCCTCCTGTAACAGCCGGGCCCTCTCCCGGATGTCCGGCGAGAACTAAGCAAAACGAGGTGTAAGCATATAACCACACTTACACCTCGTTTAATTTGAAGGCACAGACCATGCCGCGACTGTCATTTTCCTTGTAATGCAAAAATCTTTGGCATATAATGAAAAATGTGTATCGCAGAGCAATCTGTATTGTGTGGCAGGAGCGCTGCCATCCTTGCCTGATGGGCTGAGACCCCATCAGGTGGTACACCTTGTATTCACTTAATTCTCTGGGCTTATCATAGCATGAGTTTTCTTAATATGCAAGACAAAAATTTCATCCTCACGGCGAAGGAGAGGCGCTGGCGGCCTGGTGATGGTTGGGATTATAGCGGCAGACACCGTCCGGGCCATAGTCGTGGTTTTCCGGGTCTATGGGGATGGGTTCGCTGTAGTCGGCACCACAGCCAGAGCAGTCATATGTCCTGGCCCCCCTTTGCGAACAAGTGGGCACGAGGGATATGTACGACACAAAATTATGCGTATGCGGGGAGGGGCTAGGCGAGGGCTCCGGCGACTCTGAGGGCGAAGGCCCCGGCACTTGCTTAGGTACGGGCTGGGAATCTATCACACTATGGCAGACATTGCAGAGGCGCTGGCGGATGCCGGTCTTTTCCGTGGTCGGCTGCACCACCACTACCCAATCGGCGGCAAAATGCCCCAGGGCGCGGATGTTTTCTTGATAATAGGAGCCGCAACTGCAACTGTAGCGGCGGATGCCGGCCACGGTACAGGTGGGCTCACGGGTGGTGGTCGCCGTGTAATCATGGACATGGGGAGAGGGTGATGGTATCGGCGTGGCGCTGGGATCCGGGCTGGGCCCGGTGGCCGGCAGCACCTCATGGATCAGCACTTCGCCACATTCGGTACAGGTGATGACCCTGATGCCCGGTGTTGTGGAGGTGGGCGCCACCGTGAGCTGCCACTCGCTGGGATAATGTCCGGTCGCGGGGATGGATTCGTAGTAGATGTCCTCGCCGTCGTCGCGCATAAAAATCATCTGCCCGTCTACCGTGCAGGTCGGTTCCACATATACCTCGGACACATAGTCATGCTCCGCCGCGCTGGGCGAGGCATCTGCTTCCGGCTCGATGGGACTGGGTATCTCACCGGGGTCGGTCGGCTCATCGTCGGGCGTGATAATATCAATTATGCCGGACATATCCGGGCGCACGATGGAATAGACGATAATGCCCACCGCCGCCAGACAGGCGATAACCGCCAATACCGCCAATATCGAATTGAGGAATCTGAAAATCACGGCCATGCGACACTCCCATTACTTGTCTATAGTATATACCGCGAAAGCCGATTGGTCTATCTATTTTTGCTAAACACAAATTGATTACAGGCATGACCGCCGCCCGCTGTGCATAATTGCGTGAGCGCATAGCCCTTTTGATAATAAAAATTGAAAATCTGCTCCGGCCGGGCCACTTCAAAGGGATAACCGCCCACCCAGTCCACCATGTCGCGCCTAAGATCCATGCCGCGGCCCCCTTTTTGCTTCCGGTAGTGTCAAGTCTGACACCACTGTTTTCTTTAAAAAACCTTTATTATCCAAGGGTTACACCGTCCCGCAAACAAAATGGGCAATGCCCCCCTTTTTTTGGTATAATGTCAATCGCCAAAACCAACACCTACCAGAAAGGATGCGTTGCCCATGGACATTATACACTATCTTCTTACCATCATTCAAGACCAGCACCGCAACATCCAGTGCCTAATCTATTTGCTTTGCAGACACATGCCGCTCAGGCAGTGGGCGCACGACGAGGCGCATTCGCCCAAGTACCAGAAGTTCGCCGTCGACGAGCTGCCAATCGTGAAGACCTTCCAGAAACAGGACTGGCGCTTCCTCCTTGAATACTACCAGTGGAAGTACGGCAAACCCCTGGGGCCAGTGAAACGCCGGGACGGAAACGGCATCCCCCGTGACACGGCCTGCCCGGTCTGCGATGCCCCGCACGATTACGTCTATGACAACAGCGGCGGCAGGGGGCAATACAAGTGCAAGGTCTGCGATGCCAACTTCGTGACCGGCGAAAGGCTTATATCCCCGCTCCGGCTCCACTGCCCGCACTGCTCACACGCGCTGGCCTTCAAGAAGAACCGCTCCTGCTTCCGCATCCACAAGTGCGTCAACGCGAAATGCCCCTTCTACCTCAAAAACCTCAAGAAAGGCGACCCGGTCGACCTCGCCCGGCCTTATGGCAAGAACGACTGGAAACTGCATTACATCTACCGCGAGTTCACCATCGATTTCTTCAAAATGGAGCTTGACCACCTGCCCCGCAACATCTCGTCGCTCAGGTTCACCAGGCACAACGCCCACATAATGGGGCTGTGCCTCACCTACCACGTCAACCACCAGATATCGCTCAGGAAGACCGCGTGGCTACTTTACGACGTGCACGGCATAAGCATCTCCCACCAGCAGGTCGCCAATTACGCGAGGATCGCCGCTCTCTGCGTGAAGCCCTTCGTCGACAACTTCGATTACGGGACCCCGGCCACCGCCGTCGGCGACGAGACCTACATAAAAGTCCGCGGCATAAGGCACTTCGTCTGGTTCGTCATCAACGCCGCCACCCGCGCCGTCATCGGTTACCAGGTGTCGCAAGGCAGGGGCGTCGGCCCCTGCATCATGGCCCTGCGCATGGCGTTCCGGAAACTGGAAAAACTCCCGGAAAACTTCCGCTTCATCGCCGACGGCTATAGCGCCTACGTCCTCGCCGCCCAGCAGTTCCTCCTGAGGCACGGCGAAAAGTTCCGTTTCAATGTCACCCAGGTGATCGGTCTGGCGGACGACGATGCCGTCTCAAAAGAGTTCCGCCCTTACAAGCAGATGGTCGAAAGGCTCAACCGCACTTTCAAGGCCTCCTACCGCGTGGGCTGCGGCTACGACAACATCGACGGTGCCAACTACAACGTCTCCTTGTGGGTCGCCTACTACAACTTCCTTCGCCCCCACCAGCTGCACGGCTTTAAGCCAATCAACCGCGTGGATGAAGTCGAGGCCGCCGGCAACATGCCCGGTAAGTGGCAGATGCTCATCTTCCTCGGCCAAAAGACCATCCTCAAACTCCAGGAACAAGAGGACGCCGGGGCTGTCTGTCCCTAGATTCGGAGCCCGAGGCAAAAACCCAGCCACCGGGCCACAGGACCGGCCCGCCCTTTACGGCACATAAAAACAATGCTACAATGCCCGGGACGACGGCAAACACTTGTGTCTGTCCCTGAGTTCTTCGCCGTCGGCATGGCCGTGCGGCATTGTTTTTATGTGCAGTCAAGGGTGGCGTGCGGCGCCGCGATGTATATGTCTGCAATTTTCAAGGTCCAGTCCACGTCTATTTTTATGGGCGCGGTTTTCATAGCTCACTTGACACTACCGATTATGATTAACGGCAGATAGGTATATTATAAGAATATCAAGACGGTAGCGCAAGCTAATATTACCGGCATGCGATGATATTGTTGCGAATGCCGGCCACTCTTCTCTCCCGCCTTGAAGGTGCCTAAATTATATAAAATGCATTATGAGTTTAGTGTTGGGATTTGATCATGTCCGCGATACAATTACACCGTATTTCCGCTTAATTCCCTGACTGCTCTGATAACACGATCCCACTCGACGCCCCTGGCATAACCAAACTTGCCCTGATATGTAATCCACAGGGCTTGCATGTTCATGTCTGATTCAATCTCTGCTATAATGCTTTTTGCATTTTCGATACTCTTTAAGCTATGCCGTGTTTCAGCGGTCCTCGTTAATGCGTCCTTGAATATTTCTTTGTCGTAGCTTTGTGTTTCGGTCAGCATGTAAACATCGTAAAAATCACGCATCCTTGTGTTCTGGACACCCCTGGAAATAATGGCCTCATATTTTTCGGAAAGGACAGTTTCGATATTGTATGCCAGTAATTCTATGGTTTCCCCGGTAAACATCAGCTCATGCGTAAACTCTACCGGACGCGGGGTTATTGCATCGCCGGTTGAGGCATCCAGCTTAAACGGTATTTTCAAATTTCGCAGATATGCCACTAAGCTGATGCGTAAACCGCCATAGTCCGCCTCCTCGCGGATGGCCTGGATGGCGCCCACTTCAAATTCGACACTGTCGCCGCCGTCTGTCGCGATAATTTCTTCCATCATGGTCCTGAGTGCGTCCACGGTCACGGGATAACCGCTGATCGTGCCGTCCAGGTCCATCGTGCCCCGCGCGCTAAACCCGATCGTGTATGCGATCAATACTCCGCCTTTTAGAATGAAGTGCTGTTTATATTTCGACAGCGACATCCTTTTCAAAAATCGCTCCACCATATAGTTAGTATAAAGGGACTGCGGCTCGACGCCCGTTGACTTTGCCATGTTCCTGACATGCGATTTTAGTTGTACGTCCGTGTACATCATAACAGCACCTCCATGTATGACCGGACTTTTTGCTCAACACCGAGCATCTTTGCATATTTCGACAATTTGGCCATGTCCTTGTTTTTTTGCCGCGCATATTGCTTGAAAGCATCCGTGATGATGCCGATGTCAATCCGCGCCTTCGGTTTCAGTATGTCACATAACGTGCGTTCTATCTCGTACACCCTCACCATGTTCCCGTACATCGTTTTCACTTCGGTAATGCCAATGCCATGGCTCCCCCCTGGGGCCCTGTGAACCTGAACGCCCCTTTTGCGTAGATTGGTGCCATTATAATTATCAGGCACTGTCACTTCAAGAATTAGCGGAGTCCTGTCAGAGTGTCCTTGCAGGTGCAATGCCGTATTGTGGGAATACACGGCACCCGGAACAGACGCCTGCAACGCAAACATTTCGTCCTCGAAATAGTCAGGCAAAAGGTACACGCCACGGCGGATCCGCTCCAGTTTACCCTGACGCGCATATGATGAAAGCGATGTCCGGGAAATGCCGCATTTTTCGCAATCCGATGACAGGAAAATTCCCCCGCTTTCCCTTGCCGTGTATTCGATTTTGTTAAATTTACACATATCTGGCCCTCGCAATTACAACCATGCCCTTATTGTATGACATGGGGGCATGGATGTCAAGCGGATATAATAAAATATATTATGATTTAGTGTTGGGATTTAATCGTGTCCGCATAATTGCCTGACATTGCCTGACTGCTTTGACATATTTCGTAACAATTTGACCAATCCCGTGCGGCGTGATATGATACCTAACAGACATCCCCAAAATTAAACACAAATAATACCAAGGTGACAGGAGGAATCCCATGCCCCACAATGTCGTGAACTCAAGCAGTTGGGAAAGAGCCCAACACGATAGCCAGAGAATCCCGATCACCACGCTCCCGCCCGGCACGCTCTATAATCTGCTGAGCGCGGCCTGTGCTGGGACCTGCGAGATATTCGCGGCCACGGAAGAATACACCCGCATCAGGGGCAACACACCAAGAGGACAGGGGTTTGGCCTGTGGTGGCTCCTGTTTTCTGTGACGTTCGTGGCAACTGCGATACTGACAATCGCAGGTTGCGCGGCATCCCCAATCGGAGTGATGAACATTTCCATGCTGGTCATGTTTCTATCCTCATCAAACGGCGCGATAGTCGCCTCCCTGGTTTACCATTTCAAGAACAAGAAGGTCAAGGCGGACGAGCTTGCGCTATATTGGCCGGCCGTCGAAGCAGCCGGCCAGCGTGTCGATGCACTCATCAACCATCATGGAAACACGATAATACAAGTTCCCGCACGGTACAGGTATCCCCTTGCCCTTGCGACAATGTGCGACCTTTTACTGTCCGGACGCGCCAATTCCTGGGTGGAGTGCGCGGACAAATACGAGGAGCAGTACCACCGCTGGACAATGGAAGTTTACGGCAGGGAATCCCTGATGGTACAGCAGCAGATCCACCAGGCCACCAGTACCGCAGCGGCATTTGCCGGCGCGGCCGCCATATTCTCCGGCATATCCGCCGTGGCGAACCTTGGCCGGTGACGCCCGCCGGCCACTCTTCTGTTCCGCCCTGTATGACCTGTCTTCCCTCCCGCCAAAATAATAATGCTCTTCTGCCCTGCCGCTCCGGGGAGCGCCGTGACGCGGGGCTCGAAAGGATAAACGCGGAGGCATTTCACGGTTGCCACGAAACCACCGGCAGGCCGAGACATTAAGCAAAGCGGATACGATTGGGATGTGTCGGAAAATGGGATTGTCCCAAACTGAATATCAGCAATGCGTCGCAATAGGGAAAACCCTAAAGACGCGCAAAAATGCACGACTATAGGGAAAGCCCTAAAGACGCGTAAAAATGCCTAGTTATAGGGAAAAACCTAAAGGAAGGCAAAATTGCCTAACTATAGGGAAAAGCATATATCGAGAAAGGAGAGGATTATGTACGATGATTTAATTTGTGTGTTATTCCCACATCACCACAAATAAAAGAGACCGGCAAACCCCGGTTTACCAGCCTTTTTCTAGCGAGAGGGGGACTCGAACCCTCGACCCTACGGGTATGAACCGTATGCTCTAGCCAGCTGAGCTATCTCGCCATAAACACGAAAGAACGTAGAGCGTCCGCAACGCAATACATCCTCTCCGTCATGGGACCTGCAGGGCTCGAACCTGCGACCCTCTGCTTGTAAGGCAGATGCTCTCCCAACTGAGCTAAGATCCCTTCTTTTCACTGCATAGGCTAGTATACAACCCCTTCACCATGCTTGTCAAGCACTTTCTTTTGCGAATTGCGAAGTTGAAGTGGCAAACTCGCGTCGGCAAATATATCTCTCCGTCGCTACGGCCTACACGGCTTACGCTGTAAGAATCGCTTCGCTAGACCACGGCCTAATGCGACTGCGAGATATTTTGCCTTCGCTCGGATATTTGCCGTCACCCTGACTCTCAGCACACCCGCCCGCCGCTGACGGGTATGGTCGCGCCGGTGATAAAGGCCGCCAGGTCCGAGGCCAAAAACAGCACCGCATGGGCAATCTCCATGTCCGTACCACGGCGGCCCAGCGGCGTGCTTTTTTCATATTCGGGCGAGCGGACTGTGTTTTTCTCGCGGTCCGCATCGCTTATCGTCCAGCCAGGCGCCACCTGATTCACGGTGATGCCGTGTATGCCCACTTCCTTTGCCAGCACGCGGTAGAGTCCGTCCATCCCATTTTTTGCCGCCGCATATGCGCCGGAGCCGGCCGCGCACAAAGCGGCACATTCCGTGTTTATCCCGATAAAGCGGCCGCCTGTTCTTTCCACCATCGCCGGGATGAAGGCCTTCGCCATCAACACCCCCTGCATCACGCAAGCGTCAAACTGGTTGGGGAAGTCCGGAATCTCTTGTTCCAAAATACTTTTCCACGCATATTGCGAAACTGCATTGCACACGACGATGTCTGGCAAGCGCAGCTCTCCCGCCACCCGGTCGCGCATGGCGAACACGGAAGCTGAATCGCCTATGTCGGCCTGTACGACCAGCACCCGCCGCCCCAAGGCCGCTATTTCGCGCGCGAGCGACTCCGCCATCGCCTGGTTTTGATGATAATGCAGGATGATGTCCGCGCCGCTGGTGGCCAGTGTCCGCGCCATCACCCGCCCCAGTTGACCACTGGAGCCCGTTATCAGGGCAGTTTTGCCGTTTAAGTTTATCTGCATGATTCCTCCATTTCTGTCATTGCGAACCGTCCTTGCGTATAGCGTAAGACGCGAAGCAATCCAGTAATGAAATGAATCTCTTTTTCTGGATTGCGCCTGCGCGTAGCGCAGGATGGGCTTGTAAAGCGGCCTCGCAATGACGTGCCAAGGTACTCATCTCCCTCACATCCGCTCCGGGGCGGAAAATCCCAATAAGTTTATGCTAGTCTCCAGTACATCCTTCGTCAGCGCCAGCAAGGCCAGATAGGCCCCACGTCTTTCGTTGACTGGTTCGGTCAATATCTGCGTGTCGTGATAAAAACTGTTCAGGGCATTGGCCAGCTCATAGGCATAGGCGGCGATACGGTGAGGGGCAATTTCCTCATATGCCGCCGAAACCACTGCCGAAAAACCGGCCAGGCTGAGCATCAGCCCTTTTATGGTGCCGCCCGCTCCCCCGGATACTGGCTCCGGCAACCCGGCCAAATCCCCTTTGTCCACCACGCCCCCCGTCTCGGCATACTTGGACAGTATGGACTTAATCCGCACTATCGTATAGAGAATATAGGGCCCGCTGTCACCCTCGAAGGAGGTAAAGCGCTCCATGTCAAAAATATAGTCCTTCGTCGCCTGATTCGATAAATCGCCGTATTTGAGGGCCGCCAAGCCGACGATACGGGCGTTTTCCATGGCTTCCTCCGCGCTGACCGGCCGGCCGGCCACGATTTTTTTATGCATTTCTTCGTTTATCATGGCGACCAGTTGCTCCAGGCGCATGACCCCGCCGGCGCGTGTCTTGAAGGGCTTGCCGCCCGGCCCGTTCATCGTGCCGAAACCGATGTGCCTAAGGCTCATACCCTCTTTTATCAGCCCGGCCTTCTGGGCGCAGCGGAATAATTGCACAAAATGCAGGGATTGGCGCTTGTCGGTCAGGTAGATCATCGCATCGGGATCTATATTACCTACCCGGTCAATAATCGTCGCCAGGTCCGTCGTCAGGTATAGGGCCGCCCCGTCCGACTTGAGTATCAGGCAAGGCGGTATCTCCTTCGTGTCATTTTCTTCCTTCACATCGACAATCAGCGCCCCCTCGCTCAGATAGGCCAGCCCCCGCTCCCGCAGGTCATTAACCATGCCCAAAATCAGGCTTTGGACATCGGACTCGCCCTTCCACAGCTCGAATTCGACTGCCAAACCGTCATAAATCCGGCGCAAATCCGCCACCGACACCCGCATGATATGCTGCCAGATGGCCATGTATCCCGCGTGGCCGCTTTGCAGGGCCAGGGTGGCTTCCTGGGCGCGCTCGCGGTATGCCGGGTCTGCTTCGGCGCGTTTCGTGGCCGCCGGATAGATTTCTTCCAAATCCGCGACCGTGAAGGGGGCGTCGGCGGGGTATGTACCGTTAAAATCTGG
>Ga0099364_10010520_pt1 | contig 12720 bp, 8 predicted proteins | sample TergutTh196P3_FD_73070 | JGI IMG/M metagenome (GOLD analysis project Ga0099364, IMG submission 73070) | Microcerotermes parvus P3 segment gut microbial communities from Pointe-Noire, Republic of the Congo - Th196 P3 | ecosystem: Host-associated > Arthropoda: Insects > Digestive system > Gut ... | reverse complement strand
TATAGGATGTAAGAATACGAGTGAATAATTTTTCAGTAGACATAATACGGCTTTTTTTAATTAGAAGCCGCAAAGGTAAATATAGCAAATTAACTCGTCAATATGGTATCGCGGAGACGCTTACGAATAATCGACTTTTGTTGAAATAATTTTCCTAAAAAAGGCATCCAACGGTTCGACGTTAAAACTAACTTTCGGTATATCTGTCAGCGCCCTTGTACTCGCTTCAAATTCACTGTCAATGAACTGTTTCAGCTCTGGATCGATGGTTACAATATACCCTTCGGGAGCTTCAGCCTTGCATGCAATCAGGTTGGCTGTAATTTGTTGCAGGTGTTCAGGCATAAGGCTCATCAATGGATTGATAGACATCGGCGCTATGCCGTTCTTCTCGACGCACCATTTCGCGGCAAGTAGCGGTCGAAGCACATAAAACAGTTTCTTAATCGTGATTTCGTTGTTGTCCGAAGCCGTTAATAAAGCGGAACGAGCTATGCCGAGGTAATGATGAATATGGGAACGGCGGGAGAAAAACTGTTCGCACAAAGCCCATAATTCTTCTTTGAAACCCGCTTTTTGCATATAAATAACCGGCGATTGCAGCCATTCGAAAGGCGTGATATTCGAGTTCAATATCAATCTCAAAACCTTGCGGATATCCCAACCAAGGAAATCCAACTCGTCTTTGATGTCGAAACACATCTGGTCATCGCATCCGGCAACCGAAAGATAGGCGTTCATCGGTCGTACATAGATAAAACGGACATCGTAATCACTGTCAGGCGACGGAAAGCTCCAGCCGCGACTGCCTGACTCACAGGCAAAAAATAATCGAACATCATGTTCGGCGGCAATGTCTGCCAATTTGTTGAGGATGATGGTTTGCATTTGAAAAATTTTATAAAACGTTCAGTATTAAGGAAATCAGTATTGAAATTTTACAGCCTATTGTTCAAATAAACGCTTTGTAACAGCCATTTTATTGCATTACATTGAATGATACCATTGTATGTCGGTTCTTCAGGGTCGAGCGTAATAAGATATTTCGGGTGATGGTCGGAAATGGTTTGCAAAGGACGCAATTCGCGCGCTAAAGTTCCGGCATCTCGCACCGTTAGCGAAACCTGATAATACGCTGTATTTCTCTCCTTGTCTTTCACAACAAAATCCACCTCTGTTTCAGCATTTTTTCCGATGCTTATTTCCTTGTAACGTCGTTGTAACTCCAAAAACACAATGTTTTCAAGCAAATGTCCCCTGTCTATTTTTGCGGATTTGCCAAGAATGGAAGTGATGAAACCTATGTCTGTCGTATAATACTTATTGAGTGTTTGCAAGAGTTTTTTGCCTTTTATGTCGTATCGTTGCACTTTTTGAAAGAGAAAGGCATCGCACAAAACGGATAAATAGTTTTTTACCGTTTCATTATTAATTTTATTTCCCGTCGAAGTCATATATCTCGCAATGTTGTTTGGTGAAACGATACTTCCGGCAGAATCAAGTAAAAATCTTGTAACAAGTTCAAAATCGGTTTTAGAAAGCACTTTTTTTCGTTTTAGAATATCTTTTTCAACAATCGAGTTGAAAACGGCAGTGATATAGTTTTTTGTTTCGCCTTTGTTTCCACCATTCATCAAGTTCAAAGCTTCGGGCAAACCGCCATAAGTCATATAATCTTCAAAGATTTCGGATTTACTTTTAAAATCGGCAGGATTTTGAACATAACCCGATAAAAACTCCGAAAAAGAAAATGGCGATACATAAATTTCCAAATATCTTCCGGTAAGCAATGTGGCTAATTCTGACGACAAGAAATAGGCATTCGAGCCTGTAATGTATAAATCAATAAAATCCTTAACGAATAGCGAATCAACAAGCCGCTCAAACCCGCGAACCATCTGAATTTCGTCAAGGAAAACATAGTTTTTTTTCTTTTTATCAACTAATTTCATAATGTAATCGTTGAGCAGATAGGCGTCAAGCAGGATGCTGTTTTCAATCTCTTCGAGGTTGAAATAAATGATTTGCTTCTCGCTTACACCCGAAGCGCGTAATTCATTTTGAAACTGATTGAAAAGGGTTGATTTCCCTGCTCTTCGAATGCCTGTAATGACCTTTATCAGATTCGTGTCCCGTAAATTGCGTAATCGTTCCAAATAATGTTCTCTCTGTATCATATCCGTAAAACTTTAAAATTCTATATACTTTTGCGGATGTATACTTCCGCAAAACTTTGCCTTTTCCTATACTTTTGCGGTTGCAAAGATAATGATTTTTCACTTAAAACAAATGAAATAACACGATTTTTTTCTTGATGTGTATGCCGCTTCAATCCGCTCTATCAATCCGATAGCCTGAAGCAGCAAATCGTCGACGAAGAGTCTGGCTTGATATTATGTTAAACTGATTTCGTTTAACAAGCTAATCAGATTGCGTCGGCGATTGTAGTTTTTACGGATGAAATTTATGTGTTCATCGGCTTTCGCGCGATTTATCTTTGCCAAATGCCGGACAGTGTCGGCTATCGCTTCATAATAGTGGTTGCCTGTTGATTCCAGATTTTTTTCGATTACCCGGCCAAAATAGGTGACAGCCTCTTTTGGAAACATCTTTTTATGCTCTTTGAAGAAATTAAGAACCTGACTGTCAGGAATATTATCCTTTCGATTGATTAAATCAAGCGCTTCCGGCAGTCGTTTTTTCTTTTGCAGGTAGCGTAGCAAGGCCCCTGCATCTGCTTTTTCCAACAGTAATTCGTAACGAGCAGGATTGCTGTCTGTAATTGAAATCACTTTTATAAGCATCGTGTCGGTTGAGCAATTGGTAATGGCGTCTGCAGCAATTTCCGTTAAATCGTGTTTTCCTTTCTTCAACAAATCCAAATACAACGACCACGCATCTTCAAAGTAGGAATACGATGTCCGGTTTTCCTTCAACCATGTTTTCAGTGTTTCAATCGCCTTATCAAGCTGTCCGTTTTCGTCGTGCAGGACAGCCAATGCAATAGCCCACTTAACGCTATCCTTAAGTAGCACATTCAATATGACGGTTTTTTCATGATAGGACAGCAAACCGGAAACATGGTCATAATAAATTCCGGCAAGAAGTAGTGAAATGTCCTGATAACCGGTCATTAATACATTTTTCAAATGGGAAAGGTCGGTTTCGACAAAAACCGATTTGGCAACATTGATCAAATCTTCAAATGTAGTATACGAGTGAGATTTCGATTGGGTATCGAGTTTTGCCAGAAACTCCGTCTTTTCGCTACTGTTCAGACTGATGACATACCGGATAACAAACTCATCGAATCGCATTGACGTATCGTAACTGTTGTCATGATAATCATCATACAGGTATCCGTCATATAAAGCTGCATCAACCCGCTTTATGATATAAAAAAGCAATTCTTCGATTTCCCTTTTCAGCGACTTTTCAAGACCAGACAGTTTTTCAAGTTCATTATCAAGCATTTCACTAAATTCATCGGGCGAATACATTAAATCGTCGTCATCAAACAGTTTACGTATCTTTTGTTCCACCTTTCGAAATGTGTTTTTCGCTGTACCGGCATTTGCATGCCTGTTTATCACTTCTTTGCGAAACTTGTCCGAAGCGAACTTTTCCACCAGAGCCGTCAGTTCGTCTTTCGTAAGGCCTTGCAGGTATTGCTGAAAGACATTTCCAGCATCCTTTCCATCCAAACGTTCTATTTCAAAATCAGCATCTTCATCCGATGCCGCCATCAAAACCGCCACTACATGCTTGCAGACATCGTAATATGGACAGGTACACGAACCGGAAATACTGCCGTTGTCCATCTTGATAGTCACTGTATAGTCATCGCTTCCGTTCACAATGGCTTTCAGCACCGTTTTTTCCTTATTGTATACAAGCTGCGAAACGGCGTCAGACTGGAAATAGTCCATACCCCGGCTATAAACTGCAGGCGAGCAGCAATCGCGTATTTTATCGGCCGGAAGGGAGCGAAACAAGGCAAGCAAATTCTTGCGGGTAGAGGTGAAGAGTGTGTGCATAAGTATTTTTAATTAATGTTTTTTGGATTGGATCATGGCGTCAATTTTTTCTTCCAGCGTATTTCTGGTGATGAAGCGATAGAAATAGCAAGTATCGGAGCAAAGTCCTTGTGTGCGATATTGAAACGGTTCAGCCAAACCTGTATCGAATTGGGAATTTCTTTTTCCGTAAAGGCGTCGAAATGCTGCGAGCCAGGAAGAAAGAAAAGACGCGCTACCTTTTCATTATGCGAAACGGCGCTCTCATGCCCTAATGGCGTTTTTGAATCTATTATTGCCATACGATTATTTTCCCGCAAAAATATAAAATAGATTTGGGTATCCAAACATTTTTCGACATTTTCCTGGCATTCCGGGCTGTTTTTTTTCAGGTTTCTGTGTTTATGATTTGATTATCAGATAAATAAATTCTGTTGTGGAAATTTTTACCACAAAGGACACAAGGATTATCACAAAGAACACAATGTTTTGTGAACCTTGTGCCTTCTTTGTGTCCTTTGTGGTGAAAAAAAAAATTCGAAGTGGACGCCATGATTGCCTCGGTAATGTTAAATATATAAAAATATTAGTACTTTGCGATACAAGGTATTATATTTTTTCATATCTTTGCATTGTCATTTAAAAATCAAAGGCAATGAATGAAGATAATATGAAATCTCAAATGCGGAAAGGGATTCTGGAATATTGCATTCTCCTGATTCTGAACCGCCGCAAAGCGTATGCCAACGATATTATTCAGTTGTTGCAGGAAGCGCGCTTAATCGTTGTTGAGGGAACGCTGTATCCCTTATTGACACGGTTAAAAAACATGGGTTTGTTAAACTATCAATGGATAGAATCGAACCAGGGACCACCCCGCAAATACTATGAATTAACGGTTGAGGGTCGAACGTTTTTAGCCGAGTTAGAGCAAGCCTGGAACGAAGTTGCTGAAACGGTCAATCATTTAAAAGAACTATAATACTGAAACGATTATGAAAAAGACAATCAATGTAAATCTGAATGGCAGGGTATTTACGATAGATGAAGACGCTTATCAGTTGTTGGAAAACTATCTGAACAACCTAAAAATTTATTTTCGTAAAGAGGAAGGCGCTACGGAGATAATAGCCGATTTTGAAGCGCGTATCGAAGAGTTGTTCAACGATAAAATTCGGTTAGGATACCATGTAATTACTTTTGAACATGTAGAAGAAGTGATCGCCCGCGTAGGCAAACCGGCAGATTTTGCCGACTCGGAAGAAGGGGAAGAAGAAAAACAAGCGCCCCAAGTCGAGCCGGGAAAAGGCAAAAAGAAATTGTACCGGAACTTAGACAATAAAATGATTGGGGGCGTTTGTTCCGGTATTGCCACCTATTTTGGTTGGAACGCAGTAGCGGTGCGGGTCGTTCTTTTGGTCATAGTTTTTGCATCCCTGTTTGTTTCTTCCATCAATTTCCCCAGTTTTTACAACCGCATGTTTTCTCTGTTTTTTTTCCCGAATTTTGGCTTTTGGATTTTTATCGCTTATCTGATTGCATGTGCGATTATTCCCGCCGCCAATACAGCGGAAAAGAAATTACTGATGCAAGGGAGACCTGTGACGGTAGAAAATATCGGTAAAACGGTAGCCGAACAGTCGGCGCCGGTAACTTCTAATGGTCCAAACAGTAATCCATCGGGGTCAGGCGATGCCATTAACGGCTCATTAAAGGTATTATTAGTCGTTGTGGGTTGCATCGTAGGTTTGCCGCTGTTATTTGCTTTTTTTGTAGCCTTCATCGTATTAATTGCAGCGCCGTTAGGCGTAGGCGCCCATTCATTTGGCGAAGGTAGCGGACTTTTGAAATTGATGCCATCTTTTTTGACGAATCATCCGGTTCTGATTGTGATTGCCGCTTTCCTAACATTGGCTATACCCGTATTTGCAATCATACACAGTCTTCTTGTCTATTTTGCCAAGGCGAAACCACTACATCAGGCTTATAAATGGACATTATTTATCATCTGGCTATTATCTTTCATCATTTTTCTTTTTTCGGGATATCGGTATTTTTCTATTGGAGAACATAGACCTTTTCATTCCGAGTCTATTAAAATGATTTATTCGCTTCATGGAGATGGCATTCCGTCCCGAAAGGTCATACAAATTGACACACAGTTTACCGGTTTGATTACCGGTAATAACATGAACGCGCCTGTGCAAATTGAGCAAACATGGAACGAGCAGACTTCTTCTATTAGATTAGTAGGCGATCAAAACTTAGTCGAGCAAGTCAATTATAAAATATACGACGATGGTCGGTTGCTCTTATATTCCGATACAATGCTTTTTATACAAGATAATTTAAAAATTACTTTAAAAACCCGCAACTTAAAAAGTATTGATGTAGGGATGATGGGAAAGGTCTTTATAGACCGCGCGTTTTCAGGCAACGAATTGGATGTCAAGGTAAGAGGGATCGGCAATTTTGATGCGGATAGCCTGAATATTCGTTCATTGATTGTGAAAAATGAAGGAACGAGCCAAGTCAATGTAGCGGGTAAGACTGATAAAGCGAATTTTGAAACGACAGGCACAGGTATGATGGATGCGATGGAATTGCTTTCAGATACCGTTTATGCGAGCGTTAGCGGTGTCGGTTCGATTCATTGCAATCCGGTGAAATATTTGGAGGGTAGCGTGAGCGGCGTCGGCTCCATTATATATAAAGAAGAACCTCAAAAGAAATCTGTCCGTTCGTCCGGCGTAGGAAAAATCAAGAAAAAGTAACCACTGACCATTCACATACCAAACGGTATGCGAATCGAAGAACGGCCATAGCCAATGCTTGTTGCGGAATGCATTTCTATCGAGCGATAATCCTTAAAAGGATTGATTGATTTTCCAACAACCACCTTTATCGGGGCCGATACGTTCAATTAAACCTTTGATTTTGAGCTTGGAGAGATTTTTCTCTACGGCTCTAGTTGTTATTTTTAATTCACCGGACAAAATTTCGATAGTCACTAATGGATTATTTTTTATAATATCTATAATTTTCTCCGAACTTTTACGCAAGGGTTTCTCCGAACCAATTCCGTCTAAAACAGATGTTTTCTCCGAACCATTTCTGCCTAAATTAGAACTTTTCTCCGAACCAACACAGCTCAAATTCAAGTTTTTCTCCGAACCAATCAAGTAACCATCAAGCATCCAATCAGCACTAACCCCGTGATAATGATGATTTTCCGCCGAAGAAATAGCATTAAAAGAATAGTTTTTCTCCGAACCAATTAAGTTGAAATCAGTTTTTTTCTCCGAACCTATTTTGCGACCATCAGTTCTTTTCCTCGAACTAATTTTGTAATAATCCGGTTTTTTCTCCGAACCAACGCTGTTCAAAAGCGAGATTTTCTCCGAACCCAATACAACATCCGCACTTTTCTCCAAACTCCCCTTACTTCCTCCGCGAACATATTCTACGACACTATCACTAACCATATTTTTCATCTCAAATTCGCCCTTGTTTCCTTCGTCATACGTGTATAGATAATTATTTTTTTTGTTCAATTCGAGCGGAAGAACAACGACCGTCTGGTCCGGATTAAACTTTTCAATTAATGAAGGTTCTTTCCATCCCATTTCTTTCCAGACCGAACAGATATTATACACGCCGCATCCGGCTCTTTCTCCAATATCAATCATGGCAAACAAGCGAAAGATAGAAGGATTTCGAGGATCACTCACGCCACCCTCCTTCACTTCTTTGATATCGGGACGACAAATTCCGGGGTTGATGATCTTAATTTCGTTTTTACTTTTTTCAATCACAATCCCCTGTCTGCCACTATAATCTGCATGGATCAACGAATTAGCGAAAGCTTCGCGAATGGCTTTGTGAACGGGTGAATCATCTTCCCTTTCCAGATTATTGCGCATCATAAAAGGCCGCTTGACATCAGCGGTCAATTTCCCTGCAACCTTGAAGAAAAAATCAAAAATATTTCCGCTCCATTCTCCCAAATTAGAAACAACCCTATCACTCCAACGATTGTTGTCCTGTTTTTCCCGATAATCCAAAAAGTAATCGGGAAAAATCTGTGTAATGATATCTTCCGTCCCAAAAAACACTAAACCGGCAAGCGAAGGACAATAATGCCCATCGTCGTCTTTTCTCACCGCTCCCGTCTTTTTCAAAAATTCAAGCAAATCCAATCCATTCCAAATATGCGAGGGTTTGAGCGAACTGAAATGATTACGATAACGCCTAATCGTATCAACATCTAAATCTTTCCATGATATTTTAGAAAAAACCTTTGAATCCACAGGGAAATCGGATTGGTCTCGCAGCATAGCTCTGACCGAATTATAAGTACAATGATAATCACCCTCGTAATTTCTTCGGTAAGAACCGCTAAATACATCTTTACCAAGATATACAGGTTTATCATGCCGGTCTGCGCGAGGCACTTCAATCACAATGACATGTAGCCCGTCTATTTCTTTAGCATAAACATGCTTCTCCATCAGCACATTAACGCTTATTTTATTACGGTCATTCAATGTATCCCAAATGAGTTTGATTTTCTTTTGAACATCCTTAACTCCCGTAATAACCAATTTTTCATCAATCTCCGATACTCCCAATAAAATCACGCCGCCTTCGGTATTTGCAAAAGCGGAATAGGTTTCCCAAAGGCTATCAGGAATGCCACCCGCAGCCTTCTTAGCCTCCATGCGGGAGTTCTCCCCCTGTGCGATTAATGAATGAATATCGACCATGTTTGTTAATAATGTGCCCACAAAAGTAATACTTTTTTTTGAAATACATATTAAATTTATCAATAATACTTCAAATTCGGCGGGATGGAAACGCAGTTTTGGGCTATGGCGAGGGTGTCGGGGTCAGGTTCGATGGCGGTTATTTGCAGGTCTTTTTTGACTAAAGACAGGAGTAAGGGATATTCGCCGTATCCTGTGTTTTGGATGGTTATTTCGCCTTCGTCGGGGGTAGAGGCAATTTCGGTGATGAAGTTACAGTGTTTTTTTAAGTTTTTGCGGACGGTGCGTTCGATGGCGGGACCTTTGTAGATATAGTTTTTGAGGACGAGATCGGCGTAGTAGTCAGGTGTTTCAAGTTCTTTACACAGTTCGCGGTAAGTCGCCTGATAGTAATGGCGGACGTCGAGCGAACGGGCGGAATATTCAGGTCTGAAACGGGGGTCAGAGGGGGTGATGCGGGGCATGACTTGAATGTGGATGCGTCCTTTGCGAAGCATAAATTCTTCTTTAGGCAAAACGTGGCCTACACCATGTATCATGACCGGAATAATGTCTAAATGAAGTTGTTCGGCAAGATAGAACGCCCCTTTGTGAAAACGTCGGATGGAGCAGTCGGGTGATCGGGAGCCTTCGGGGAAGATGACGATGGAATAACCCCGTTCGACAGCGTCCCGTAATTGGTTGATAGCCTGCCCGATACCATTGACTACGGGATAGTAGTCGGCATATTTTATTAAACGCCCATAGAAGGGGGAATTCCATACCCAGTCGTTTGTCAGAACAATCAGTCGGGGGGTTAGCATCATGATACACATCAAGTCCAAATGCGATTGATGGTTGCAGATGATAACGCCCGGTTTTTCAAACGTTTCTTTGGCGAGGTTACGGAAAGTCGTTTTTACATACGGGATATGGTAGATAACGAAATGCGCGATTTTTTGAAGCAGGCGATGGTATTTCATTTTTTTCCCTTCGGTCGTTCGTCCGAATGTAAACATCAACCATCCGATGATGGTGATACTAAAACTCGTGACAAGGAAAAACAGAAATGCGTAAATCAGTCCGAGCAAGTTTTTCAAAGTGACCGGCATCAGGCGTTTTTTCCCTTTTCGCAGGGTCATAAAGCGGAACAGGAAAGAAGGCAGGATATAGGCCATGACCACAACCGAAAACATACCGACAATCGTGACTTCGGCCAAAGAGCGTAAAGCCGGATGTTTTGCAAAAATCAACATACCCATGCCGACAAACATAATCAGAGCCGAAAGAGCGATACTTTTCTTGTATGAAGCCAGCATCTTACGGCGGTAAGCGTACTCGTGCATCAACCCTTCGGTCATAAAAATCGTATAATCGTCGCCCTGTCCGAAAATAAACGTTGCCAAAATGATATTCACAATATTAAAACGGATATCGAAGATATTCATCAGGCCGAGAATCCATATCCAACTGAGCGCCAGCGGCGCAAAAGCGATGAGTGTCAATTCGATACGACCAAGAGAAAAAAGCAGGAACACAAAAATGATGATACCGCAAACGTAAAGCACATAGTTGAAATTGTCGGACAGCGAGGCGATCATACGGCGCGTGATAGAACCGGCGTCGAAAGCGATAGAGGTTGGGGCGTTGTCGTTAAGTTTTTGCTCCAATTCGCGGGCTTTTGATGCGTCGGTATACAGCATATTGACAACCATTGCTTTACCGTCTTTTTCAAGGAGATAGTTTTTTGCAAGCATGTCGCGTATCAGATTGAAATGTGTCAAATCAACTACATTCCATGGACGTCCTATCATCTCTTCGAATGATTGAAATGCGCTTGCATTGAAACCCGTCTGTTGTGCTTCTTCCCGCAAGTATGTCAGCACACTGTCGCGCCGCTCATTCCAGAAACGCTCCCACTGTTTGATTCGCGCCGCCTGACAGATGCGCGACGGGAAAAAACCGCCTACTCCGCCTATTCTGTAAATCTCTCCGTTATCAACTAACGATTGTAAAGCGCTAACTTTCATTTCATTCCTTTCGAGCGCAGTTTCCAAGTCGTCGCCTTCTGTCACATAATACATAACATGCTGATTTGTATTTATCATATCCATCATCTTATGGAATGATTTTTTTTGCGTTTCCGTCATGTAATTTATTTTCTGCATATCTGTCTCAAAACGCGAATCGCCGCTAAAGAAGCAAAAAAAGACCGTCAACAGGATCACCGCAAGCGCTAACCACCTGTTTCTCTCGAAAGGTTTTTCGGCGAGGCGGTTCAGAAGAGAATTGTCATCGGTCGCCAAGTCCGACGAAAGAGGATGTTTTTGTGTATGCAACAAATGCGGAAGAAAAAACAGGACAAAAAGGATGGTACCGACGAGCAGAAGCGCGGCAAACAGGCCGAGGTCTTTCATGGCATCCGATCCGATAAAGACTAAGCTCAGGAATGCGCCTACAGTTGTGATATTGCCGATTGTTAGCGGTTTGATAATGTCCCGGATGACTGTCCGCGAGTCTGGTATATGCTTGTGACGCGCGATGAAATGGAGCGGATAGTTGATGGCGATGCCAAACATGATAGAACTTATTCCGACAGCAATAATGGAGACATCACCGCTGATGAGGTTCAGCATCGCAAGCGCAAAAAGTCCTCCAAAAAGAACCGAGGCAAAGACGAGCAGTATCCTACGCCCGTTTCTGAAAGCGTAAATCAGCAATGCAAACATGATCGCGACGGCAAGCGTCATAGAAAACATCGTGTCTTTTTGTATCTGCCGCGAGTTAGTCAGTCCTATTTCGGCCGCTCCAAAACAATCGAAGGCGATACCTTCAAATTCCTTTTCCGTTTCGGCTATCATTGCATGAAGGGTATCAAGGAAGAGCACATTTGTTCCTGTTTCGCTTACGGGAATAGCGCAATCAATAAACATAAGCGCCTGATTATCTTCATTAAACAGATGGTCGTCAATCAATTGAAACCGGTCGCTTATCTTAAAGATCTGTAATTTACGCATGAGTTCGCCCGTCATCTGCAACGGGTCGTTGAGAAAATTATTCCTTACAAGCATACCGGCCGAAGAGGTCAATACATTTTTATTGATAAGTAGCTGACGGGCAATGGCTTCTCGCGTCAATAACGTATCCATCCGCCTGTAATCGTCTGCATCTAAAAAATAGGGCATATTATCAATGATAAACGATGACACAGTCAGCATCTCCATAGGATTAATGCTATATAACAAGTTGGATATGAGAGATGTATCTATTCGCGACAGTAAACGATCAGCAAGTGCGTCGATGGCTTCGGTCTGGGTAGCTATGGCTTCGGACATCGCTGAATCATTGGCTGAATCGTCTTCTGAATGATTGAAATTGCAATAGACAACAATAGTATTAGAGGATGCAACGACCTGGTAAGCGTTGTTTATGCGTTCGTTTTCCTTCGTTTGTGGGAGAAAGCGGGAGATGTCTTCCTTAAAATTTATCTGATAAGCCGAAAAGACGGATAAAATGGTGATAATCAACAAAAGAGAAAAAAGGAGACCCCTTCGTTGTGAAAAATAATCATAGACCGCAAGAAAAAACGTTGTCATTATTTTTTCTTTTTGCCCAACAAACGATGTATCAACATGGACGGATAGCCATATACAATCGCCATTAGCGTTAAAAGTGTATTCAGCAAGCTGATGCGTAAAAAATCTTTACAGGGGCGAAAATGGGTCACGCGTTCTTCTTCAGAAGGATAATAGACGCGCGTGGGCACCGGTACAATCCTTAAATCTCTCCATGCCAAACGCACTAACATCTCAAGCTCCGCTTCATAGCGAGAAGAGACCGGACGCAAACCCTTCATGACAGCCAACGGATAAAGGCGAAAACCGTTTTGGGTATCTTTTAACCGGTGTGCTGTCTGGACGGTAAACCAAAAATTTGAAAATTTATTGGCAAAACTGTTT
>Ga0099364_10010519_pt1 | contig 12720 bp, 14 predicted proteins | sample TergutTh196P3_FD_73070 | JGI IMG/M metagenome (GOLD analysis project Ga0099364, IMG submission 73070) | Microcerotermes parvus P3 segment gut microbial communities from Pointe-Noire, Republic of the Congo - Th196 P3 | ecosystem: Host-associated > Arthropoda: Insects > Digestive system > Gut ... | reverse complement strand
GTTACAGATAGCATATTTGCCAATTCTTTGACGGTAATTGACGGCATTTGTATCATTATATCAATAATTTTGTTTTTTATACTGACATTTGCATCGCTATTTATACTGACATTTATACTGACATTGTCCGTTGAAATAGATTCTTTTTGTTGCTTTTCGTCTGTTTCGGAAATATCCGAAATTAAATCTTTTATAAAAATATGTTAATTCTGTAAAAATTTTGTAATTCTGTGAATAATCCAGACTAAAACGACGTCGATATCCTTATCTTAGGCGTCAATGTTTTTAAGAGAGGCTTTTCAACGCTGCCGCCGTATGCGCCATATATGCCGCCGCCGAATCCAAGAAAAAACATGTTGAAAGGCTCGGTGCGGATTATATCTTCGACTACCAAGCCGGTTTCAAAATAATTGCGGCGCATGTCGTTAATATTGACGTCGGCGCTACTATGCCGCTCGTCGCGATGCGTCAGTTTCGACCAGCCGAATGACTGCGCTACGGCTACTCGCGGACGAAAAACCCGTGAGCGCGTCTTGCCCAGCAGAGTACCGAAATCGTGATACAGGAAGCCATTGAAATAGCGGTTGGCGGCATATAGGTCGCCGGTGAGCGCGTGAAAACTGCTTCGCCATTTAGCAGCCTGCGTTAGAAACAACGATTGTTCCATGTTGGTAACGGTAAATGTCAATGGCAGCGGCGTGTCTGCGTCCATAAAGCCTGCCCAAATAGAAATATTAGTTGTGCCGAAATTACGTATATACCAACTCCTTTCAATGCCTGCTTCGGTTCTCATATATTTGTAAGTGTTGCTGAAAAAACCGGGAATTGCGTAATGAAAATTAAGATAAAAAACAGGCTGCGTTGTGAAAACCGGCAGACTGCGTTTAAATGCTTTTGCGCGCTCTTCTCTGTGCGCGTATCGCAATCTGAAGCCGAACTCTGCATTGCGTTCCCAACTGTGAGACAGGTCTTTTCCATGATACGAATAATCGAATATCGGCTGAAAATCTCTTGCCGTGAAAACGGTCTCTATGTCAAATTTGCCCAGAAGTTTCCTTGCAGATATGCCCGCCTCGTTGCTCTGTGTAAGTTCGTAAGTATCGTTTGCCCGCCACAATTTGATTTCCGAATCAAGATGTTTTTCGGGAAAAAGCGAAAAAGACGCGCCGTATTTGTGTCGCCTGTCGTTAATTCCGTATCCGTAATAGCCGCCGACGGAAAACAGCGACGACAAGCGTCTGTTGGTATGTATACCTGCGCCAAGCCGAAATCCTTCGAAATAATTCTGATTAATGAATTTATTAAACGGGAAATCGAAAATGCTGACGGATAGCGACGAATTGTCCGTAAATCCTTCGGTCAATTGCATAATATAATCGAAATGACCGCTTCTGTAGCGTCTGTATGTTGAATCTTCGCGCGCGCTAAGTTTAGCGTCTCTGTAGCGCTCTATCGGTTCTGTGTTCAAATGGGCGTCATCTGCCATTGTTATATTGCGAGCCTTAAACTTTCTGTCCGACAGGTCGGGCGCCAAATCTATTTCTAATATACGGCTCTTGCCTCTGTAAACGCCATTAATTCCCTTGCGGGCGATGTTGTCAAAAAACAGTTCAAGACTTAATTCTGAAGGAAACCATAGCGAATCGACAAGGGCATACTGCTGTTGCAATTTCAGGGAAATAAGCGAATAGTCGGCAGGCTCGGCAACAACGCTTTGTATCGCCCATCCGTTGCTGTTGATGTACAGCAGTCCTTTCAGCCCCTCGAAATTTGCCGAGCGACGCGGTTGATAGGATATTATGAACGTGGAATCGACGCCGGAAACAATAGTATCGCGCAATAAAAAGAAATACTTGGACGTACTGCCGGGACTGATGGGATTCAGATAGAATTTGACGGGCGCTTTCCATTCCAACACATCGCTATAAAAATGAAAAAACTGAAGCATCGGCGGTATAAGCGCCATTTGCTGATATTCTTTGAAACCGCTGGTGCGCGACGATATAATGTGTTCGCTCGCGTTGCCCCTGTATTTGTATTCGCGTCTGATTACCGATTCGTTAAAAATCACGTGCGAACCAGTGTCTTTTACCGATTTTGCATATTCTGCCGGCGATACTTTTGTAGAATCAAGCGAAATATCGGCTACCAGTTTGTTGTATATCATGCACGAATAACTTCTCATATTGTCTGGATTGTTATTAGCGCGATTTGCAATGGCATTATTGATGATGCGGTGCGCCGGATTGACGCCCGGACGTATTTCCAAATCGCCAAGCGTATAGCCGTCAGGCGACAGTTTTACGTGTATATGAGAAGAGTTTCCTACTGTTATTGTTTGTTTCAGATAGCCCACATACGAAAACTGCAACCGCTCGCCCTGTGCCGCATCAATTCTGTAAAAACCATTGATGTCTGTATATACGCCTTTGTGAGAACTCAAATTATAAATATGAGTGAACGGTAGCGCCTCATTATCATTTGCATCTCTTACAAAACCTTCTACTTGAGCATAACAAATACTTGCGCAAAATATAATTATTAATGAGAAGTAAAACTTCATCGAGATTATAAAATTAACACCGTGATAAAATGTTTGCTCCTACAAAAATATTACGGGTCTTAAAAGCCAACGGCGTTTCTAACATCATTAAAATACGATATTCTCCTTTCAAAGGACCCGGAAAAGCAGGTTCTTTTAAATAATACTTTTCGTGATAAACCCACTTGGGAACAGGCATCTTTTTTTCTTTTGCCAACACTTCTACAACTGCCGCATAAAATGCCGCCGCCATCTGATTTTCTATATTGACTTCTCTTAATTTATCTTCAACAGGTTCCCTTCGGAAATCATCAACAAAATAAATTATTTTATTCCAGAAACTTTTATATTCTTCTTTAGTCATCTCCATATTTCATCGATAATAAAAAACAGAATTAGTAATACCCAAATCAAAACGTCCATTAGAAATAATTGAACTAACTCCATCTTGCATAAAACTCAGTTCAAAAACACCGGAAAGAATAGCGCGTTCTAACAGACCGTCGATTCTAAGAAGTTGAACGCGTTTAAAATGTAACTTTCCCTCTATATTTTGAAGCGTAGTGTCGTCAATCTTCACAGTACAATTATTAGCAGAAAGGTTTATTTCCCTATCATGAAGTAGCGCTAAATCCTTGTAATCAGACATTGGCTCTGAAGGAAAAATAAACAATAGTTTCATCTTATCGCCATTGTGGGTAATTCCATGTAGTAAAAACTGTAATTGATTATTGCTATACGTTATTTCGCAAGGCGTTATGCCATCCGACATAAGAAAATAATATCCATCATATTCTGCTCCGAAGGAGTTATACCCCCATTCTGTATATGCAGGCAAATTGGGGTCGTCTTTATCAGGAATAAATATCGTTTGATCCATGACGTCTACGCACGAAAAAAAAATAAAAGGAAGAACTGCTAATAATGTTGAAATATGCGTTTTCATTGTTACGTATAATTTTTATGAATGAATGATTAATTTACTTTGAGCCAATAGGCACATTTTCTCCAATAGGAATTTGAAACGATAATTGAACGCCGAAACCGAGAAAACTATTAACACCGCTTCTCACAAAAGCAAACGAATTGTTTGTTAACAGAATGTATGGCAACTTAAACTCAACGTTTACCCACGGCGCACGGCTTCCTTCTCTGAAGTTGCCGATTTTAAAACCGATTGCTCCATATACAAAAGAACTTAAATAATTATCGTTATCAGACAACTGGCTTTGCACTAAATCCCTGTGCCTCTCCATTGTGTTATTCTCGAAATTCACCTGATTTTCGTAGTGGATACGATAATCAAGCGACACGCCTGCTTTTACATAAGTCTGAAAAGGCAATTCTCTGTTATTAAGAAAATATCTGATTTCAAAAGGAACGCTCAATAAGTAGGTTTTTTGACTAAGTTCGTTTATTTGAACATAACTTGTATATAAACCTTCTTCTTCTACTTTCCACAAAAACCTTTTAGCGCCGGAAAAAAGTTCGGATGTAGCCGTAGTAAACCTCAATCCTGAAGCAATTCCCATACGATTGTTCATAACAAAAAACTCCGGTTTGATTCCAAAATAACTTGTGGATAACGAATATCGTTTCCCCAAAAGGAACTCATTGTAAGGTATATTATCCTTTCTAATACGTTCATGTTCCGATAGTTTACAACCCGCTCCATTGACGCTTAATTCGAATGCAAGTTTCAAATTATGGCGTTCAGACATTTGATTGTCCTGTGCAAATAGCGTCGAAACAGGCAACAATACCAACAAATACATTGTTTTTAAGAAGAGTGGTCTCATTGATGATAAAAAACAGAATTATTTATACCCATATCAAAACGTCCATTAGAAATGTTTTCAGGAAAAAGATTTCCTATGAAACGCAACTCAAAAACGCCGGAAAGAATAACGCGATTCACTTTTTCATCAACGATAAGTAATTGCGTCCGTTTAAAATGCAACTTCCCATCTATTATATCAAGCGTTGTTTCAACATTATCTTTAATGATTTTCACAATACAACCATTGTCTGCAGAAAGGTCTATTTCCACATCGTTTAATTGCACTAAATCTGTGTAATCAGATATTGACGTGAACGGAAAAATAAACAGAAGCATCATCTCATCTTTATTGCGAATTGTCCCTTGCAGCGCAAATTGCAACTCACCGTTATTATACATTATCTTGCAAGGCACTATCTTATTTGATGCAAGAAAATAATCCCTTTCGTATTCAGCGCCGAAAGAATTATAGCCCCACTCTGTGTATGCAGGTAATCTATAATCATCTTCGTCGGGAATAAAAATAGTTCTGTCCAAACTATCATCTGCACACGAAAAAATTAGAAAATAAAAAAATACTAATACTACTAATAATGAAATACGTGTTTTCATAATATTACAAATTTATTGATTTATTAAAATTGATTTACTTGAGCCAATAGGCACATTCTTTCCAATCGGAATTTGAAATGATAATTGAATGCCCACGCCGGGAAAATCAATATCGTTTATATTTTCCGCAAATACAAATGATTTATTTGTCAATAGAAAATGCGGAAACTGAAATTCAATATTGCCCCACGGTATCCAGCGTCCTTCTTTATATTTGCCGATTTTAAAACCTATCGCTCCAAATAAAAAGGCGCTGAACGCATTGCCATCAGGCAATTGACTATGCACCAAATCATCATATTTTTCCATTGCCTTATTCGTAAAATTCACCTGATTGTTGTGATAGATACGATAATTAAACGATGCGCCTATTTTAAAATAGTGTTGAAAAGGCAGTTCTCTGTTATTGGGAAAAACCTTTATTTCAAGAGGAACGCCTAATAAATACGACCGATGAAGAATATCTTTTATTCTCACATATTCTGTCTTCAAACCATCTTCATTAATTTTCCACAAAAAATCATCTCTGTCGGAAACAAGGTCGGACGATGCCATGGTAAACCTCAACCCTGAAGCAATTCCCAAACGATTTCTGAAAATAAAAAACTCCGGTTTTACGCCAAAATATGTTGTCGTAGCCGAAGTATAGTCTCCAAAATGACCATAATAATCATAATAATCGTCTCCGTAGAAGTATCCCGAAGAACGATTTTCTCTAATTTGTTCCGGCTTCACCAAGCCGGCGCTTACAACATTGTAGCCAAATTCAAACGCAAGTTTCAAATTATGATGCGCCGACATTTGCAAGTCTTGTGCTAAAAGCGACGAAAAAGGCATTAACGCCAACAAACATATTGTTTTTAAAAAATACTTTTTCATTATTATATATAATTTTATGATATTAATAAATATTGTTTCATTTTAAATTAAAAAGCATATCCCCAACCGATAGAACCCATTGGAAACAAGTCGCCTGCCGTTCCTATAATAGGCGTAAAACCAATGCGGAACGACATACCGCCATTGACAGGCATAACACGATACATAAAATTGAAAAAACCTGTTATGTTGCCTGCTTTTTCAACTTCCCAATTGTAAAGCGACGTTTTGCGCGACAACAATGTAACGCCTGCACCTACTTCAAAAGTAAACGCCTTTTTAGGATTTCCAAAAACATAATTCAAACCTGCGGGAACAGAATAGAAAGTTCTCACAACTCCTTTATGAAAATTTGTAATATCTCTTTCCGTAAATAATAATTTCACTAATTTGTCTTCAAATCCCTCGAAACCATAGCCGACGCCTATCCTGTAACCAAACCCCAACCGTTCATTTGATTTAAAACGTCCGTCTAAATTAACAGACATAACAACGCCCGGTCCGCACAATTCACCGTAAAATAATTTTCCGGCAACAATTTCTCCTTGAGCAGTCAACGATTGATTGACAGTCATTAACAAACTTACAATTACTAACAATAAAAACGACTTGTTCATAACTCATTCATATTACACTAAAAAGCATATCCAAAACCTATTGCGCCCATTGGAAACAAGTCGCCTGCTGTACCGATTATCGGCGTAAAACCTATGCGAAACGACATGCCGCCGTTTACAGGCGCAACACGAAACATGAAAGTTAGAAATCCAATAACATTTCCCTCTTCCTCGACTTCGTAATTGTATAGCGACATCTTACGCGACAAATACGAAGCGCCTGCGCCGACTTCAAATGCGGATGCGCTATTCGGCTTTCCGAAAATATAATTTATGCCTGCCGGAAAAGTATAAACTGTTCTCTGAACCTCGTCAAATTCTCCTACGCCGAAACCGGCGCCAAGCCTAAACCCAAATCCAAGCCTTGTGTCTGATTTAAAACGCGAATCCAAATTTGTCGACATAATAAATCCAGGTCCGCCAAACTCAACGTAAAACAACTTGTTGGCAACATTTCCATCCTGAGCAGCCAACCTTTGACTTGCGGTTATTAACAAAACCGCGACTAACAACAATAAAACTGTATTTTTCATTATATCCTTATTTTTTTAACTGTTATATAATACATTTAACTGGTTTTCATTAAATTCTACATTGCCTTTTCCGCTTTCAACCAATGCCATGAACACCTCGCGCTTTGCTTCAAAACACTCAATCCACGCAACAAGAACAACTGTTGTCATTTTGTCGTAAAAAGCGTTTCTGACTGTCCTGACAATTTGTTTTACGTCAAATTCTTTTGATATATAAAACGACGTTTCGCCCAAAATATTGTTTCTTATCGCAATTTCTCCCGTAACTATATTTGGTAAAGTATATACAAAAAGCGACGGCGAAGGAAAATAGTTTTCATTGCTTTGAATGGTAGCCTGATACTGTGTGTCCATATCAAGCGACGAGGAGCGGTTGAAGCATATCACAGCAATGTTTTCGCTTGGCGCAAAGCGATTCTCTTCATCTTTCAACAGCATTTCCGAAGCCAAAAATCCCATTTTCGACAAATTGTCCATTTTAAAAAACTTAGGATAGTTAATTTGCAGCGAACGGTAACGCTCGGTGATTTCTGTTGAACTGTTGAAGGATAAACTAATATGTTTTTTGATGTATAATTTCATTTTTTTACTTTGAATTTAGAACTTTAACCTTTGTAAGTCCATACGTTGCGCGTACCAAGTCCGTACCATCTCCGTACCAAGTCCGATGATGTTCGGTATAACATCGAACAAGCTACGGACAAAGTCCTGATTTGGTATTACTAAAGTACGGAGATTAATTTTGGATATCATAAGATTGAATATTTAATTTGTTGCTACGAATATGTAAATTTTTCATTCAGATAAAATATAGTTCAAAATGCGACTTATTTCCGTCCCGCGAGTTAAGGTCATCATGTGCGAACCGTTTTTTACAATGAAATCGGGATTTTTGATGTGTCTTAACGGAAGCGTATGGTCGTTGTCCCCGTGTATATGATATATTTTTTTCATATTAATATCTCTTTCCCAATTTATAAGTATATTGATTGTCTGTTTCATATAAGCCGCGTTTTTTTTGTTCAGCATGTCTTTGAAAGTTTCTTTGTTATTATTCCTGTCGGGTTCTACCAACGGTTGTACGACCTTAGCCCCTTTTAATAAAATTTTTTTGGGAAACAATTTATACAGCGGTATTGTTTTTTGAAATTTGTACCGGACAGGTAGTTCATTTCTGTTTTTCGCGCTTGAAATGAGAATTGTTTTCCAAGGGTTCAGACTGTCGCTAAGTTCAACGCAAATCATTCCTCCCAGCGAAACGCCAAGCAGCGCATATCGATTCATACTGTCTATTTCATTTAGTAATGAGAAGGCGAATTCTTTCATATCCATCCCTTTTTTGGGCGTTCCGTATTCAACAAATACTAATTTGAATAATGCCGTATCAACTCGAATAGAATCAAAAATACGGGCGTCCGAACCTTGCCCCGGAAAACAGTAAATAATGGTTTTCTGCTGACAGATAATATTTGTACAGACCTGAAAACAGGCAATAATAATTAATATTCTTAAAATCATTTCCTTTTCTCGTTAATTAACACATTTTTCAAACAACAACACTGCATTGCATCCCCCAAAGCCTGACATCATTTTAACAAAATATGGTTTATCAGAAAAATGATTATTTTGTGATATATTTATTCTGCTATCAAAATTTTGCTCATAGAAATTCTGAGATTTCAGCGCCATATTGTCTTCCAATGCCCGCATAGAAATAATAGTTTCCAGCACGCCCGCAGCGCCCAGCGTATGCCCAAAAATCGCCTTCAATGAATTGACCGGCACATTCTGTAAACCAGCCCGAACAATAGCATTAACCTCAGCCGCATCGTTGTAGGGCGTTGCCGTTCCATGCGCATTTATAAAGGCTATTTGCTTAATGTCTATCTCTTGCAAAACGCTTTTCAACGCTCTAAAACCGCCTTCACCCGTGCGCGAAGGCGCCGAAATATGATTTGCGTCATTGCGTATTGTACCTGTAACCAAACGCATACCATTGTTAATTGTTAATTGCTCTTTGCTCATTATTATCGTTGCCGCCGCCTCTCCCAAATTCAATCCGCAACGGTCTTTGTCAAACGGGCGGCAAAGTTCAGGCGACAAGGCTTTGAATGATTGAAAACCTGAAATAATAAACTTCGACAAAAAATCGCCCCCTACCACAACGGCGTAATCGTAGCCACCCCACTGTAGTTCTCTCGCAGCCGCTATTTGCGCAGCCGCTCCCGAAATGCAGGCATTGGAAACAACTATCGGACTGTTGGGATTCCCGAAAAAATCTGCAATCATCTCTGCAGTATGCCACAAGTAGACAGAAGACGATGAGAAAGAAGACATTTTTTCGTCTAAAAGTCTTCTGTCTAATAAATCTACGTTTCCCTTTGTGGTTGCTAAAATAAATATTGTCTTTTCATTAGACAAATCAATTTGCGCCTCTTTGTTTGCTAAATAAACAGACAAAATAGACGCTTTTTCGAGGTCTGTATAATTATTTTTTGACGATATTTTTGAAAATTCATCATTTAATCTTTCCTTGTCAATAAGCGACGCCATGAATGCTTCGGGCAAATCAAAAACGCCGGCGTCATAGTATTTAACGCCAGAAATGCCTGATTTTGCAGCAAGATAATTTTCCTCGCTTGTAAAACCTAATGATGAAATGATATTATCGGCTATTTTGTACATTTTCATAAATTTTTATTTATCTTTCAACATCAACTACAGCCGACATACTTATTCCGACAGGTAATATTTCCCATGCGCCTTGACTTGCCTTCCTTTGATAAGTTTTATGAAAAATACTGGCGGGAAAACAAAGCCTGCCAACGCCTAAATCTTTTACGCCCTCAAAAGTTACAAGAAAGTCGCCGTCTATTACAAGGTTAAGACGTCGTAAATCAACAGTGATATTATTTCTCGCTTCTCTTTTCGATGCACTGACATAGACAGGGTTGGTTAATATGTTTTCAAATTGCATGTTATTATCTGCTTTATAAATGTTTATGCGATAAAAAATACTGTCGAAAGAGCAAGGTAATACGTTAGATACCACAAGATTTACTTCTTTTAAAAAGGCTATTTTCTCATTTTTCATTAGCATCCCTATCTCGCTTCCTGTAATGCTGTCCATAAAACATCCATGCACCAAACTAACTCTTGTTGTAACTCCCAATGTCCTTTCCCTGAATCTTCGAGGACGCACAACCATCTCAGTCAATTCATACTCTCTTTTTTCAAGACTTACATTTCCGTTGTTCATACTAACAAAGTCGGAAACTTTAACGGAATATGAATGATAGCCAATACTCGAAAACCGCAAGGTGTCGTTATGATATTCAGGGTTAATTAACAACCTGTACCTACCATTTTGGTCGGAAACAGTACCAACGTTTTTACCAACTATACCAATATTTACATATTCGATAGTCATTTCGCTGTTCATTTCAAAAACAGCGCCTGATATTGCTTGTCCAGACAGCATCGCATTGCTGTTTATTAGGAGAAAAATAATAATGAAAAATTTCACTTTTAATTTTAACACATTCGACGTCATATCTCAATTTGTTTTTATATTATTACTTATGTTTTATATTATAATAGATGCACATATTGGCATAACGTTGCGTACAAATCCAATTTTTTTTTCGTTTCTCGGTATAGAACTCTCGACGCCGCTCTTGCCGATTGCGTACTCACGGCACAAACAAGCCGCTGTTGTAGGTTGGTTTTTTTGTCTGTTGTTAAATCGTTTGTCATTTTCACAGTCTCGCTTTGGTCAGTTCATAATTTGTGTTTCCTCATACGTCTGATTATCTATCAATATCATATTTATTGGTTTTTCAATTCCACTATTTTTTATATATTCAATAGTACTTTTTAATCTATCAAGTATTACCGGTTCCTTCCATAAATTATTTGAAACGAAAAATTTTATTGAATAATTGTTATCATTATTTAAAAATACGATGTCAATACGTCGATTTTCTGGAAAATATCCTTTGAGCCGTTTTATAGCATTCCCAACTATTATAACTTCCTCCACAGGCATGTTTGGGTTATAAAAGATAGTATGAAAATCATTTATTTGATAGGCTTGCAAATGGAATAATGGTTCATAAATTTGATGATTTGAATGATTATTTTCAGATATCTCAAAGTCGGTATTTTCATTATTTAATTCCCGTAACTTCTTCAATTTGTTTTCAATTTGCACATTTGTTTCTACTAATTTCTGTCTTATTTCAAGAGAATTATTCCCAAGTAATTCTAATATGAGTTCACACGATTTTTTTCTTACAATAGCATAATCAATAAGCATATCAATTTGTGCGACAAGTTGTTTTGGGTAATCATTTTGTTTGATTTTTTCTAATAACTCTTTATTTTCAACCCAAATATCAATCCCCTCTTCCTTTATTTTGTCTTTGTAATAACTTAATTGACTTACTGATATGGTATCCATATTAACTCGATACATCCATAGCGCTTTTTGTTCATTGCTCAAAAATTGTTTCATTGCTCTGTCATACTCGCCAATTTTGTCGGACACATTTGTCATTATTATTGTGGAAAAAATACCAAAGATTAGCGAAATGGTAATAAATATTGGAGTTGGTCTTAATTTGTGGTTAATAATCAACGAATAAAACAATCCAACAATGACGCCGCTGAACAAACCACCAATATGTGCCGCATTATCTATTCCTGATTTAGTGAAACCTGCTGGTATGCTGTATACTAAAAAAATGGAACAATTTAATATCAATTTGTTGACTGAAATATTTAATAATTTGCCTCCTTTTTCGCTAAGTATAGATAATAATACGCCAAATAATCCAAATATTGCTCCCGACGCTCCAACTGAAACAATATTCTCATGTATCATCAGACTTGAAACACTTGCTCCAATTCCCGAAAACAAGTATGCAAAAATAAATAGTTTTTTCCCAATGATTTTTTCCAATATTGACCCCACATACAGCAAGGCATACATGTTAAAAACGAGGTGCAAAATCCCTGCATGTAAAAATAGAGCAGTAAACAACCTCCATATTTGCCCACTTATAGTCAAATGCCTAATGTTTCCACCCCACTGAATTAAAATACTCGGTTCAGATAGGTTCAATCCAAACAATATCATTGTGCTAAAAATCAGAATATTGGCATATAGTAAAATTGGTGTAAAAAAATAGGTTTTTTGTGGTAATAAATCTTTGAAACTTATTGTGTGATTTGGCTTTTTCGCATCTTCTTCTATTTCTTTTTCGTATTCTAAATCCTTTTTCTCTTCGCTCAATTTTTTCGATAATTTGCCCCTTTCTTCCAATTCATTCAATGCAAGGAGCCTTTCCTCTTCAGAGTAAAACACATAATCTTTTGAAATTATTTCTAATTCTGCGTCTGTTTTTTGTTTAATTGTTTCTTGAAAATTCTTTGTCATATGAGAATAAGTTTTAATTTTAATTTTAGGTGTCTGTTTTTTTGCTTTTTACAATTCAATTTCACCACCGCGTTGTAGGGTTGTACTCATTTTTCTAGGCAGTATTCTCTCGACGCCACTTTCGCTGCATTGCCTACAACGTCCGAACGGCTTGGCGCAGCGGCGGCTTTCACTACCGTTTCTGCGGGCTATTACCTTTCAATTTCGCACTGCCTTTTCTGCGGGGTTACTGCCGCCGTTGCGCCAAACCGCCAGTTAGCGGCTGGCAATTTTACTTTAAATTTTGCTCTAAAAACTCGTATATCCTTGTATTTAAT
>Ga0099364_10010518_pt1 | contig 12720 bp, 9 predicted proteins | sample TergutTh196P3_FD_73070 | JGI IMG/M metagenome (GOLD analysis project Ga0099364, IMG submission 73070) | Microcerotermes parvus P3 segment gut microbial communities from Pointe-Noire, Republic of the Congo - Th196 P3 | ecosystem: Host-associated > Arthropoda: Insects > Digestive system > Gut ... | reverse complement strand
TGTCCCTCATGGCCGTTTGGCGCAAAGTGTGTTGCGGAACCTATGTTTTTTATAATAAAAGGTTTTGTCATACCCCGTTCCAGCATAATGTTTGAATTAACTACAATGTCACAAGCGGTATTAAAACGCTCCTGGTCACTTTCTTTATAACGAAAAACATGACCCAGAACTATGTGCAGGATTTCATGCATCATAATAAAATCCAGCTCCTCTTCCGAAAGGACATCTAAAAAAGCGGGATTAAAAAAAATACGCTCCCCATCAGTCGCAGCGGTTTCAAGACTTTCATCTATATTGAAAATCATGTGCATTAACAAAAGCCCGAAAAACCCGTACTCCTGCATGATCCTCATTCTTGAACGTAAAAGTTTGTCAGAAAGATCCTTGGCTTTTTCCATACTTGTATTCATAACAAATGTTTTCCACTTCTCCTGAGCCAATCGATAAGCTCCGGCAGCTTCATCAACTTTTTCTTGAAATCTTCTCCCAATGCAAAATAGTCCTTTATTAGAATCATGGAAAAATCAGGCGGCATTTGTAAAGCATACCTTATAGAATTCCCTATACTGGTTAAATCGTTCTTTTTTTGTTTTGCGTGCTCAGTCATAGACGAAATAAGCGCGTATAAAACATCGGGCTGCTTCGGTACTACAGTATCTTTACCTGCAAAAATATCCTCTATAGAAGGCAGCTCTTCGTAAACTTTCGCCCAAGTTAGAAATTCAATGGCTGTTCCGGAACCCACACAACCGGCTATCATAGGATACACAGTATCAATATCATCGGATACAGTATTTAGAATATTGCTGACCATTTCCCATGAGCGTGGTGTTGGAAATGCCAAGCTGTCGTCTGCCTCGAACTTGTTAAGAGCATCCTGACGGAAGCTTAAATAACCAGTAACCTTTTGATTTATTCCATTTTTAATCGCCCATGATTTCCAAGACTTAAAGTCGCTTTTTATTTGGATATGGCATAAGCGATTTGCAAGTGCCTTGGGCATTTTGTGGACAACAGATCTGTCCGTTACACGATTACCTGCCGCAATAACAATACAGTTTTCGGGTAAGCGATGTTCGCCTACAGTTCTGTCAAGGGTTATTTGATATGCCGCGGCCTGTACAGACTGCGGAGCCGCTGATATTTCATCCAGGAATAAGATATTAACTATGCCGTCGCTTTCGTCCATTTGAAATATTTTTGGTCTGAGCCAAACTGCAAGTGTTTTGTCAGCGTTTGCTGTTGGAATTCCGCGTAAATCGATGGGGTTAAACAGCAATAAACGAACGTCTGTTATGCATACAGTTTTCCCGGTTTCCGCCTGTATTTCCATGGCAAGCTGCCTGACACCCTGAGATTTTCCAACGCCAGGCTGTCCCCACAGCATTACAGAAGGCAAGAAATTCGGGGGGACTTTTTTCTTAATGACAGCACAATAAGCGTTTTTTAGCTGTATTACGGCTTTGTCTACAGTTAGTACCGACATGTTAGATTTGCTCATTGCTCATTTACCCCCAGTTCTTTGTCTATCTTTTCCAGCTGAGCTTTTAAATCAGAAATTTTCTCCGCAAAGGATTCTTTTTTTGAAAGCTCTTTTTCTAGTTCTTTTTGTCTTGCCATAAGTTTTTCATTCACATTTTTATGATCTGCAAGAAAATCCTGTAATGTGTTAAGGCGATTATCTATTCGGATCAGATTACCGGTTTCGGTGCCGCCCAGTTCCACTATATACCTGCCTTGTCCTTCAAGCCAAACAAAAGGTTTCAGCGGAAGCATATTGGGCGGCAGTATGACATTAAAACCCTGATAGCTGAATAGCGACTTTTCATTCGGTAGGAGAACATTTGCGCTTAATTCTGTGTGAAGCATTTTTCGCAAGGCATCACGGTTTTTCATCTTGCTTACCGGAATCATGCTGGTTTGATAGAGAGCAAGATCGGCCTCGGCGTTTTGAATTGTCTGTCGGATACTGTCGAGCTTACCGGGCAGTGCTCTGTGTTCCAGTTCTAAATTCAGCCTGCTATCGATCATGTTCTTGTTTAGGGCGTTTACACGCATAAGCTCATTTGCAATTTCTATACGTTTTTTCAAAAGCGGATTACCTATTGCCAGAGCTTTTACTTCAGCGTAATTCAACACAGTGTTATCGATATCTCCGCTTGAACGTGTCGCACTGAATCCGCTTAAAAGATCAATGATGATTTTTTGTTTTGTTTCCAGTAACTGCCAGGAATAAGCGTCAAAGCTGCCTTCACTTATATAGCGTAAAATTGCGATTTTTTTGTTTTCATTGCCTTGTCTTAAAATGCGGCCTTCCCTTTGTACCATATCAGCAGGCCGCCAGGGTATATCCAGATGGTGAATTGCAATAAGTTTATTTTGAACATTAACACCGATACCAAGCTTAAATGTCGAGCCGAGCAAAATCCTTACTTCGCCTGTCTGCATTTTTCTGTATAATTCTTCTTTATCTTTCTCTGTTTCATAATCGTGAATAAAGACGATTTCTTGCGAAAGAATACCGTAATGTATCAACAAGCGTTTCATTTCGTCATATAAATTAAAACTGTCTTTGGGAACAGAAGTATCGCAGAAAATTATTTGGGTTGATCTTTTTTCATTTGTCTTGTTATAAATATAAACTGTCCATTCCGCACAGATTGCGGCTTTTGATTGATTATTGAATGGCAGTGTATTATCAACAAGTCTTATATCCAACGCGGCTTTTCGCCCGTCTGTTGTAATTTTAAGCATATTATCAATCGTTCTGGGTACTTTACCTTTTTTTATATTGTCCGCACGTTTTGATAAATCTGCAATAAATTTTTCAAGGTCCCTTGTTTTACCTATCAGCCTGTCTGTGTATCCGCTGAAAGCTGGCAGATCCTGTGAATGCGGGCAATACAAAAAATCAGCTATTTGTGCCAGGATAGAAGTGAGTTCCGGCAAATTGTGAAACTTTACAAATCTTGTTGCGATACGATAGCCGGATGTTGTTACGTTTATTTCAAAATCATCGGTTTTCTCTGCAAACATTCCAACCCAGTTATCAAACAAATCAAGGTTTAAAAGTTTAAGTTCACCGTATTGTAAATATGTCTGCATAACAAAAATATCAGTAATGGAGTTTGTTATCGGTGTACCGGTAGCAAAAACTACACCCCGCCCATTGTTGTTTTTTTGAATACATCTTACTTTATCAAGCATCTCGTTGCACTTTATGGAACCGGCTTTATTTATTCCCAGGATATTTTCAATTTTTGATTCGATACTTAAATTTTTATAATTGTGTGCTTCATCAACAAATAGAGTGTTAATACCTAGGTCATCAAAACAAATTTCAGGCAGCAATGTGCTTAAAGCGTCGCCAATTTGTTTCATGGCCTTTTCCAGTCTATTTTTTCGTTTTAATAGCTTGCCTGTAAAATCATTATCCTGTGACAATGCCTCTTTTATTATTTCCAACTGTGCAGAAAATGTATTTTTATAATGTTCCCTGGACAGGGGAATTAATTCAAAGGAGCTGTAAGAAAGGATTATAGCATCATAATCACCATTTTTTATATTCTCTAAAACTGCTTGCCGTTTGTCAGGAGTAAAGTCCTTTGGGGCGATCATTAATATCTGAGCACAGGGATAAAGTTCAATAAACATGTTACGCCATTGCCGTAAAATATTGTTTGGTACAACATACATGTTCTTTTTTGAAATACCCATACGCCGCAGTTCCATTCCGGCCGCAATCATGGCATAAGTTTTCCCTGCACCAACTTCATGTGCCAGTAATACATTCGGGGTAAACAGTATTTTTGCAACCGCATCTTTTTGATAAGCACGCAGTTCCACTTTGTCTGATATACCGGGAAATGTAAGAAAACTGCCATTAAAAATACGTCTTACGCAAGAGCCGTATGTTTCAAAAAATATTCGTTCCAGTTGAGACTTTCTTGAGTTTTTTTGCCACACCCAGTTGCAAAATGCCGCGATAATTGCCTGTTGCTTTTCATTAGCATTGATTGTTTCATGTTGATTTATAACCTTTTTCTTTTCTGAATTATCTATCGGGGAGCGAATTTTTTTGTATATTTTTATGGCCTGCATGTTCAGAGTTTTTTCCAGAATGTACAATGCGCTCATCTTGGAAGTACCGTATGTTCTTGTAACAATGATTGCATTACCGTACCTGTCTTTATCAGGAACGTGCCATGTGCCGGTAATTTTTTCATATTTAACTCTGGCAGATTGATTGTATGACTTACCGAATAAATGCTCGATAAACTCATCAATAATCTTAGGCGGTACCCACGGAGAACCCAGAGTAATGTAAATGTCCTTGTGCGAGCAAGCCGGCGGCAGTATTGCTCTTATTGAAGTCAAATTTCTGTAAAAAAAGCCAGGGTATTTCTCGTTGGCTTTTTCAGCGATACGATACTTACGTATAAGGTTACCTGATAAATAATTATCAGAACTTTCCCAGCCCTTATAAAAACATTCCTGCCAGGTTTCCGGGTTTTGAAATATGGAACCTTTAAGCGCAGTAATTACATGCTTACAGCTCTGTCCGCAAATCATTGAAATATATTCGATATCAACTTTTCCTAAATTATGCAGGGACAAAATAAGTCCGTCAGCTGCGTTTTGAGCAAAAACACCTGCAGCGGCCTCTGTGCCGGTGTAAGGATTATTCCATTCAAGAGGCAAATCCATGTTCGTGAGTTCGGACATAATTTTTTCATGCTTTTTCTTTTCTTCTTCAAGCCTTATCCGCTCAAGTTCTGCAAGCTCTTCTCTTATTCTTTTTTCTTTGAGTTCTTCGGCTCTTTCGAGAATTTTTATCCATTTGTGATGAGATGGAATTGTACCCTTAGACAGCTCTTCAGCCAGAGCTTCCATGTCAATGGTTTTCATATTTATAGTAATTTTACGATTTTGATTATTCATAGAGTGCCAGAGGAAATATTTTTTGATCTATCATTCCATGGCATAGCAATTATTTATTATTATCTTATTCAATCATTGGAGATATATAAAATGAAAACATTGGAAGACCTGTTTGAAACAATTGAAAAAATTGAGACGATTGTAACTGACCTTAATAATTCAATTGGAAAAAAATTACAATTACACCATCCTTGTAGTGAAGAAGATGCTTGTTATGTGAGCGAATTCGTTGGTGCTCTTCATCGGTATCTGTATATTGATCTATACACATGGAAAGATGAGTTCACAACACTTGAAATATGTAAAAAAGCGGTAGAGTGGTTTGGCGAGGACGCTATACCGTATGTGCCAAAGAAATTTCTTTCCGCTGAGCTGTATATCCTGGCACTCCAGCGTGGTTCTCATAGCGAGCATTTCTTCAAAAAAATACCGCGTAAGTTTAAAACACCGGAACTGTGCCTTGAAGCGGTACGGCAGGATCAATTTGCGCTTCAGTATGTGCCGGAATGTTTTAAAACCCTTGACTTATGTGTTACGGCTATAAAAGAGAGCCAAGAGACTAGGTTTTTTGACGGGAAGGAAGTAACTGCAATTGACTTTGTACCGCCTGATCTTGTCGATGATGTACTCAAAGCGGCAGGAAAGAGACGGGAATTACTCTGGATAGGACTCATGAAAAAAATCTAAACACTTCCAAATCCAATTTTTTTTGATGTATCTATACTGCTTTGAATTTCATCTTTGCAAAATTGAGTTAAGACAGCCAATGACAGTACATCATCATTTAAAACCCGGTTAACTTCTGCTTTTCGTGCGATGTTCTCTATTTGGCCGCCTGAGAGTTCATATTTTTGCGATAGTTCATGGTATAGTTCCTCCGGCAGCTCAGGTATTAGCATTTTCCATATTTCCCTGCGGCTTTCTGCGGTGGGTTTTTCAAAAGTAATACGGTACAGGAAACGGCGTTCAAAAGCAGTGTCCATGTTCTGGGTTAAATTTGTGGTAGCAATCAGAATACCAGTAAGGTTTTCCATTTCCTGTAGAAGTATATTTTGGACAGTGTTTTCAGATTTATCTATTGCTCTGTTAAATTGCCCCAGTTCTGTACGTTTATTAATAACAGCATCAGACTCGTTAAAAAGAAGTATGGGAGTAACTTCAGATTTCTCCACCAGGCTGCGATAGGAATCAAAAATTTTTTTTATATGTTTTTCATCTTCTCCCCATGCACTATTTTTTGTTTGGGAAATATCAACTGTCATTATATGACGTTTAGTTTCACGGGCAATTTGGTAGGCAGTCTCTGTTTTCCCTGTTCCAGGGCCGCCGCTGAAAAGGCAGGCAAAACCTTTCCTCATTCCTCTGCTGTCCAGCCTTTCTACTACTTTACGATAATTTTCCTCAGATAAAAGAGAGTTGAGTGTAGAAATTGACTGTGATTCTCTTTGATTATAGAACATCTTTTTTGGTTTAACCTTATCATGAGAAATTAAATCTTCCTTTTCGTAAATATCAGATGAATCATTGTCAGAAAATAAACAATAAATGAAAAAATCAACTTCCTTAAAAATAAATACCACAATGACAATAACAGAAAATACAGTCAGCCATTTAGAAAAATCAGCGGTAAATTTAAATATTATTAGATATATGAGAAAAGGAATGGCTATTAAAAGAACAGCTTGGGTTATGTGTGTTAATATTTTCCTGGAATTATCTTTCATAGATTTACCTCTTTATAAGGGTTTTATAATGTTAAGTTTAATGAACTGGTCTATCATGGGATGCTATACCGGAATAAAAATTTGTTCAGTCAATAACAATGACCTTTTTCTCAATTTTCCTCCTCTAGCACTCTATGATAGACTAAAATGATATATTTACTTCATAAATATGTCTAAACGATCGGCAGTCATGCTCAAAGAAAATATAAAATATATGGATATTCCTTCCGGGTTGGAAATGGAAGAAGCAAGAGAGCTTATCCTGGATATCCATGAATATCTATCTGTTGGAATCTTTAACAAGTATTTTGATGCATTTGACAAAAGAGCAAAAGGTAAATTAATAAATAGAAAATGTTTTGGGACATTTGAGGAAAAAAATAATCTAGTCATGGTATTTCGAGGAACCGGCGATATTGCTGATAGTGTATCAATATATCTTTTTGATACATATAGTGAGGCAGATAATTTTTGTAATTTCATGAATGATTTAAAACAGGATGAAGACAAATTCATTTATGCCAGGCATGGAAAGCAGATGGTTGAATACGAGATAACAAAACCCGTACTTATACGTTTTGAACAAATTCTTGAACAGAACAACAGTATCCATACTGAATATTGTAATACTAGAATTATAAGGGAGGCTCTAAAGAAATTCGGATCCGAAACACTTTTGAAGGCCATTAAGGGACTAGACAAGCACTCAAGAAAACTTATTTTACAAAGACTCCCCAATAAAACTGTTGACTTAATTAATGAGCGTATTGCATATTCTGATAAACATGATATAGATCTGTTCACATTAAACGAAATACGTCAAGCACAACAGAAGATATTGGATGCCATAAACAGGAATACCCGTAAATTTGAACGAGGAGGTTTTTCTTGGTAAATTTCAGGTCTGAAAAGTTGAAAAATCTCGTCTTTCTAAAGTAGAAAACGGTATGTTTAGGATTGTGATTGAGAATCTGATGTATCCTCATAGCGGTTGAGTTTATTTAGATTTAAAGAGAATGTGGGGTACTATCGTATACTATTAGTTATGTGCAATTTGGCTTGAAATGATCTATCATTATATGATAAATCAACTATGGAAAAATATAGAAAATAAAAGGTTGACAAAATACTATAAAATACTATATAGTTTTATATGAATATTAAGGAGAAAAGATCATGAAGAATAATAAAATTTTACCTTCAATTGTCTTATCAATTTCGGTTTCAATATTAATATTTAATATAGGTTTTTTACTTTTTAATGTACTAAAGGTGGGGTCACATTACATTTGGTCAATCATAGTATTTATTGCTTTATCATTTATTCAAATTTGTTTTTTGGGTAGGGGTGGCAAACGTATAGCAGAAGTTGCTGCAAGATTTTCATTGGATGCTTTACAAGGAAAACAAATGGCTATTGAAACAGAATTAAGCTTAGGTGTAATAAATGAACAAGAAGCCAAAGAGAAAAACAAAATTTTGTATCAAGAAATAAAATTATTTGAATCATTAGATGAGATAATGAAAATCTTTGTAAAAATTCCAATAATAATATTTTTGTTAAATTTTATAGTAATCATTATATTTATTATAAATAAAATAATAAATATAGAACTTATAGAAGAATCTTCATTTATTGGAATAGTTCAATGTGGAATTATTTCTCAACTTTTGCTAATTGTTATAAATACTTTTATCGGTACAATTATAGCAAAATATATAAAATAGCCAAACTGCACATAACAAACGGTTAGCGTACGCCGCCAGTAGGCGGCTAGGGTTACGAAGGGCTAGGTCGGTCGCTACGCTCGCTCCCACGCCCTGCTCCACCCGTAGTTTGCCAGCCCTGCAAATGCTACGCATTTGCTTATTCGGGCTATCAAACCATCGTCAATCTTGAACGTTATGTGCTATTGCCAAAGGTGTGATCGGGCAAAATGAATGAAAAAACATGGGCTCTTCCGGGATTATAGTGGAAAAATGAATGGATAGAAAATGTTTAAAATATCAAAAATATCATTTTTGTAATTTTCTGGACAGAAATGTTATCAAAAAGACATATATGAAGTCTTGCTTGACTTTAATTCAAGTGTGTTTAAATTGTAAAATTTACGAATATTGGTCTTTTCAACGATAAAGTCTGAAGAGTCAAAACATTAAATGATTACTTGACAATATAATCATATTATTATTATAATTAACAGTAAGGAATAAAAATTTGGAGGACATCACTACATTTTTTTCATGTCTTCATAAAAGATTTAATACAGAAGATGATTTATCAGATATCACTTGGTCTCTATTAAAGACGAGTAAAGAATTTAAAAATATATTTTTTAAATTTTTATTTGATGATGAATTAAAAGATGTAGATATGATTATTAGAGAAAAATCTTTTAATAATTCTCGACCAGATTTTTACCTTAAAGACAAAAAAAATAAAAAAGAATATATTATAGAAGTAAAAAAAGATGATTTGAATATCCATAAAGAATATAAAAAAGAATTTGAACATATGTCGAGAGCCTTTATTGCAAATTATAATGGAAATGACTCAATATATGGTACTAATAAAATATATCAATTTGTAAGGAATTGGGAAAGTTTTGTAATTTATCTAGAAAATGAGATCACTAAAGCAGATAAGTGCTTTAATTTATTATTAATCGGATATTTGTGCTATTTAAAGAAAGCTATTAATTATTGGGAAGCAAAAACGATGAATTTATCATACACAATTTCAATAACCACATATTATAATATGCTTAATAAAATTGTTATTGATCTAAAGTTATCATTTAAAAATGGGTTAAGAGGTCATGGACCCACTTTTTATGGTAACTACATTGATTATTTTTATTCCAAATCAAAATTTGAAACTTTTTGGTTAGGATTTTATCTAAATGAGTTACCTCCTGTTTTATGCATAGAATATGATAAATATAATGGTCCTAATGAAACTAATTTTTTCTATTTTGATGGTGAGAATAAATTATATTTAAAAGAAGAATTTAATTTAAATTTAATATTGATAATTTGCCATTAATTGAAATCGCAAAATATTTCAAATTAAAAGTTGAAAAGTCAAATCAAATAAAAGCATTTGGTATGTATATAAATAATGAAAAAAATGGTTAATCGTGCATTCGAAATTGTAGAAAGTGTAAAAATAATAAAAGAAAATATAAAGAGCAAAAATAACGGCACATAACAAACGGTTAAAGTCAATAATACATAGAAGGCCTGATAAGGCGTTCTGCACGTTCCGCCAAACATGGTAATAAAACATAGCCAAACTCTGTAGTAAAACATAGCCAAACTCGAAAGTAAAATTTTGATAAACTCGGAAGTCCTGAATATGCTGTAAATAAGATTGATCAACTTTATTTAAGCCGAATTTCGGAAAAAGTCCTGGACACAGCCCTAAAAACTTCCGGAGCGGTACTTATCGAGGGGCCAAAATGGTGCGGTAAAACCAGAACCGCCGAAGAAAAGGCCGCTAGTGTCCTCTATATGCAAGACCCTGATCATATGGAATCTTACCTCAAAGCCACCGATACCAAACCTTCGTTGCTACGCTACTTCAGGGAGATAACCCCAGGCTCATCGATGAATAGCAGTTAGCTCCTGTGCTGTGGGATACAGTCCGTTTTGCAGTTGACCAGAGGAGGAAAAAAGGCCAGTTTATTTTGAACGGTTCTGCAGTACCCATAGATAATACCGCCCGCCATAAAGTACGGAGCGCATTTCCCGAATGTATATGCGGCCCATGTCATTGTTTGAGTTCCTTTGCATTCGCGATCTGCGGGTATATGCCAAGGCCATAGACGAAGAAGTCTTTCACTTCAAGTACAAAAGCGGCCTTATGAAAGAGCCGTCTTTTTTGATGGTGCTGACCTGTACTGAGTTTGCCTACCGGCGAAAGGATGGCGTGTATATAGTGCCGGTTGGTTGTCTGAAAGATTGATATTCTGAAAAAAATTTCTTCTATAGCACCTCATGATAGACCAGCATGGTATTCTTATAACAATTGGATACATAAAACGTTATAGAGGAAAACAATGATTAAGCAGTTAAAAGACATAAATTTTGGCGATCTTTTGATCCTGGACACAAATATAAACGAATATGATTTTAATTCATATCTCAATAGTGGAAATCACCCAATAAAAGGTTTTTGCACAAAATGTGAGCAAAAAGGAATAAATATTTGTCCAACTGATCAAAAATTTAAATTACAGGCTATATCTCATGGTTCAATGTCTGATGATTATATAATGGCATTGGAAGATAGCAATATTGATACAAGTTCCTGGAAGACCGAAAATGTTCTCTTTATTATGGAAAGTCCAGGTATTGTAAATGATTTTTACAAAGAAGTTGAGTATAATGGTATTAAAAAATGTCCATCAGTTGAATGGTATTGGATACATGAAAAACAAGAAAAGTATACTTACCCTGATAATTTTATTGGCGGAGCCTATGGAAATCTTTTTAATAGTATTATTTTTACGTTTGAATTGAAAAATGCCTATTTTACAAATTTTGTAAAATGTGGATTAAACGATGAAAATGGAAACTATAAAGGATTTGATGAATATGATCAAAATTGCATAACAACTTGTTTTAATGAATATCTACTCAAGGAAATAGATATTATAAAACCAAAAATAGTGTTTTGTTTTGGAAGTAAAGCTGAAAGTCTTTTGTGGGATTATTATCCAAATGAATATTCATTTAGTGTAGTAGGATTACCTCACCCAGCCAGATCACGACAAGGGTTTAAGAATGAATTTTTCAGACATTTATATTTCCATATGATATTAGAGGCTTTGTATAAATCTGGTATTTATACATTTGATGAAACAATGGAAAAATATAAGTTGTTTTTACAAAATTAAAAAGAATTTTAATTAGATTTGGTATTTATTAAGCATCTGTATTTGAGGAAGTCCAATACTGCTCTTGTCGGAAAATTGAACAATAAAAAAATTTGCAGGCTGTGATGGAAAACTACTTTTTGTCAGAGATCAGTTTGGGGAAAAAAGAACTAAAGATTTTAAAGAGAAAACTGAAATTTCCTCTTACCCTATCACTTTATGTTAGTATAAATTAATGATATGTGGTAAAAAGATACTTGATAAGACTCAAAATATGTATTAAAAGTAATTGCATAAAGGAGTATTTATGGAATGTATTTTTTGCAAGAAAACATTTGATAGTGAAGAAGAAAAAAAGGCAAAAAACATTGAAGCATCAAAAAAAGGAAGAAAAACTGAACTTGAAAATAGGAAAAAATCAATTATAGCAGAAATAGAAGAATTTGAGAAATTAAACAAAGTAAAAGCACTAAATGCTCAAAAAAGTAATTTAGAAAATATTAATCAAAAAATTGTAGAACTTGAATCTAAAAAAATAATAATTGTGGATAAATTATGTCCAATTTGCGATGAAATTATTGGAAAAATAATTGAAAATAAACTGGGTGAAAGACTTAATGATATTGTAGAAAATATAAAGGATTCAATATCTTTTGAAATTAATTAAAAAAGCAAAAGCACACATCACATAACAAACGGTTAACACGCCTGTCCTACGGACAGGACATCGCCTATTCGGCCTTCAACCCAATAAGGTTGGAGGGGCTCAGTTGGTTATGTTGTCAACCTAGAACGTTATGCGCATGTTATTTGAATTGGTTGTGAATAGTGTATAAAATAATATATAAAAAATCCACAGAAATGTCCGAAAATGTTCATTTTTATCTTGCTTTATAACATATATTTCTTTATGCTTGTTAAATAATAATTTTTTTAACTGGAGGTTGATATTATGTCAAATGAATTGACCGAAATCCAAAAACTCCGTATTTCTTCTTATACGGATATGGCAAAAATGATAAGGGCATTAAAGGAACGATTTGGTGATGAAGTATACCAAATAGTTTCAAAACAAAATGGAGAAAAAGCCCTTAATGAATGGAGAAGTATTGCCGAAAAAATTGAGGATAAATCCATTGAGGGCCTCATCAAATGCTTATGGCAACCATTGAAAG
>Ga0099364_10010517_pt1 | contig 12721 bp, 13 predicted proteins | sample TergutTh196P3_FD_73070 | JGI IMG/M metagenome (GOLD analysis project Ga0099364, IMG submission 73070) | Microcerotermes parvus P3 segment gut microbial communities from Pointe-Noire, Republic of the Congo - Th196 P3 | ecosystem: Host-associated > Arthropoda: Insects > Digestive system > Gut ... | reverse complement strand
GGGCTCACAGACTTCTATACGATTCTGGATGCCGCGCAGTTCCTATTGGGGTGACGGCGCGGAAACCGTATAATAGTTGGCAGTTGCCCAGACATCGGGGCAGCAGTTGAGTTGACCGCAGCTCGCTAATTTGGGCGGTTGGTTCGGGTACGTGCGTAGTGCGCGGGGGTGCAAAGTGGCCGGACGGACAAACTCTCGGGTTAAGGCTACGCAGAATGTTGATTATTTCCGCTCAATACCGTATGGTTTATGCAATTTGTGGGTCAAGGGGAGTTTGCTAAAGAGGGCAGGGGCTTTAGCGGCAAGTACCACCTATATATCTACACCCAGTATCTGATAATTCCTTGTCGACATCTATTTGCCGACATACCTTATTTTTATTGCTACACCCCTCCACTGACATTGCTGTTGCGAATTCTTATCGGCAGAAGTATAATAGAGGTAGGGGGCATTGGTGTATGGACATAGATGAAATTAGACGATTGTGTGAGGCTGATTATGTCCGCTGGACAGACCATGCTATTAAGCGCATCATTCAGCGCGGGATAAGTCGGTCCGATGTAAAAAATGTTCTTCTCAATGGGACAATAATTGAACAATACCCGGATGATTATCCTTATCCGAGTTGCCTTGTTTTGGGCATCACGCCAGAAAAACGCTGCCTACATGTTATTTGCGGTATTGGCGGCGGGGAAGTATGGATAATTTCTACATATTACCCCGTTGCAGGGAAATGGATGGATGGATTTAGCACAAGGGTGGAGGAATGAAGATGAAATGTTTTATTTGCAAAGGCTCGCTTGAAGATAAGCTAACCACGTTTATGGTTGACGTTGACAACAGCATCATCATTGTGAAAAATGTGCCCTCACAAGTTTGCTCACAGTGCGGTGAAACATCGTATACCGATGGCGTAGCCTCACAGTTGGAGCAAATTGTAATTGAGGCGGGTAAAGCGCTAGCGGAGATTACCGTTATCAAATACCCGGCAAGTGTAGCGTGATGATTTAGGTATAGCTTTACACTTCCGATTTATGATATTATGCTGGACATGAAAAACTAAAAAAATAGAGGCCGCTATTAGTATCACCGGAAAAATCTATAAGGGCATATTCAACGTGCGTATTGAGCCTGCTTTACACAGACGGCTTGCACACGTCGAACAGCGAAAAATAAACTCAAAAGCTCCATAAAAGCTTTACAACATATGTTGCATATGTTAATGTGGAGTTAATAGGAGGTGTTGAGTATAACGGGCAAGGAACTAATCGTAAAACTGCAAAAAGACGGGTGGAAACTGGAACGCGTGAGCGGCAGTCACCATATCATGACGAAAGCCGGATACAAGCCCGCTTCCGTGCCAGTCCACAGCGGGAAAGATCTACCGCCCGGAATGCTCAACAAACTTCTCAAAGATACAGGATTAAAAGGACGGTGGTAACATGAATGCGGTATATCCGGCGGTATTTATCCATGAGCGCACCGGTGAGTATTCGGTAATATTCCCGGATTTGGACGGCTGCGCCACTTGCGGTGATAACTTGGAACATGCCATTGGAATGGCTCAGGAAGCGTTGGGGCTGTACCTTGTGACGCTGGAAGAACGTAAAGAGACGGCGGCACCGGCAAGCGATATCGCCAGCATCAAGACAAAGCAAGGCGAGTTCGCGACACTTATAATGACGGAATTAAACCGGTACAGGCGCAACAAGTCGGTGAATACGATGATAACGCTTCCGGCATGGCTGAAAGAAGCCGGAGAGCTTGCACACGTCAATTTTTCCGGTGTACTCCAAGAGGCGTTAAAGCAAAAACTAGGTTACTGACCGCACCGGACGAAATTACTAACACATAAAAGATTTAATTTAGCTCTACTTCCCCGGGTTGGTTGGGATGTTTTGTACCCTTGCATGTGTGCGCGCTTCGTTTTCTTCATAGCCGTTAATATTCTGCATGGTAGTTCTGTATAGAAGCAGCAAGTCGCTTTGAATGGACTCGATGTTGCTTTGTACATTTCTTAGCCTCGAGCGCAGATTACTGCGGCTGAGTACTTTTGCGTCTATGGACGATTGCAGTCTTTGCACATCGCTTTTTATGTCGCCAATATGGTTCACAATTGCAGGCAACCGTTCGTTCACAGCCCTTGAGGATTCAATATCTATGTCGATACTCATATAACTTCTTCTTCCTCCCTTCTGATCGCTTCGGCTTCCCTTCGAACATCGCTGCTGATAGATTCCAAGTCATTGGCGAGTGCCTCAAGCCTTCTCATATGATTTTCCAACGCCTGATTGGTTGGCACCATCTCAACGCCCCTCCAATGAGAGTTTAGGTTGCACTGATATGAAAGCAAGGAGGCCTGCACCTCTCGCAATAACGAGGCTTGTTCTCTTAATTGCCTGACTTGGCTGTTTATTAACGCCATGTTTATACTCATAACCATAGTCCTCTTTTTTTGCTATGCTTATAGGTTCTGTCCGCTTTGCATTGCCACGACCAAGGCAAGCGGACTCCCCCGAAGCAAATATGTTTATTATTGACCCATGTTTGACAGCTCTGCAACTTCTCTGCTGCGATCTGCTTCTTCCTTTTCGTAGTCCTCCGCAGTTTTTCTTAAGAAATCGATATAGCTTTGCATTGCCGGCGGATATTTGTTGTTATAGTAGCTTTGAAGCCTCTGGAACTTGTCTCTGAGCTCCTTGCCCGATTTGCTGTCCCAACCATTGCTCTCAAGCGAAGTCATTTGAGAGCCAATTTGACGAAAATAATCTTCCATTGCATTACGTTGGTTCACTATTCTATCAGCCATCGTTTTCAATTCTGCCGGGGTAATGCTAATATTGCCAAAATCAGCCATTTATTCCAACTCCTTTCATATCATTAATAATTTGTGGGGCTTTTCAACGAGCTTGCCCCGGAGTGAGCGTTTTGCTGTGTTTGCTCATAGTTAGCCGCACTTCTATTCAGTAAGGCTATGTATTCTTCCAGACAATCCAACATGGCCTGAACGTCAGCATCCAGCTCCTGCATTCTTTGAGAAAACACGCTGCTGTCAGCATTAGATTCTGCCCAAAACTGCTTGATCTCATCACGGATTTGCGCCAAGTTCCTTTTCGTCGCTAGTAAATCCGCGACGAGTCCGCTAACTGTTTTCGCGACCCCGATAATTGTACCGGCAGTGACTAGAATTGTTCCTATCGCCATTAGTTTCCCTCCTTAATATTCTTGTGTTTATATTCATGTTGATCGTGGATCGCCCGATTTCCCGGGTTCAACATAAACATCGTTTTTAGGGAGCTTATTTATTGCTCCGAAGCGCTATGTTCATATCAAAATCAGCCTTGAAGAGTTGCGGATACCCGCGTCGTATACGGTTATGTTGCGATCAAGCGGCGTACCGTCGGCCGCGCTTAGCAACATGGCATCCGCAGTCCCCATATAACTGCCGCCCGACAGCGATTCGGCTATGCCGACAATGAGCTGCGTAGCTTCGCCTATTTGCTTCCCGGCAGGCAGATACACATCATAGTGCATACCAATTGTCGGCAGATATATATCAACTAGATACTTTTTCATTTATTCACCCTTATTCTGATGGAGGAATTTAACGGAAACTGCAGTGGAATTCTTTATTATGAACCCAAAATCCGCTCCAAGCTCTGCCGCGTTGTCACGCGGCAACCTGTTTACACTGAGTCGAAATTGAGAACTGATTCCGCTGCCGAACCATAATCCGCTGGTTCCGCTCACATGCGCCTTGTACCAGCTATCATACACATAAGGCGATAGTGAGTTGATGCCTTCCGCCACTAAAAAGTATACATTGGATTGTTTTCCGCATTTTTCCATAGCTATCTTTAATTTTCCGAAAAGATCATCGACGGCTTTCTTTTCCTCGCTCTCGCCTTCAGCCTGTGCATCTTCGGGTACATACCTCTCAAGGGTAGCTTGGAGCGCAGAAAGAGATTGTATGATTACGAATACAGGCTCCCTGTCAGACTGCGGCACATTTCCGGCATCAGAGGTTGTATTTGACGCTTCATCAACGGCAAGTATTCTGTCTTCAATTTCCCGCACCGCTCCGGCACATTCATCGGCTGATTGAAACATGCGCAGGTTTTCGCAATCTGATTTAAAGTCCACATTGCCGGGGGTAATTAGCATAGTTTTTATTCCCATTTGGTTTGCCGTCATAACGCTGAGCAACTCTATGAAGCTCTGCCATTCCTTGTCTAATGACAACACCAAATGTACCCCGGTATCCGTAAAGTCGTAATAGGCAATATCCAGAGTTTCTTGCTCTACCCCAATGGGGGTGCGGCGCAGACTTCCTTTTGTTATATATGGCGCTAAGAATTCTTCTGTTACAATTTCAGGCAGTATGGGGACTCCCGCCGCTTTTGCGCCGGGGTACAACGCGGCCATTTCCATTGCGAACTCACGGATAAATCCATAGGGCGGGTTCTGGTCAGTTATGCTGGCCGTTTGAAACTCATACAAACTGTCTTTGTCCTTTCGGAACATTCCCCTGCCTTTGTGTTTTCCGGGATGCAGCCCCGATGTCCTGCCGACAACTGATACATATTCATCTGCATTATTGAGTTGCAGGCAATATATGTTGGTGAAGTTTTGAAGCAGATTGTACCTTACATTATTTACCCCCGTACATGTTAAAACAAAATAAATACCATACTTCGTACCCTCGCGGGTCAGATAATTAATTTGCCATGCTTTTTCCTCGTATAGCTCGGTAAACGCCGCGTAGTTGTTTATTATAACTATCAAAGCCGGCTCCGGCTCATCCGCTTGCAGGTTGTACTGAACCATTTCCCCGCCGAATTGCGAGAGCAGCTTCTTACGTATTTCGAGTTTGTCGGCCATCATTTTAAACAGGTTGCTGACTTTTTCCGAGTCATTGGAAAGCATAACATCGCCCACATGCGGTGCTTGTGCAAATGCGGTCAGTGTTTCCGCGCCGAAGTCCATGATATACAGGTTGACTTCCTGCGGGCTGTGCTTGCTCATGAGTGAGTAGCACATTGCCTCTATAAACATCGCCTTTCCGTTTCCGGCTGAGCCGTAGATTATGACATTGCCTTCGTTTGTAATCGGCACGCGCAGTATGCCCTGCGACTGATGCGTAGGGTCGTCATACTCACCGACTATCGGTTCAAGCACGAATGGCTGGTCTTTTGCCTGCTCATATTTTTTTGACAGCTCTTCGACATAAATGAGTGCAGGAATCGGTGCGAGCCACATTTTCCAGTGTACTATCTGTTCTTCTTCACATATTTTGCTTATATACCTGGTTATCACATCAAGCTGTTTAGGCGGGTCTTTTATATCGGCGAAAGTGTCAACATTGTCCTCCGCTATCACCCGCCCGTTCATGTTTATTACTGATACGGCATCATCGCGGTCTTTTATAACCTTTGCCGATGGATAATACGGTGCGCCCGCCCATGCAGACTGGCCGATTTCAAAGAGTTCGTTGTTTCCTACCTGAAGATAGAAGCGCCCCGTTTCCACAAGAGCCGCAGCTTCCGTGCGCCCGAGCATTTCATTGCTGTCAGTATTATCCTGCACCTTCAGGCAGACGCGGAACCGGCTGTTGCTGCGAATCTGGTCGTCTACAACTCCGCCGGGTTTTTGAGTTGCAAGTATCAGATGGACTCCCAAGCTGCGCCCGACGCGCGCCGTACTTGTAAGCTCCGTCATGAAATTCGGCTGCTCTTTCTTCAGCTCCGCAAACTCGTCGGAGATGATGAACAAATGAGGCAGCGGTTCGCTCACTTTGCCGTCCCGGTAAAGCTTCTGATATTTATATATATCAATGTTACTCACGTTATGGCTCTGTGAGGTGTCTCTGAAAATGCGCTCGCGGCGGTGCAGCTCGCTGCGCATCGAGGAAAGTGAGCGGTTTATTTCGCTTCCGTCGAGATTTGTTATTACGCCGGCTGTGTGTGGGATGTTCTCAAATGATTTCGCCATTCCGCCGCCTTTATAATCGATAAGAATGAAAGCGGCCTCATATGGGTGGAAGGTAATCGCCATTGCAAGAATATATGCAATTATAAACTCACTTTTTCCTGACCCGGTCATACCCGCCACAAGCCCGTGAGGTCCGTGCGCCCTCTCGTGCAGGTCAAGCTTGAACGCTTCGCCAAACCTATCGACACCTATTGTCGCGGCAAGTGATGTAGTCGGGTCATTCGTATGCCAGTTATCCAGGATGTTCAGGTGCTCGACCATACCAACATCCATCATTTCAAAGAATGTATATTTCTTTGGAAGCACAAAGCTGGAACCGGTGATATCGACATACGTGTTGGCCAGGACATTTGTAACGTTATGAAAATTGATTTGAAGCGGATCGTCGATGTAAAACACAATCGGCGGTTCGCTGATGTCGCCGATATATGTGAGATTGCAGTTTGCTCCTCGGTTGAGTTCCACAACAGCCGAGCATTCTTTTGGCAGGTCTTTTAGCCTCTCGAACATTGACAGCACGGAGAAATTCAAGTTTTCCTTATGCTCTTGTATTCTGCGCACGCATTCTGTTTTAAACGCAAGTTCCTTGTCTAAGCACATAATCACAAAATACGGCGACTCGTCCTCCAGCTTACCTCCACCCAACCCTTTGCGGTATTCTATGATTGAATCGAGCGAGGATGAGAGTTCCTTCGTTTCATCCGAATTTGTCGCTATGTAGCGAACTGTGCGCTCATTGTTCATCGTATGCGGAAGCCAGCGCACGAATGCAAATTCAGCCGCATGGCTTTCATCATAAATCAAAACAAGCTTCACTTCATCATAGCTGTGCAGCGCGACTATCTGTAAAATGAGGCTTTTGGCATATATGAACAGTGAGCGTTTATCTGTGTATATGCCGCTGACATACCGTTCCTGCAGCGGCAGACATATCGGGACACTACTCAGAAGTCGCTTCTGCTCGCCGAAATTGTACAATGCCTCAGCCATAACATCTTCTTCAACGGTGAATCTGCGCTCCGGATATTGAATATTGGCTTTGAGCGGCAAGTTGCCATATCCGAGGCGCAATGAGAGAAAATCAGTATGCTTCGGCGCGCGTTCCCATATATGCGGGGCGGGGGCAAGTATCCTAGCCACGTATGCCGCTGTGTTGGCATCGTTTTCGCGCAAAACGCTTTCCTGATGCTCTGTTTCCCGGGCAATGAGCTGCTGCATTTTTGCCAGATAATTCTTATATGTCTCTTGCCGCTTCGCCTCTTTGCGCGCCTTTAGTCTGCGTTGGTATGTTTTTGTAACCAACGGCCACATCAGCGTGCCAAGCAACATGCTCAGACTCATTACGATGGATGGTAGTGCAGCTGTTATGTCTCCGCGTCCGATAGCGTTTGTGACAGCAAACGTGCCGGTCGCCACAGAAGCCATTCCCATCGTCATAGATGGCCCTATGAGCATGATCAGCGGGACATCATCTCCGGTCTCATTCGACGGCGGGGCGTCGAGCTTCAGCTCAAATGTTTCAACATCGTGCTTGAAACGGGGTTCACGGTAATAGTAATCGTCCGGCGCTTCTTCAAAATCGTCTCCTGCGTCAGAATCGGCGGATATTGTTTTTATGGGCGGGGCGTGGTATTCGCGCAGGTCGTTGCTTTGGACTCTGACATTTCCATCGGGGTTGTTCAAGAAAATGAAACGGTTTGTCGCCACGATCTGCAAACCCAGTATGTATATTACATCGCCGATATTTAGTTGCTGCTGCGCTGTGGCTATGCCATTGACGTATGTGTTGTTCAAGCTTCCCATATCCCGGACAGTTATTGCATTGCGGGAAATTGTCAGCTCGGCATGATCGGAGGACGCAAAGCTGTTTGAGTAAACAATATCGTTATCCGGATTGCGTCCGATTCTCAGCGTTGCCTGAGCGCTCGTGAGTTCATAGCAGGCATAGTGTTTACGGTCATTGCTGAGGGGTTCTGTATAAAGAACATATTTCAAGTCTCCGTCTGCGCTATGAATCCTATATAGCTCAAGTGGTTTCAGTTGCGCAGTTGGCATCGTGTTGTCATCTTTATCAAGCACTTTAAATCGGCGATTGGATTTTATGATCCACTGTGATCCTTTGCCGGGTTCCGCTGAACGCAAGGCTTCGATGGCAACGATGTCCGTCATTTTTCCTGCAGTGTCCCTGCCGCGCACCCAATAATGCCCCGCGTACTTATTGGGCAAAACAATGCTGTTATATTCTTGTTGCGAAAGAAGTGTTAACTTCATGTAACCATGCCTCCTTGCGGCAATAATCCTGCGCGATATTAATGCAAATCCATATGGTAACTGCTCAGAATATTGATTCAGTCATGCCGCCGTCGGAATTTCGGGGATACGCCGGTTTTAGCTCCAGGTCGCCTTGAGATTGTATGTAATCTACGCATAGTCTCTCGCGCCCGAATTTAATTATGTCGCCGGATTTCAAAGGGGAATTTGAAGCGACAGTGCTGCCGTTCAATGTTGTTTTATTTGAAGAACCCAGGTGCGTGAGGACTAAACCGGTATCGGCAACTGATATTTTGCATTGCTCCCTTGATACGCTTCTGTCATCAAACCGCACGGTGCAATGCTCTGCCCTGCCAATCAGCAGATCGCCGTTGACAGGCAGCATCCATGCTCTGCCCGGGTCGTTAGGGTCGCTGAGCTTTATAACGAATCTGGCATTCGTGTAATCATTACCGACAAACTCAGTATCTTCTCTGTATTTGTCGTTTATATTCCCCGGTTTGACCTCGGCTGCAGGCTTAGTGTGAGGGGTATTCCCTTTCTTTTTAGCCTTCATAATGACGATGATTATCGCCATTATAATCAGCGCGGCGCCCACTGCGATGATTATTATAATGACGCCGCCACCAAACGTGTTTGATTCAGAGGTATCCGTCTGTTCTTGCACAGTCGTGGCGGTTTGTTCCGGAGATGCCGAGGGGCTGGGGCTGCTGCCGGTTGGAGATTCGCGCTCCGTCTGTGTTGATGGCTGCGCCTCATCATCCTCTGTATCCGATGTGGACGCTGCATCATCAATCGGCGCATTAAACACAGGGAACTTGACATCAACGCTCATCCTGTGTCCGCCGTCGTCTATGTCTACTTGCCGCGTAGTCCCGTCCAGCAGAGCGGCAGGAATCCTTGCTTCAATGTAGTAGTAGCCGCCCACGCCGAGCGCTTGCGCAAGGGTGGTAACGTCAGTGCTTGGGTTGAGCGGGAAGTACCTGCCTCCGCTTATGCGGACTATTGCCGACAAGTCCCTGTTTTCGGCATCTGCCCCGCCGCTCACAGCGACAACATCAACGGGGTAATATTCGTTTTGGAGTGTGATGAATAGCTCCTCACGTGTTATTACGCTCGCCGTGTCATCGTTTCCATCGGTGATAACTATAGTGCGAAAAAATGTCGGCCTTGAATCTGTGGATGTGATGCGGGGGATTGTATTGTATATTGCATCGTAGATTTGGCTTTGGGTTCCGTCAAACCTGATGTTTTCAATCGCGTTTGCAAGGTCGTAGCGGTCATCGGAAAAGTCGTGGAGCGTAATGGGTTCATCGCCGAATGCAACTATTTTGAATTCCTCGTTGGCAGACTTCGTTTCCACCAATTTATTCAGTGCCGAGATTACTGCGTTGCGAACCGCGTTTGGCATTGCAGCTGAGACATCAAGCACTATCGTCGTTTTGGTCAGTGCCCCCTCATCAGACAATTGGCCGGATTGTGTAATTTCCGCATTTTGGTTGGAAATCGCACAGCTCAGTCCACCTGTCCGCAGCCCTCTATCGATGAAGACGGTAAGCGTTTGCTCTGTTATATACACCTGCAGGACATTTATCTCAGAATCTGCCCGAGCCGCTATCAGCGGCATCAGCGATATTGTGAGCAGAAGCGAGAGAATCAATGCCGATGCGCAAATAATTTTTTTCATTACAGCCATCCTTCAAGATTTCTGACGAGTTATACAGTCAGCGAAAGGGTGCCTCTCGCTGACTGTTGTTTTTGTTTTCACCAGATTTTCATGAACATCCTGTACAGAATGATCGCGGCGTCGCCCCGGGTCATTGTCGCCCTGCCGTTGAACATGCCGTCGGTGCGGCGTACAACGAGGTTCTCTCTCGTCGCGAGCGCTAAGTCCCCGTGTGCCCAACCGGCTATCGCGCTTGAGTCTGTGTAGGTGCCAACTAGACTCGAAACATTGGCCGGGGTTCTGTATCCCATCTCCACCCGCAGTACACGGGCGCATATGGCGACTATCTGGTCTTTTTGGATGTTGCTGCGAGGCGCGAATATTGTAGAGCTTATCCCGTTGATGATACCGTGCCTTCTCGCGCTGCCTACTGCTCCGAAATACCAGTCTGTGCTGCGCACATCCGTGAAGTTGCCGTCTGCATTCGGGTCGAGCTTTGATAATGTCCTGACTACCAACGCGGCTATTTCAGCGCGGTTAATAGGCGCATCGGGAGAGAAGGTTGTGGATGTTGTGCCGGTGATTATCCCTTTTGATGCCAGCACGTTTATGGCATTTTGCATTTCCTGTGATTTGTTTGAAATGTCTGTGAAGTTTCGCTTGTTCTCCCTGACCGCATAAGTATCGCCCGTGTTTATCCTCACATCAATCTTGTTCGTTACCGGGTTGTATTTGCCTCCGACTGCGCTCCCCCTGGAGTTTGTCACGGCTTGGAATGTCGGGTCGCCGGGAGCGGGCGGCAGGGATACTTTCACGTTTTCTTCCACGGGCTTATCGAATCTTATGGTATATGTTTTCGTTTCATTCCCTGACAGGAAGGTTATGTCGGAACCGATGTCAATGCCGGATATGGCAATGTGCGAAGAACGGTGGTTATAATCCGGATCACGATACTCCGGCGGTGGTTCGACAATCGGAATGTTCTCAGTGATCCTGACGACAAGGGGTGTGTCGCCGGCGACGCTTCTGATTGTCTCAGCCGGGAATGACAAGGCATAGCTCGGCGTCTCCACTCGCACATTGTCTGCGGTGGTGTCGGCTGCGGAGGGGTCGATTGTGATTGTCACCGATGCGCTGCTGTTTGTTCTGAGCTTAACATCGGCGTTTAGGTCTCGCTCAACTGTCACGCCGCCGGAATCAAGCGCCTGCTCCAACGCTGCTCTGACGTCGATAGCGGTGTCTTGCAGGGTTTCTATGTTTGATTGGTTGATAACGATGTTGCTGCCGCTGACCGTCATTCTGGCAGCTTGAGCCACGGCTTCTTCTGCGAAGAGGGTGACAAGGTCGATGCCGGTGGGAGACTGCCGCTGCTCGGCGGTCATGCCCGTGACTGCGGCTTGGATTGCGGCGATTGCGCTGGCTTGGTCGTTAACGCCGGGTAGGAGAAGCGTCGGCAGGACTACAGACGCGCCGGGGTCGATTTCGTCATATATGTAGTCGGTAGGCGTGACACTGGGCGTGCTATCGGGTAACAGCACATCGTCTGTCACGAATTCATATCCTTCTCCAAATACAGGAAAACATGCCCTGAGACTCCCATTTGGGCTAAGGAATAGAACAGTTGGGTTTCTTCCATAACCTCCTTTCGTTGCTGAGAAGGCGATATAATCGAAATCGATATTCAATTGCTCAGCATCAGGACGATCCCTGTACCACCACAACATAGAACCATCATTTTTTTGTGCAAATAGCCCACATCCTGCGCCAAAACTCAAGGAAACAAAGCCTTCTTCCAATAGTCGGTAAGGCGTGTTGAATCTATAATAGTAATACCCTGGAGCATCTTCATAAGAAACTGGAGTCCCGGCATTGCCATAATTGTAAACAAAATTCCCATGTATCCATATGCTTCCGTCACTTCTTAATGCATATAAACAGTCACCATAACCGCTTATCAGACCGACTTCATCCATTATTCTCTGTGAGCTTGCACCTAGGCTCCAAACGGTGCCGTCCGTTCTTAGGGCATAGCCCTCTACGCCGCCATAAGGCGATCCGACTGCATCAATAACCCCGCTCATCATCCTGGTCAGCTCTGATGTATTTCCGCCCCATAAATCATTGTTTGAGTCAATAATGAACCCATCAGAAATATGTATGACATTGTCCATAATTTTTTCAAATTCGTGCACATCCGCGCCCCCATAGTACAACGCTTGCCAAAGAGTATTGTCGTCTCTGAGTATCCGGAAAGATGTTGGGGCAGGCCACTCCCCTTCCACAATAGCAACAGCGATAGCGTTATTTATGTTTATATCTATCCTTGAATTTTCTTCATCACCGGACATAAAAAACCAAACGCTGCCATCAGCTCTGATAACAATGGTTGCGCGTTCTGTAGCAGCAAATGTTTTCCTAAAACTATTGTTCCCCCTGCCAGTTCCTGAGGAAACACCGCCCATGGGTATCATCGCCAATAGCAACACTAAAGCCAAGATTGCGCTGACCAGTTTCTTTTTTAACATTTATATTGCCTCCATCTTAATTGATTTCCTTTCGGGACAGTCACTCACTATTATCGCTCCGCCCCACCCAAGCAAACCTGCTCGCGCTGAGGTTCCGTAACTGCCTTCGAAGTCTTGAAGGCCATATAAAAAGCGCGCAGGGGGCATTTTTGCCTTGCCTACGCGCTTGAAAATGTCATTTTTCAGCGTTTATTACACGAATCCAAAACCTCCGCACTACAAATACATGTTGAATATACCTGTGAAAATAGGTATACTAACTGCGTCG
>Ga0099364_10010515_pt1 | contig 12724 bp, 8 predicted proteins | sample TergutTh196P3_FD_73070 | JGI IMG/M metagenome (GOLD analysis project Ga0099364, IMG submission 73070) | Microcerotermes parvus P3 segment gut microbial communities from Pointe-Noire, Republic of the Congo - Th196 P3 | ecosystem: Host-associated > Arthropoda: Insects > Digestive system > Gut ... | reverse complement strand
AAGAGGGGGAGCGCAATCTTCTGCCAAAAAAAAAAACAAAAATAATCATTGATTGCAGGCAAGATGCCTGCGTTCCCAGTTGAAGTTACCGCTATGATGGTTCGAACTTCGGGTAGCGGCGACTCGTATATAACTTCAAATTTTCCCCCCCCTGCTCCCCCCACTCATACTTCATGGGGGGGGCAATAATCGGAACAGATAAATCAATTCCCTACAAAAGGCGGTAATTCCATTCTCCATTATCAATTATCCATTTTTCCAATTTCTCAATCTGTTTCTGATAAATAGAAGCATCCACATCATCTTTAAATCTCTTGAGCATCATCTGTGAATACTTTATTTTCAATGGTTTACAAAGACAAAATGAGCCATCAAAGTTTTGTAAAGCAGCAAGCTCAGAAATGTCTACTTTGAGGTCATTGATAATGCATGCTTTATCAAGTTTTTTTACAAGCTTTTGATAGCAATTATCAAGCTCTGTATCACCCTTTTCGATAAAAGGCTCTACCAAAGATAATATCTTGTCGATTTCAGCAAAATAATGTCTGAATATGATTGTATCTTCTACTTTACCAAGAGATAAGATTTTGTCCCTCATATCTTTTTTAATTTTTTTGGGTGTAAAATCCTCTTCAGAAATTTCACTATTTAAAAAGTCGATTTTTTTAATCTCTTTTTCGAGAGTCAAGATTTTGTCCCTCATATCTTTTTTAAATTTTTTAGGTGTAAAATCCTCTTCAGAAATTTCACTATTTAAAAAGTCGATTATTGAGGTTTTTTTATTTGACTTTTCTTTTGATACTTTTTCGTCATCGAAGTATTTTTGTAAAAAAGGAGGTATTGATGATTTATCTGAAACATCAAACTTAAGATTAGGTTTTTGATAGCGCATTCTATTACTTGTAGTAACCTGCAAACTATCTCTTATACCATAATCTTTATCACTACTATCATCTTGCACATTTATCAATTTTCTTGCTTTGGACATAGGGCTAATCCTAGACATTAAAACACTTTCATTATATATTTCTAAATCCATCTCTCTCGGCTTATCGACTTTCACAGCTACGACCTCAGGCAATCCATCTTGTTTATCCTCTCTTGTATTTACAGCGATAAAGCCAGTATATCTACAGAGGACACCATATTTTGTGCTAAGCTCGATGATTTTATTTTCTTGGATTTTTTCATGTCGCGGATTGATAGAAAAGGCTTGTAAATCCATATCGGTCATCCTCTTTTTTGCCCACATCTTACTGAGTAACTTGGCATCATAGTCTTTTTCAGAAACAGGTATCTCGATATGCCCCCCCATTTTTGTAGTGCCAATCTCCGATTGGCTTTTGTGGGGGGAAAAGGAAGGCATTTTTCCTTTTATAATCAACGATTTCGGCATACTATCCGTCTTAAAGAGCAGATTATAGCATTCATTTTCATAGAGATATTTTTGAGGTTTTCCTGCTATCTCAAAATTCCCTTCTATTTCATACTTAATGTCTGTCAATACAGGTGCCGATGTGCGAGCAAACTGTCTTATGACCTTATTAGCAAGGTTTTCATTACTTCTTGGATAATAAAACTCTGCAAAGCCGTTGCCGACCTGAGAAACTTTGTTCAAAAAGCTATCATTGACATTGACATCGATACCGACACAAAAAACTCTACCCTCAAAATTTTTCTGGACATACTTGATAATAGTGTCCTCATTTCCGATTTGTCCATCTGTCAGTATCATGATGATTTTCTCTTTTTCACTATTTTTGTTTACGCTTTCTATAGCATATTTCATAGCTCCAAAAATCTCTGTGCCACCACGAGATCTCTGCATGTCTATCCATTTATCTGCTTTTTTAAATGTAGTTTCATTAAAAGGCACACTGTTTTTTTGAAAATACTCATAATAACTTTCAAAAGCAATGATATTAAAATCATCTGTGTCATCCATATTTCTCAGGCATACTTTCAGAGCTTTTTTAGCAGATTCAAGGTTTTGTCCTGACATAGAGCCAGAAACATCTAGTAGATAGATGAATTCTTTACCTTTCTGGGAACGCAGACATCCTGTCTGCATATCAGACTGGGAACGCAGACATCCTGTCTGCATATCAGACTGGGAACGCAGACATCCTGTCTGCATATCAGACTGGGAACGCAGACATCCTGTCTGCATATCAGACAATTCTGAAAACTTCGGTATAAAAGTAGCGTAAATAAAATACTCTTTTTTTGCACCTCTATCTTTATCCGCTGCATTAGAGGGGTTAAAAGCGGCATTTATTCCCTCTTGACCCTCTACTTGCTCATCAGTATTTATAGGGTTAAAAGCGGCATTTGTTCCAGCTCCATCCCCACTTTCTACCAAATCATAATCTTTAGGAGATTGAAAATGAATTGGTGGTGTAAAGACAGACACTACCAATTTTTCATTGTATGTGCCAAGTAGAGCAAAGTTTAGGACAAAATCACTATCAGCCTTTGTAGCCTCAACTTTGACCTTACCATTTCCTCCCTCAAAATCTACTTTGATTTTGTGTGAAGGTGAGGTGATTTCTTTGATCTTATTGTCCAATTGAAAATCGATATTAAAATCTACCTTGTAATCGGTTTCTCCTATCTCTGGTGTTATAAAATCTGCATCAGGCACTTCATTTGTCGGGTCTATGCCTCCCATCCCTTTTTTGCCACCTATTGAGTGTCCAGGAATGTATCTCGGTGAGACAAGCGTAGGTATCAAAAGCCTGATTTCATTGTCATCTACTACTAAATCTTGGATATAGGAAATGTTTATCATCACTTCCTCATCCTCAGCTACATTTCCGAGAGAAACTTGAAATATGTTATCTCTATAGCTTTCAAGCATATAGGCACTATCACCTTTTGTTAGTGCATCTTGATAAATTTTTAAAGCCTCTTCTTTTTTTTGTACTATTCCATTGTAGAGTCCTGAAGCTGTTTTTGCTGAAAAACTGCTTACACTCGCACTGGCTGGTATTGGAAATGTGTAGACAAATTCTACATTTCCTTTGGTCTTGTTTTCAAATACTTGTTCGATTTCATTGAGAAAAAAATTACCTATTATTTTCCCTGAAATACTGATTTTCTTTAAAATCGCTTTTTGTTCCATTGTATAGCTCCTTATTTTAATTATGAATTATGAATTAAGAATTAAGAATTGTCAATAAGGACTTTTTGATTGATAATTTTAATAAAATAAATTTTATTAAAATATCTATATATCTCTCGCATTATTCCTTAATTCATCACTCTTAATTCTTAATTCATAATTCTTAATTCATAATTCTTAATTCATAATTCTTAATTCATAATTCTTAATTCTTAATTCTTAATTCTTAATTCATAATTCTTAATTTTTAATTCTTAATTCATAATTCTTAATTCTTAATTCTTAATTCTTAATTCTTAATTCTTAATTCTACTCTGTCCCCCACCTTGATATTCATCCTTCTCGCTGTCCCCCCTAATACTTCGAGGACATACATTGCAGGCTGTTCACTGATGATTGGCTCTTCACTCAGCGGAAAGGCATTTGGGTGTATATCCACTATGATAAAGTCCTCATCTACAAAAATCATATCGAGTGAAAGATAGGTGTTTTTCATCCAAAAGCTCTGTTGCTCTTGAAAATCAAAGATAAAAAACATACCTTGATTTGCTTCGAGTTTATACCTAAACATCAGACCTTGTGCCCGTTTCCACAGATCATCGGCTATTTCTACATCAAAGATTATCTCATCATCTGCAGAGTTTATTATTGAAACAGTTCCCTGCTTCTTAAATGGGATATCTGTCCGTGTATTTCTTTCAGAACGCAGACATCCTGTCTGCATTAGTATAAAAATCATTAAAAATAAAATTACATGTTTTTTCATTATTCAATCCTTTTGAAGTTCGGAATTCCGAATTCCATTTCCATTCTTCATTTTCCATCCTCTCTGTGTGCTATGTGTCTTCTCTTAAAATCTCTGTGTTAAAAAAGTCTATAACCTAATCTGATTCGCTCTCCTATACCTCTCAAAAATCGTCATCTCAAAAGGTGAGATAGCCTCATTTTCAATCCTCTGGACAGTATCTCTGATTTCGAGTATCTGATTTTGAAACTCTGCCAGCCTATTACCCTCCAGTCTCACAGCAGAAACCATCCTTATTTGAGACGGATTCACCCACCTACCACCTATTCTGAGACCAAAATGGAGGTGAGGTCCTGTAGAGACACCTGTCGAGCCGACCGTGCCAATGACAGTGCCTCTATTTACATTTTGCCCTTGTCGGACATTTATGCGGTGCAAATGAGCATACTGGGTAATATGATTATTGGCGTGTTGAATTTCGACTGAATTTCCATAACCACCGTTCCACCTTGCCATTATCACTCTACCACTTGAAACTGCGTAAACAGGCGTGCCTGTAGCTCCGCGATAATCAACTCCATTGTGCATTGCCCATCTCCTCGTGATAGGGTGAAACCTCATTCCATAAGGTGAAGTAACATGTATTCTATCAAGAGGATGCCGAAAATCAGCATTTAGCATTGCTATCCCTTGCTCTGTATAAAAACCATTGTAAACAGATTTTTCATCCTCTTCTTGATAGCGGAAACCTTCGTGAAAGCCTGTAGCTCTACCATTGTAGGACATATAAAAGAGTCTTGAACCTGGCACCCTTGTTCCCTCAAAGAGCCTTTCCTCATACATGACGCGAAAGGTATCGCCGACTCTGGCGTGAGCAGTGAAATTTATCCGACTTGACATTGCGTTTGCTACTGCATGTCTCACTATTGACTCTATGTTGTTTTCTGCCATTGCATCTATAAAAGTCGTGTAGACGACACCATCCACTATTATTTTCCTACTCTGTATCTCTTTTTCGTCCAAAAAATACTCATAATCTCCTGTCTCATTATTTCGGACTATTCGATGAGTAGTGATAATATCGGGTAAATAGCTGAATTCGAGAATGTTGTTTGTTTCTCTATCTATCAAGACTTGGAAATGGTCATCTGGCATGACAGCTCGGAAATCGACATTGTCACCAAAGACAAGAGTCAGCTCTATTATCTGGATTGGTGTCAGACCCAGCTTGGTCATTTCTGCAAATAAACTGCCATTTCGTGGGATAAATATATCATGTCTTGATGAGGCAATAGGGTCTTGGGTTTGGTGAAAATCTGATATTTGGACACCGCTATCGGCTTCATCGACTTTTCTGGAACATGAAATTATTAAACCTATAAAAAAAAGTATTATTATTATTTTTTTCATTAAAAGAGTTGCCTTTTAGTAATTAGTAATTACTAATTATTAATTCCCTTATAATCTGCTCTATTCTATCAAACTCCTCATCTACGCGTCCATACCATTCCATATTAAAAGCGTTGGTTATCGATTCTATTTCAGTTCGTCCATGACCCCTAATCGTCTCAGCTCTATCATAAGGGATAACGATTGACTGGGAACGCAGGTTTCCAATCTGCGCACTTAAAACTACTCTAAATCTTACCTCTGTCAAAAACTGATTTATACCTGTGTTTTCAGTATTTCCGATAGGTGTTATATCTACTACTATATCTGGATTTTCACCTATCTTAAAACCTCTATTTTCAAATATCTTTATATAACTATTTTTTATTGTATCGTTGCCACTATTAACACTCAAAGAAACATTTCTATTTTGATATGGACTAAAGCTGTCATTAAAATAAACTGCTATGTCTCTTGTAGCATAATGACCTTGTAGATTGTGTCCGATTACTATTACAATGGGTCTTTCAAAGTCGGCGGTGTAGTTTATCTGTCCAGAATGGTTTGTCAGGTAGTCGGTATTGTTTATCCTGACAGGGAAATTTGAGAGATATTCATTGTCAAATCTTATCTCAAAAACAAAGTCATTACTAAACTTATTATTATTAGCTATATTATGGACATTTATCTTTTGCTTATTAGTGTTAAATGATGATAAATATTGCCTTTGTAAATTTTCAAAATCTCTGACCAGATTATTGGACAAGTATCTCTTCTCTTCCTCAAATCTTTCTCCCAAATCATGCACTCGTTCAAGGTTGGTGATAAATCTGCTATTTATTCTCTGCAAATCAATGCTTTGGAGATTCCTTACCTCTGTAGACCAAAAATCTTGATACCTACGATAAAAAGCATCTATATCAAAAAACAACTCTACCCAAGCTCTATAAAATAAGGTGTTTTGAAGCATTACGCTTTCTTGATAAACTCTATTTATCCGAGTCTGGATATTATGTTCACTCTCCAGATTTATTTCTCTTTGGATATGATAGGATAAATCCTCTACATGTGCCATTCCAAGTATTGAAGTTATTTCTGATGATGAAATTCTGATATTGATGCCAAGTTCTCCAGCTATCATTGAATGAGCTTGAATAATAGCATTACGAAAGGCTTCATCTAAATCAAGAGAACTCTGTGAATGACCTATGTAATAATTTTTTTGGACACTTCGATGGGTTTTTAGAGTCGTATCTCCCGACTGCTCCACAATCCTGCCGAGCTCTTTATTGGCAGAGCAGCTAAATAAGAGGAGGATAAAAAGGTATAAAAGACGCTTCATAATAATTTGTAAATAGTAATTAGTAATTACTAATTACTAATTAAAAACAATATTCGTCTCACTCCCCTCACGCATTATTATGAATGAGGGGAGGGACTTTACAATTCTTAATTCTTAATTCTTAATTAAGAATCTATTCCATTCCGAGCAGTCTATCCATTTCAGCAAAGGCTTGAGATGCTCTAAACTCGTTGTAAAGAGCTTCTTCATTTCGGATACGGTTCACAAAATCGCGGTTGATAGCTTCTCTTGGGATTGCAAGCTGGATATAGGCAACATATCTACCATTTTCATTTTGCATCATCTGTCTTTGGGTTACAGTAGTTCCTGAGAATCTCTGGTTTGCAGTGGTTCTCACTACTTGTTCTGTCAAAGCAAGGACTTGAGGATTATCCACACCTGCTTCTGAAAGAAAATCTCTCGTCATAGCCTGGACATGAACTTCTACATGTCTTGCTGCATCTGCATAAGCACTGCTTTGAGCACTTGTTTCTGCAGCTTGTTGGCTAACTCTTTCTGCTGTTCCGTAGGTAAACACATAGTCAGGGCTACCTTGGATTCCATACCAGCTGGGCTGCCATACTTCGGTCATACCTCTGGGTGCTGCACCATTACCTTTGCCACCACATGCGACTAAAAGCAGCGAGCTAAACACCACTAACAATAAACAAATTCGTAATACTTTCATTAAATTCCTCCTTTAGGATTTATCTTAAAGTTTGGTTACAATATTTTTTATTCCCCTTTTTTTGTCAATATAAATTTTCAGACCAATTTTTACTTACATGATCAACGCATGAAGTTTTAACACAGAGTTTTAAGTTTTTTTCTTTAAACACAGAGTTTTTTGAGTTTTTTTTCTTTTAACACAGAGTTTTTTAAGTTTTTTTCTTTTTTAACACAGAGTTTTTTGAGAGTTCACAAAGAGCACAGAGAATGTATTTTAATTAATAAATTAATTATCATTCATACTCTGTGAACTCTGTGTCCTCTTAAATCCTCTGTGTTAAAAAAAACTCTGTGAGCTCTGTGACTTCTCTGTCTTCTCTGTGTTAAAAATCCTCTGTTTTCTCATATTAACTCCGAACTCAAAATTCATCCCCCCCTATATGTACTTAGGGTCTCACCGGGCGATTTTTGGCTCACGGATCAAAAATATTTTTTCTTTTTTGATAAAATAGCTCACAAAATGAGGTATAGAGCGAAAATTTTTTTTGCCTCTTATGTCAGTCTACCTCCACCATAAATGTGGGAGGAAAATCCCCCCACATTTATGGGAGGGGCAGGGGAGGGGAAATTTGAAGTTGCTGGCAAGCCACCGCGACCCAAGGGTCGAACCATCGTGGTGGTGACTTGATTATGTAGGGAACGCCTTCAGCCGTTCCGCTAATAATCAATCGTTTTTGTAGGGAACGGCTAAAGGCGCTCCCTACAAAACTCGGAACGACTAAAGGCGTTCCCTACAAAATTCGGAACGGCTGAAGGCGTTCCCTACAAAACCTCATTTTTACCTAATTTTTTAAACTAAACAACCTCAGTAGCATAAGTTGTCTCCCTCATAAAACCTAATTAACCTAATTTGTATTTTATTGATTAAAATATATTATAATGAGGTAATTAGGTCTTTTTATTAAATAAGAAATGAAAATGCAGAATGCAGAAATAATATTTCTGCATTTTCATTTCTCATTTCTCATTTCAATAGCACCATTTTCCTCACACTTGTCTCCTCTCCCGCTACCATCCGATATAGATAAACCCCACTCCCAAGCTCACGACCACTATCATCTCTACCATCCCAGACTACAGAGTGTGAGCCACTTTCAAAAAGCCCATCCAAAAGACTTCTCACCTTTTGCCCTCTGATATTGTATATGTCAATAGTTACTCTTTCCCCCACATCCCCCCCCCTTTCTACAAAGCCATAATCCCTATCGGGATATTTAAGGAATGACTGATTATTTATATTCATCATGGGTGGGGCATAACTCCGAACTCCGAACTCCGAATTCCGAATTATAAACTCGATTGTCGTCTCTGGATTAAAAGGATTGGGATAATTGCCCAGTAGCTCGGTCTTGACAAAGGGTATCACAGGGTCATCAGTAGACACATACTCTGTATATTCAAAATCATAAACATGAATAGAGGAAAATGTGTGCATTACAATCTTTTTTTCATCAGGACAAAGATGGGTAAAATGGACAGCTTTATTCACATCAAGCTCACCTATATATCTTGGTATACCATTGTCTAACTGATAAAATTCAGATTTTCCAGATGAGAGAGCCGAAGTTATTGTCATAAAGCCATTTCTAAATGAAATATTTTCATCATAATTTACTTCAATAGCATCCGTCATAATAAAATCAGAAAAATCATTGTCATAAATATATAAAATAATATATTGTCTAATTCCATTATTTATTAAAGAACTGATTGTATTATCGGCAACAAATCCCAAAGAATTCATAAATGGTGACAGCTTTGGTCGAGTATGATTTATATGAAATGGATTTTCTGTATCTCTAAACTCGATGTGATTTGTCATTACCACAGCAAAATAACCTTCATAAGAAAAATTGCCACCATTATTGCCCGACATATTTCCAGAAAACATATCATAGTATATAAGTTCATTATCAACAAATCGATAAACATAGTTTTTTGTGTCTGCTGGTATATTTCCAAACATTGTGCTTGTCATGATAATGTAATCACCTGAAATATTGATTATTCTCATATTATCTATCGTTTCAGCTCTGAATATTAACTCTGTATCACCATTGTTCATTTCGTAAATGTCAAAATATGTGTATTCATAGTTTACCCTAGCTACTACATACAAGAGATTTTCTTTGATATCAAAATCACGAACTCTGTATTCACCATGTAAAAAATCAGGATATATCTTGATAGTATCAAAACTTTCATCAAACACATTATATATCCTGATTGGGTATGATTGTCTGAGATTTTCTATTACGAAATCCCTATAAAAAAAATCCACATCACTATAGGCATTTCCATAAGTCCCTATCAATTTAAAATCACTCAATAAATCAAAAATTTGAACATTTGCATAAGCATTGACATAAAGAACATCATTGTAAATTTGGAGTGTATGAGAATTACCACTTCCGTCTAAGATAGATTTATTCATCAAAAATATGTCCTCTATATTTGATATGTCCCAAAAATATAGATTATTGGACAAATCTGTTGATATTAATATATTGTCATAAATCAAAGCATCGGTAAAACTATCACTTATATTTTCATAAATAGAGAAGATTATTGAAATATTACTCATATCGCCGATATCATAAACAGATATAAAATCTCTCCCTGTTACAAAAAGCTTATTATCTATTACTTTCAAATACTGAGGTGAATAGCGTTCTAATTGGCTCATATATATGTGCTGTACCATCTCACCTAATGGATATTCAGGTGTAGCTGTATCAAAATCATTGACTACCAAAACATAATCTATAAACTGCATTTCTTCATCTCGATTTGTCCAAACAGATATAAAGTTGTTTTCATGAGTAACTAATCTACTAGTTGCAAAATTTAAAAGTGAATCATGAAAACTTAAACTGGGTATATGAAATTTATGAACAACACTAACTCCATTAGATATAATTATATAATCACTTACATAATTAAGGTAGTATTGATAATCATAAGTATCATAAGGATAAAACACATTTGTTAAAAATGTCATTGGAGTAGTTGACAAATCAAAAACAGATATTTTGAATCCTATATGTTCCATTGAATAAACATACAATCTTTCATCCACTATTATAGGAACAGTAATCCGTTGTAATTTCGACTCCTCAAAAGAAAGTCTCTCAAGAGAGCCATCTTCAAGGATCATTACTTCATCAACAGACCCCCAAGCATTGACAAAAAGTCTATTTTCATATATCAGCAGACCATTTGAATACATACCAAAATCTATAACTTTGTGATTGTGGGAAATGTTTGTAATCATTTCTATTTTTTGTGAGCAGAGGACTTGCTGTAACAAAATTAAAATAAAAAAAACAATTATCTTTCTAGCTTTCATCTTTTTTACTCCTTTTTTTGAAAGAGAGAACACCACTCATTTTACTGAGTGGTATCCTCTGACATCACTTTGTCTAAATATCCCATCTACCTCAATCTTTATCAAAGGGATTAGGATTTCCATAATTGAAGTTTATTCGCCTATTCCAGGGTGGAACTGTAGCTTCTTTTACCGTTCCACGATTTAAATTGATAACCAGGATGTTGTCAGTCTCTACTAATTGATCTGAGGTAAACAGACTTACTGGAAAAAAATAATATCCATTTACATCATTTGTTTTAGTAGCTGATGCAATAAAGTTTGTACCATTTCGTAACACAAGAGTCAAATTAGCAGCTTCAGGAAAATATCCCATTACAGGCGTAAAACCACTACCAGGTTGTATTCCATAGTACGTTACATAACCATCCACGACATTGTTCTGAGCAGATAGAGAGCAAATAGCGATCACTACAATCACAATCAAAAAAATAAATCGTTTCATTTTTCGTTTCTCCTCATGAAAGATTTTTAATGTGAAAAGTGACTTATCTAATTTGTCAGCACTCTTTCACATGATTTTTTTTATTTTTTCTAAAAGAAATCAGAGATTTCTGCTACGGTTTTGTATCGATGCCAAGACTACCCTCGCATTTTGTTGAAATCAGTGATTTCACTATAACGGTATTTTCAAAATAGCCACCTTAAACAGTCTATGGCTACTCGTTTGATTTGCTTAAAAGAGATTTTGGCTCTACAGCAAAGCAAACTGGGTCAGATTTTAGGAAACAATGCAAATAGATACAGATTGATAGAAAATCGAGAGTGATAGACTGTTTATGGAGTTTTTTGGGCATCGACAAATCTACTTTGGCGTTTGCATGAGATTTTAAAATCTCAAAAAACACCAAACTAATCAAGCTAAAAAACTCTGAACCTCTCAAGCATATAAGTAAGTCTGTATCAAGCATTTAAGCCTCCTACTCTTTATTTATTTCTTTAAAACAGCCCATAAATATAGGCTGATGCCACCAAGATATTGAAGTTCTGCTTTTTGTCAAGCATTTTTTTTGAATCAGGGTTGAAAAAAGTAAAATATTATATTAAGATATTTCATTAAAGCAGAAATAAGCCCCCCCCCCCCCCCCCCCCGCTACGCAAGCTTCACGGGGGGGGCATATCGAATATGGAGAATTGATTTATGATAAATAATGACGATTTTGTATTAAAACCTATAAGATTTTCAAGTGTGAATTATCTTGGGAATACTGGTGATGATTTGCTGGAAATAGATTATAAGTTAACGAGCCTTATATCGCAAAATATCCTTTATCTCTGCTATTATCAAGCTAAAACAATAGATGAGCTTGCAGAATCACTGGGAATGCCAAGAAATATCATAAAAGATGAGGTGAATTATTTGGAGGAAAGGGGATTGCTTGAATGCAGAAATAAGAATGCAGAATGCAAAAATAATCCCCCCCCTTCCCACCCCGTTACGCAAGCTTCACGGGGGGGGCAAAGAAAGGAGGATAGATTTCAGACTAATATCCTTATTCATGATTTTACTGATGAAGTATATAAACAAAGGCAAAAGATATTCAGAAAATATGCAAAAAAGGTGTGTGAGATATATGTGAAACTGATTGAGTTACAAGTTACAAGTTACAAGTTACTAGAAGCCCCCCCCTCCCCCCCCCGCTGCGCAAGCTTCACGGGGGGGGCAACTCCGAACTCCGAACTCCGAACTCCGAACTCCGAATTTTATACTCCTGAAAACGATACAAATTTTTTATTGTGGACTCTCATAACTTTTGCTATAAGTCATAAATTTAGAATAATAGGTAGTCAAAAAAAATCTCCTTTTATAAAGACTGGTATTAGGGGATTACACGGTATAGATAATAAAAAAAGAGATTATATACCAGTAGCGATAATGGGGAAAAGAGAGTTACAAATCACAAATCACATATCACAAATCACAAATACCCCCCCCTTCCCCCCCCCCCCCCCCCCCCTCCCCGGGGGGGGGGAAACGGAAATCCCCACCCCCACCCCCCCCCCCCC
>Ga0099364_10010514_pt1 | contig 12724 bp, 7 predicted proteins | sample TergutTh196P3_FD_73070 | JGI IMG/M metagenome (GOLD analysis project Ga0099364, IMG submission 73070) | Microcerotermes parvus P3 segment gut microbial communities from Pointe-Noire, Republic of the Congo - Th196 P3 | ecosystem: Host-associated > Arthropoda: Insects > Digestive system > Gut ... | reverse complement strand
TCTTCGAGAAGGACTCCCGGGAAATCCCAGGCATTCTGGCCCTGGGTAACCCACCCATAATGCCCGATAAAGACCGGAAAAAGACAGTGTCCCAAAAACCGGGTTGCATACAGTTGGCAGCCTGCAACATCATTTCCCTGAAATCAATTAAAAATCGCGAAAAATGCAAAAGTGTTGTGCCTTATGACTTCTGTTGCCTTATGTGGGTTGTAGCTTGTTGATTTTACTGTGTGTTTCTTCATGATGTGTCAGACCTGGGCGATTTCGCCGACAAATACAGCGACTGTCGTTTATTTTTCAGGCGTTTTCGCCCTGTCTGTCGTGTGCCGATTTTGCCTGACGTGCTTGCATTAACGCGTGAATGTGGTACCTTTAACATGCTCAGAGTTGTGGTAATTCTTCAATTGTCAGTTTTTTCATAACCGGAAAAAATGAACAGCGGATTGCCTCTTCCCGCCAGTACCCAGAAATTTGTCAACAGAATTATGCTTCGTACCTGAATCCCTGTCGCATGGCAAAGGGTGGGTAGGAAGTTATCCGAGGTTTTTATATGCACAGAACCAGTAATGGCAGCCCACTCGTTGTCGATGATGTAAGCCCAAACATCAGGGCCGTGAGTGTGCGTACCCAGGAATTCATCTCCAGGTTTTCCGTTCCCTTCACACAGGCCTATGATTTCGACGAGCTTATCAACCAGGCACTCTTTGAACTGCGTCATTTCACAGGAACTGACAGAGCCATCATCCTGGAATTCCAGCCTGACGGATCCCTGCTCTGTACGCATGAAGATGTCATAAACGAGGAAACACCCAAGGTTCTCGGACGCTCTCTTTCCTATCCGGGTGCCAAACCCCTGCTTGACGAGGCGGAACGAACCGGCTGCTTCTACGAAAAGGAAGCTGAACGCTACTTCGAAAAACACCCGGAAACCGACCTTGGAGAAAAGAGCTTCTGCTATATCCCGCTCACCATCGGCGGAAACAGGGCAGGCTACCTCGTCTTTTTTACCATGTTCGAAAAGGCAAACTGGGCAGAAGGCGAGTTCCGCCTGGCAACCATGGCCGGCTCCATCATCGCCGGAGCCTATTCACGCAAGATGAGCGATGAAGCCATACTCACGACCAAGGAAGCCGAACTGCGCTCCCAGAAATTCATCTCCCGGTTTTCCGTCCCTTTCACACAGCCCTACGATTTTGATGAACTCATCAATAACGCACTTTTTGAACTGCGTGACTTTACCAAAACGGACAGGGCCATCATTCTGGAATTCCAGCCTGATGGTTCTTTGCTTTGCACGCACGAAAACGTCATAAGCGAAGAAACACCCAAGGTCCTCGGACGATATCTGCCCCTCCCGGGAGCCCGGCCGCTCCTTGACGAGGCAGAGCGAACCGGCTGCTTCTACGAAAAGGATGCGGCCAGCTACTTCGAAAAACACCCGCAAACCGACCTCGGAGAAAAAAGCTTCTGCTATATCCCGCTCACCATCGGCGGAAACCGGGCAGGCTACCTCGTCTTTTTTACCATGTTTGAACAGGCAAACTGGGCAGAAGGCGAGTTCCGGCTGGCAACCATGGCCGGCTCCATCATCGCTGGTGCCTATTCACGCAAGATGAGCGAGGAAGCCATACTCACGACCAAGGAGGCCGAACTCCGTACCCAGGAGTTCATCTCCCGGTTTTCCGTGCCCTTCACACAGTCCTATGAATTCGATGAACTCATCAACAACGCCCTTTTTCAACTGCGCGATTTTACCAAAACGGACAGGGCACTCATCCTGGAATTCCAGCCAGACGGTTCTTTGCGGTGTACCCATGAAGACGTCATAAACGAAGAAACACCAAAGGTACTCGGACAATCACTTCCCTATTCAGGCGTCAAGCTTCTGCTTGACGAAGCGGAGAGAACCGGCTGCTTCTACGAAAAGGAAGCAAAACGCTACTTCAAGGCCAATCAGCTGACAAATCTCGGAGAAAAGAGTTTCTGCTGTATCCCGCTTACCATCGGCGGAAACCGGGCAGGCTACCTTGTCTTTAATACGATGTTTGAAGAAGCAAACTGGGCTGAAGGCGAATTCCAGCTCGCAACCATGGCCGGCTCCATCATCGCTGGTGCCTATTCACGCAAGATGAGTGAGGAAGCCATACTCGCAACCAAGGAAGACGAACTGCGTACCCAGGAATTCATCTCCCGGTTTTCCGTTCCCTTCACACAGTCGTACGAGTTTGATGAACTCATCAACAACGCACTTTTTGACCTGCGTGACTTTACCAAAACAGACAGGGCCATCATCCTTGAATTCCAGTCGGATGACTTCCTGCTGTGCACCCATGAAAACGTCAGAACCAAAGATACACCAAAGGTACTCGGACGATCACTTTCCTATTCAGGTGTCAGGGCCCTGCTTGACGAGGCGGAGAGAACCGGCTGTTTCTATGAAAAGGAAGCAGGACGCTACTTCGAAAAATATCCGGAAGCGGATCTCGGAGAAAAGAGCTTCTGCTATATCCCGCTCACCATTGGCGGAAACCGGGCAGGCTATCTGGTCTTCTTTACGATGTTTGAACAGGCAAACTGGGCTGAAGGCGAATTCCAGCTGGTAACCATGGCCGGCTCCATCATTGCCGGTGCCTATTCACGCAAAATAAGTGAGGAAGCCATACTCGCGACCAAGGAAGCCGAACTCCGTACCCAGGAATTCATCTCCCGGTTTTCCGTTCCCTTCACGCAGCCCTACGAATTTGACGAACTCATCGGCAACGCACTTTTTGAACTGCGCGATTTTACCAAAACAGACAGGGCCATCATCCTGGAATTCCAGTCGGATGACACTTTACTGTGCACCCATGAAAACGTCATAAGCGAAGAAACACCAAAGGTAATCGGACGCTCTCTCTCCTATGAGGCCATCAGGCCCGTTCTCGACGAAGCGGAAAAAACCGGATGCTTCTACGAAAAGGAAGCCTCACGCTATTTTGAAAAACACCCGGCAACCGATCTTGGAGAAAAGAGCTTTTGTTATATCCCCCTCATGATTGAAGGGGAAAGAGCAGGCTATCTTGTGTTTTTCACCATGTTTGAACAGGCAAACTGGGATGTGGACGAATTCCGTCTCGTTACGATGACCGGCTCCATCATCACCGGAGCATTCGCCATTCGAAAAAATGACGAACTGCAGGAGGCCGCTTTGAGAGCGCAGCAGGAGAGCGAAGCAAAAAGCAATTTTCTCTCCGTGATGAGCCACGAAATACGTACACCCATGAACAGCATCATGGGCTTTGCCGAACTTGCAAAAAATGCCCATGATCTGACGCCGCAGCTGGACAACTATCTGTCAAAAATAATGGATAATACCCAGTGGCTTTTGCGGATAATAAATGATGTTCTCGACATATCCAAAATAGAATCCGGAAAAATGGAACTCGAACGGGTCCCGTTCGGCCTGCATGAGGTCATATCCCGCTGCCACTCCGTCGTCCTGCCGGAAGTCAATGACAAGGGACTCGACATGAGAGTCTATGCCGAGCCCCTGCCGGGCAAAAGACTGATTGGAGACCCCGTGCGGCTTTATCAGGCGCTTCTGAACCTGTTTTCGAACGCAATCAAGTTCACGCAGACAGGGTTTATCAGGCTCTCGGCCCTCGTTAAAGATGTTGATGAAACCAGTGCGGTAATCTATTTCGAAGTCAAGGACACCGGCATTGGCCTGAGCGAAGAGCAGATTGCAAAAATATTTGAACCGTTCATGCAGGCGGATTCAAGTACAACGCGCACCTATGGAGGAACCGGTCTTGGGCTTTCAATAACAAAAAACATCGTCGAGCTGATGGGCGGACGGCTGATGGTGGAAAGTACACCGGAAGTCGGCAGCATGTTCAGCTTTGAGATCACCTTCGATACGATTGATGTTGCACTGGCTGACGTCAGGCGCATAAGGCACGAGGAGATTGAAAGACCCTATTTCGAGGGGCTGATTCTCGTCTGTGACGACAACCTGATGAACCAGCAGGTCATGTGCGGACACCTGGAGTCCATAGGACTCGCTACAGTTGTGGCCGATAACGGAAAAGAGGCCGTGGAAAGGGTCCAGGAACGCATGGCCAACGGGCAAAAGCCCTTTGACCTGATCCTGATGGATATTTTTATGCCGGTACTCGACGGCATCGAAGCGGCCAGGCAGATTACAAAGCTCAATACGGGCTCTCCAATTGTTGCGGTGACCGCAAACATCATGACCGGCGAAATCGAAAAATACAAGAAACACGGCATGCCCGAATATCTTGGAAAGCCCTTTACCTCCCAGGAGTTGTGGCGCACACTGCTGAAGTTTCTGACGCCGGTCACCTCCCTCGTTATTGACAGGGAAAAAGAGGAGCAGAACCAGAATGAAATGCAGCGGGCGCTGCGAATCAACTTTGTCATGAACAACCAGACAAAGTATGATGAGATAACAACAGCGCTTGCCATTGGCGATACAATACTTGCACACAGGCTGGCGCATACACTGAAAAGCAATGCGGGCTTTATCGGCCAGTCCGGTCTGCAGAGCATAGCAGCGGAGATCGAGACGCTGGTTTTTGCGGGAGATCTGCCCATTTCGGACGAAATGCTCTCAACACTGGAAAGAGAGCTGACGATGGTTCTCGAAGAACTCAATCCGCTCAGGCTTGAAGAGCTCGCAGCCCGTGAAGCAAGGCAGGAGCTGAGTCCGGAGCAGATAGCATCGCTGTTTGCAACGCTGGAAGTGCTTCTTGAAGACAGAAATCCTGAAAGCATGAACTATCTTGGGGAGATTCGCGCAGTGCCGGGCGCGACCGAATTTGCGCGACATGTTGAACACTTTGACTTTGAGTCAGCGATCCTGGAGCTCGAAAGACTCAGAGGAAAGGGAATTGAGGGTTCAAAATGACAGAAGGCCAGAAAAAGAGCATACTCGTTGTTGACGACGAAAGTTCCAACATAATAGCGCTTACCAAAACCCTGAGCCCCATATATGCCGTCCGGGTGGCAATTAACGGGCCTGATGCCATTAAAACGGCAAAAAGGCATCAGCCTGACCTTATTCTGCTCGATATTGTCATGCCGGACATGGATGGCTATGCCGTTTTGACAGCGCTTAAAAACTCGGAAAAAACGAGAGATATTCCCGTCATCTTCCTGACGGCAAAAAATGACTCCGAAAGTGAGGCCCTGGGTCTGAGACTCGGAGCCCATGACTACATACACAAACCTTTCTCACAGGAACTTCTCTTAAGGCGCGTTGACATGCATCTTCGCCTGAACCAGGACGAGTCTGACCTGGAAGAAGAGGCTCGGGAGCAGTCCGGGGCTTCCTCTGAAGCAGCACCGGAAGCGGAACACGCTGGTGTTCCCTTACCCTATCCGGGTGCAGGAGAAGTCAAAAAAAACAGCATACTCATTGTTGACGATGAGAGTACAAACATCGTTGCGCTCACCCATATTCTCAGTCATGACTACGCCCTGCGGGTTGCAACCAACGGACGCGACGCCCTGAAACTGGCCGAACAGTTCCGGCCGGACATTATCCTGCTTGACATCGTCATGCCCGGGATGAACGGATATGAAGTGATTGCCTCACTGAAAAATTCAGCCACGACAAAGGAAATCCCCGTTATTTTCATTTCGTCACTGAGTGTTGACGATGATGAGGAAAAAGGCCTTGGCCTGGGTGCTGCAGACTATATCGGCAAGCCGTTTTCGCCGGCAATCGTAAAAATAAGGGTGCGCAACCAGATTCAGATCGTCAATCAGCTGCGTGTCATAACAGCGGCATCCCGGGCGAAAAGTGACTTTCTGGCCAACATGAGTCACGAAATCAGAACGCCGATGAATGCGATCCTGGGCTTTACCGAACTCATGATGCGTGATTCCACAATCCCGCAAAGTATCAATGAAAGCCTCGGCAATATCTACAGCGCAGGCGATCTGCTTCTCAATATCATCAATGATATTCTTGACCTGTCAAAAATCGAGGCCGGCAAATTCGAACTGTCGCCTTCAAATTATGAAGTAGCGGACCTGATTGTTGATACGGTAAACCTCAACATGATTCGTGCCGGAACCAAAAAAATCGAATTCAAGGTTTCAGTTGACGAAGACATACCCGCGACACTCCTGGGTGACGAATTGCGCATCAGGCAGATCCTGAACAATCTCCTGTCGAACGCATTCAAGTATACGGAACAGGGCCAGGTTGCACTTTCCGTTTCAGCAGAATCCGATGGCGAAGGAGAGGAGGCCCGTCTGAATCTGCTCTTTAACGTGAGTGATACAGGGCAGGGAATGACTGTTGAACAGATAGAGGTTCTCTTTGATCCCTATTCGCGCTTCAATTTTGAGGCAAACCGCTCCGTTGAGGGAATTGGCCTTGGCATGAGTATCACGCAAAGCCTGGTCAATATGATGAGCGGGGAAATAACCGTAAAGAGCGAGCCCGGTGTCGGCACCGTCTTTGAAGTCCGCCTGCCGCAGGAGCAGACGGCATCAGAGCCAATCGGAAGAGATCTGGCTCTGCGTATCGAGAATTTTCTGGCGACAGGTGACAGGCGTGCAAGAAAGACCGGTTTCATCATAGAGCCCATGCCATATGGAAGCGTCCTGATCGTTGACGATACGGAATCGAATCTTTTTGTTGCCAAAGGACTGATGCAGCCTTATGAACTGACGGTCGAGACGGTAACAAGCGGTTTTGAGGCCATTGAGAAGATCAAGAGAGGCAGTGTCTATGACATTGTCTTCATGGATCACATGATGCCCAGGATGGATGGCATCGAGACCGTACAGCAGCTCAGGGAGTACGGGTATACCAACCCCATTGTTGCAAAGACGGCAAGCGCGATCAAGGGGGCGCGTGAGCTGTTTTTATCCCACGGATTTGATGATTTCATCTCAAAGCCGATTGATACACAGCTCCTGGATGAGATTTTGAAAAAATTCATTCGTGACAAAAAGCCCCAGGAAATAGTCCAGGCCTATGGACCGCTGATGAACACGTATGAGGGCTCGTCCATTTACCAGGAAAAAGAGCGCACACTCTCACCCCTTTTTCTTGAGGTATTCGTAAGGGACGTCCTGAGGAATGTGGATGTCCTCAAAACGGTACTGACGAAAGGTGAGTATGGGGATGAGGACATACTGGACTATGTCAACAGTGTCCACGCCTTGAAGTCCGCTCTTGCCAATGCCGGCGAATTTGGCCTTTCTTCTTTTGCTGGCAGACTGGAGCAGGCGGGACTGAACAGGGAAGTTGCCCTGATGACGGATGCGGGTGCCCTGTTTTTAGGTGAGCTGCACTCCACAATAAAAGCGCTCTCTGCTGAAAAAGCGGCTGAAGCAGCCAAAGAGGCTGAAGAGGCGGATGCGTCGGATTATATTCATTTGCACCAGGCGCTCGACGGCATTAAAAAAGCCTCTGAGACTTACGATGCAAAAAACGTAAAAGACGCGATTATTGCACTGACCCGGAAAAAATGGACCCCTGCAGTTGTAAATGACTGGGTCAATGCCATGCCGGAATGCCTCCTGAGCGGGGATTTTGACGAGCTTATGCGTATTGCGGATAAAATAATGGCAGAGACAGCCCACATGCTCTGACGCTTTGAATTTTCCGGCCCTTGCCCCGGCTCTGCCCGGACCGGATGGCCTGGCCGCTCATGAACGGCAGGGGGGGGGAATCCTTCAAATGGGCGGGGAAGAGCAAAAAACGGGTGACGCTTTCAAAGTCAGGCAAATATGCGCTCGATGTCATCGGCTCCGAAATGAAATGAATTGCCGCAAAAGTCACATTCAACAGCTAACTGGCCATTCTGTTCTTCAAGTGCGGAACTGATTTCAGCTTTGCCGAGCATGCGAAACATGTCTTTTACTTTTTCCAGGGAGCAGCTGCAGAAAAATACGGGCTCCCGGGGCTCAAACAGGAAGATGTCCTCTTCCCAGTAAAGACGGTGCCGCAGGATGTCAATGTCCGTATCAAGCATTTCTTCGCGATCAAGCGTCGAACCCAGTGCCACAAAATGTTCCCATGCGAAATCGTCTTCTTCGGTATTCTGGCTCAGCCCGTCCTCGCCGGTTTTTCCCGGGAGTTTCTGAAGGAGCAGTCCGGTAGCGACACGCTCGTTGGCCGCCAGGCGGATGTGGGTGTTCAACTGTTCGGAGTTGAGCATGTAGTTTTCGATGACTTCGCTCAGATCTTTGCCTTCAAGTGATGCGATCCCCTGCCAGGGCAGCTGTCCTGGTGCCTTGTCACTCAGGTCAACGGTGATGACAAAGCGCCCCTGTCCGCGAACGTGAACCAGTTCTGTCAGCGTTGCATCGTCTGCGATGATGCTGTCTTCTGCCAGTTTGGCTGTTGCCCGGACGCGCATTTCCGAATCACATTCGGCAACCATGAGACGGACAGGTCCGTCTCCCTGTATCTGCATGATCAGTGCGCCCCTGAATTTGATGTTGCCCGCGAGCAGGACGGCTGCAGCGAGCATCTCGCCCAGGACTCTGGTAACAGCAGGAGGGTAGGAATGATTTGCCTGAATCTGCTCCCAGGCATCACTCAATGTAACGAATTCACCGCGAACCGCAGTGTGCTCAAACATGAACTGTTGCAGACGGTCTTTCATAGGTCCTTAAATTAATATGGGTTGATCCGGCATTCTGGAAGCTCTCACCAAAGCCAGCGAATCCGAAGGCAGCCCGGAGTCCCAAAGCGCTCGCGATCAGGGCCGTATGGACTCAAATGGCAAATCGCATCAGGGACAGCGTGCGCGAGGTTATTGGCACACAGGCAATGACTGGGAGCGATGGCAGGAAAGGCAAAACCAGGCATTCATTGAACAGGGGTCTTTTCCAGATTCGAAATTTTATCCTTCTCTATGGACCCCGTCCATAGTTTTCAGGCAAAAACACCTGAGATATAGTTGTGTCAGGAAACACTTTTCCACATCATGACATATTTTACGTTAATTTTTGCTATTTAACCCTGGCGGTAAGACTTGTCCATGCGAGCCGGGGAAATTACCGTATGGAGTGAGCGACGGTTAGATTTACTTTCAAAAAAGTCGGTTTTTTTGTGTTCAAACTGAAATTATTTTGCAGGTAAAATCCTGAAAAGGGCTCTGCAGTCTGTCGGAGCTGTGGCAAAATCCCTGGGCCAGCCCGGCATGCTGCGGAAAAAGAAGTGTCTCAGCATGTTGTTTTATAACAGTTTTTGATTTTGGTGGCAGAGCTGGATTATTGGCCTGTGAAATGGCAGGTGTGCTGAAAGACATCTACCGAAAAACCTTCTGTGACGATTGCTTCAGGTCCTGCTAAAATACGCCTTTTTGCAATTTGACAAAGACTTCAATGCTCAATATTGATTTACACACACACAGCAGCTGTTCTGACGGCCTTTTCTCTCCGGAAGAACTGGTAAGGCGTGCCCATGCAAACGGCGCGAGAGCGCTTGCCATTACGGATCACGACATGGTCAAGGGCGTGGCCGAAGCACGCAGGGCCTGCGACGCCTTCGGCCTGGACTTTGTGCCAGGCGTTGAAATCTCCATCACATGGAACGGACGTTCCGTCCATGTTGTGGGCCTGCAGGTTGACGAAAACCATCCCGGACTCATCAGCAATCTTGATGAAAACCGGAACGGACGGGTCGAGCGTGCAGAGGAAATTTCAAAAAAACTCGAAGACCTCGGCATATACGGCGCCTTTGAAGGCGTATTAAGACAGGTGGCGGACCCCATCGTTATCTCACGCAAGCATTTTTCGCGTTTTCTGGTGGATGCAAAAGTGTGCAGAACACCAACAGAGGCCTTTGACCGCTTTCTGAAAATAGGGCGGCCAGCCTACGTTTTTCACGAGTGGACAACGCTTGAAAAAGCGCTTGGATGGATAAGGGATGCCGGCGGTGTTGCGGTGATTGCCCACCCTGGCCGCTATGAGATTTCCGAAGAGGCGCTTTTGAGACTCTTTGATGAATTCAAAGCGCTCGGCGGAGTCGGCATAGAAGTGGTGACAGGCTCACACGGTCGCGACCGTTATCCCTATTTTGCAAGGCTTGCCAGGCACTATGGCTTTCTGGCATCAGCAGGCTCTGACTTTCATGCGCCCGGTGAGAGCTATCTCGACATTGGGGCACTGCCGGACCTGCCGGACGGCCTGACGCCAGTCTGGCACGACTGGTTTTAGTCAGCACAAGGTTCCCGGTAAACGGCAGTGCCTGGGGCCACACGACCAAATTGCCGAAAAAAACTGAATCCTGAAATTGAACCGTAAAATTTGACGAAACAGGGGAAGTGTGTTTACATAGCGCCTGACAAAACAAAAACACTTTCTTTTTGCATTTATCCGCGCTCGCCGGCTCAGATGCCGCTCCGGTAAAAAGTCGGCCAGGGCACATACATTCTGGATGGGAAATACAGTCATGAGAGTGATGCTTTTTCTTCTTACAAACCTTGCGGTAATACTGGTTGCATCCATTGTTTTTTCGATTCTCGGCATTGGCCGCTTCATGACGGCGTACGGGATCGACTATTATTCCCTGCTCGCCTTTGCAGTGGTTTTTGGTTTTACGGGATCATTTATCTCCCTGCTCATCAGCAAGAGAATGGCCCTGTTCGGAACCGGCGCGCGCATCATTGTCAATCCGGTCAACAAGACGGAACAGTGGCTTGTCGCAACAGTCGACAGACTGGCAAAAGTGGCCGGCATCGGAACGCCCGATGTTGCAATCTATGAAGGTCCGCCCAACGCCTTTGCAACAGGCGCATTCAAAAATTCGGCACTCGTCGGTGTTTCAACCGGCCTGCTTGCCGGAATGAAAGAAGACGAAGTTGAAGCGGTTCTTGCACACGAAGTGGCGCATATTGCCAACGGTGACATGGTTACCATGACACTCATACAGGGAGTCGTTAATACTTTCGTGATTTTCTTTGCACGCGTTGTGGCTTTTTTTGTTCAGAAGTTTCTCTCAAGAGATTCGGATTCAAAAGGCGGCATGGGCTACTTCATGACGGTTATCGCCTTCGAACTGGTCTTTGGCATGCTCGCATCAATGCTTGTTGCATGGTTCTCGCGCCGTCGTGAATTCAGGGCCGATGCCGGATCCGTCCAGCTGATGGGACAGCGCCAGCCAATGATCAATGCATTAAAGCGTCTTGGCAACCTGGAGCCGGGAGACCTGCCCAAAAACATGGCGACCGCCGGCATCAACAGTAAAAGTTCGTTCATTGCGCTCTTCAGGTCACATCCGCCGATCGAAAAACGGATTGCAGCCCTGCAAAATCTCAATCCCTGATATTTTTCCGTGTCCTGATCAGACACCTCTTAAAAAAGGAGAAATCTATGAGTCAGTATTTTCGTGTCCATCCGGAAAACCCGCAAAAGCGTCTGATCAGGCAGGCTGCGGAAATCGTGCGCAGTGGCGGTGTTGTCGCGCTGCCAACCGAGTCCTGCTACGTTCTGGCATGCCGGCTTGATGACAAAAGTGCATCAGACCGCATTCGTCAGATCCGCCAGATTGATGACAAGCATCACATGACGCTGATGTGCAGGGATCTGACCGTGATCGGATCCTATGCCAAGGTCGACAATTCCCAGTTTCGCATGCTCAAGTCCGCGCTGCCCGGTTCATTTACCTTTATTCTCGAAGCGACCAAAGAGGTCCCGCGCCGTCTGAGTCACCCGGCAAGAAAGACGATCGGCATCCGTGTTTCAGCCAACCTGATCATGCAGGCCCTGCTAGAAGAGGTTGGCGAACCCCTTTTGAGTACAACGCTTATTCTGCCAGGGGAAGAAGACCCGCTGACCGATCCGGAAATCATCAACGAAAAGCTCAAAACCCAGGTCAGTCTCGTCGTTGACGGTGGTGCCTGCAGCTTTATCCCGACAACCGTGATTGACATGACCACCGGCGAACCCGTACTCGTTCGTCAGGGCGGTGGCGATGCCAGTGTTTTTGGATTGTAACTGTCTGAATTTAAAGAACAGGGCGGAGATTCTGTTATCAAACAGGCCATTGGCCAAAGAAATTTTCTATGAATGAAGTCTTATTGTATAAAGCGCTGACCTGGGCCATACCCATACTCTTTGCCATTACGCTTCATGAGGCCGCCCACGCCTACGTGGCAAAGTTCTTTGGCGACAATACGGCCTACTCACTCGGACGTATGAGCCTGAACCCCATAAGGCACATAGATCCTGTTGGAACAGTCGTTCTGCCTGTTGCGCTCCTCCTTGTAAGCAGTCCTTTCATATTTGGCTATGCCAAACCTGTCCCGGTCAATTCCGGCAAACTGCGCAATCCGCGCAGCAGCATGGCCTTCGTTGCCCTGGCAGGACCCCTCTCAAATCTGCTCATGGTACTCATGTGGCAGGTAGCAGGCATCATTCTCCAGCTGGCGGGTATAAAAACGGTTTTTCTGCTGGAGATGGTCAAGGCAGGCATCATCGTGAACCTGGTGCTCTTTGCATTCAATCTTTTCCCGCTCCCGCCTCTTGATGGCGGACGGATACTGACCAGCATTCTGCCAACGCCAGTAGGCAGAATGTTTGCACGTATTGAACCGTTCGGATTTTTTATCCTCATCGGACTGCTTTACTTTGGCGTACTCAGGTACTGGATGCGCCCGCTCATGGTATTTGGCCAGACAGCCGTGCATACCGTTTTGATGCCGCTTTCCTTTCTGTGGCGATAGACCGGCTGGCCTTTTTGTGGCACTGA
>Ga0099364_10010513_pt1 | contig 12725 bp, 9 predicted proteins | sample TergutTh196P3_FD_73070 | JGI IMG/M metagenome (GOLD analysis project Ga0099364, IMG submission 73070) | Microcerotermes parvus P3 segment gut microbial communities from Pointe-Noire, Republic of the Congo - Th196 P3 | ecosystem: Host-associated > Arthropoda: Insects > Digestive system > Gut ... | reverse complement strand
AGGGGAATATCCCCCAGACTGCGTTGATGTGCTTAGCGCCCTGGCGCTTATAGTACATCACTTTAGCAGGCTGGGGGATATTCCCCTGCCGCTGGTGTGATCTCGTGTTCAATTTCCAGTATTGATCCACCCGGCAAATTGGGTTTTGTGCACTAGTCTCTATTCCCGTTTTACTGTATAATCCACTGGATCAAAACTATGAACTCATGAAGGGGAATTTTTGAATGGACGCGATTTTTGATAAATTAAGGGATTTACAGGATATTCTTTCCGAGAAGATCGATCTGGAACAGAGTATGCAGGAGATCCCAAAGATGCTTGTAACCCAGACGGAGCTATTGGCAAGGCTGAAAAGGACGTTTATCGAAAAAAATCAGGATTACGAACGCTCTAAAAATGCGGAGGCGGAGTACAGGAACTATCTTGCCGAGGCGGAAGCCAAACGGGAAAAAGCGGAAAAGAATATGGATTTTATCAATACCCAGCGTGAGTATGAGGCTCTGGATAAGGAGATAGAAGACGCCGCGGGCAAGGAACAGGAATTCAGAAACAGGCTTCAAAAAGAGCTAAGGGTTCTTTCGGATTTGGATGGCGAGATAAAGCAGCATCAGGCATTGATTGAACAGCAGGAGGCGGAGCTTGAAGAAAAGCGAAGAGACATTGAGTCCGAGTTAGCGGATAAAAAAAGCCAGTTGCAAACCCTTTCGGAGAGGGAAGAAGAACTTGCCGCCGGTATGGACCCGGATGTCTTGTTCAAGTTTGAGCGTATTATCAGAAACAAGATGGGCCTGGGTATCGTGGCGATTAAAGGCGGTGTCTGTATGGGCTGTCACATGATCCTGCCGGCCCAGTTTGCAAATTCCGTCAGGCACGGGGAAGAGATAATTTTCTGCCCGTACTGCTCCCGAATTTTATTTTATGAAGAATCCGGGCAGGAAGAAGAGTTCTTCTTTGACGAAGATGCCAGCAGCCTTTCCGATCTTGACGACATAGACGATGAAGACTACGATGATGATGAAGAGGATGAAAGAGTAAATATAGATTACGAAGAATGAGTTTTTTACGATGAACCAGGCTGCCGTCACACGGATTTTCCGGTAACCCGAAAAATCCTTAGTGTGGAGGAAAGTCCGGGCTCCGCAGGGCGTGATGCCGGGTAACACCCGGGTGCAGGGCTGGAAACGGTCATGTAACAGAAAGTGCAACAGAAAGTAAACCGCCCGACTACTTAATTTGCCAAGGATTTTATCCAATTTTTATTTTTTTTTGGCAAATTAAGTAGTCGGGTAAGGGTGAAAGGGTGGGGTAAGAGCCCACCGCGGCGTTGGCAACACCGCCGGAAAGATTCCACCTTTGCATGGAAGATTGCACGAGTTTTACCAAGGGTAAAACTCGAAGCTGTTTTCCGGCGAAGACGGAAAACAGCAAACCTCATCAGGAGCAAAGTCAAGCAGCAGCAGAGCGGCCCGTTCAATGCTGCGGGTAGACTGCCTGGAGTCTGGCTGTAAAGCCAGTCCCAGACAGATGGCAGCAGTGTAAGTCCATTTTGGATGATTACACTGGGGTTTTACGAAGTAAAACCCCAAGCTTAAAAACTGGAGGCTATTAAGCCTCTGGTTTTTAAGCACAGAACCCGGCTTATGGTTCATCGTTTTTTTTCTAGATTACAGTTTATAATGGATATATATTCTGATCGGCGTTGACTTTTTCCCAAAAATATCGATATATATAGTAGTATGCCTTTAAAACGCCCCATGGGCTACAGAGCAAAAGAGCTTGTAACCAGAAAACGAATATTACAAAAGTTTTTAATGTTATTGATTTTATTAACCCTGCTTGGTCTAGTGGTGGTTCTACATATAAATCTTAGAAATCAGGGCGGAAATGAAAGAAGAGAGCTCCGGAGTTTATTTGAATCCGGCGAATATGAGGGTGCATATCTCTTAAGCAGCGAACTGCTTTCCGAAAATCCGCTTGATTTCTTTCTTTTAACCGCCCATGGATACTCGGCCTATCAGCTTGCCATTGCACAGATAAACAGTTTTTACACATTTACATATCTGGATGATTGTATATGGTCACTGAGAAAAGCGCTTCTTGTCAGGGAGGATATGCCTGAAGTTCATTATGTTTTGGGCAAGGCATATTATCACAAGGGTTCATTTTATGTTGATTTGGCAATAACTTATCTTGAACAAGCCAGAACCGCTTCATTTTTAGCTGCCGATATTCCCGAATATCTGGGCCTTTCCTATGCTCTTGTTGGCGATTACAGAAGCAGCATAGAGGCGTTTTCTCTTGCACTAAGCGGAGAGTACAGTAATAACAGCCCTTCAGAAGATTTACTCATGGATATTGCACGTTCATACCGTGAACTTGGTGAAAACGAATCGGCAGTAGCTTACCTTCGTCACTGTATTGCAATTTCCAGAGATTCCAGTAAGGTCGCAGAAGCCCGTCTTCTTTTGGCGGGAACTATCTTTGATACCGGTAATCATGAGGAAGCCGAAGCGGAGTTTTTATTGTTTCTTGAAGAAAACGGTGATAATGCTGAGGCATTTTTCATGCTTGGGGAAATTTATTTATCACGCGGAGATACTACCAGAGCCAGAGCCGAATGGCGCAGGGCATATAATGTAGATCGTTTTTATCCACCGGCAAGAAACCGGCTGAGTTTGTAATTACCATTGGAGGAATTATGTTTGGAAGAGCAGCTATAGGGATTGATTTGGGAACCTGTAACACTCTTATCTATGTTGCCGGGAAGGGTATAATCATCAGCGAACCTTCCGTAGTAGCTGTAGAAAAGGGTACAAACAAAGTAATGGCTGTTGGAACCGATGCCAAAAGGATGCTTTTTAAAACGCCCGGTTCGATCCATGCCATTAGACCTCTAAGAGGCGGAGTAATCGCCGATTTGGAATCTACCGAAAAGATGATCCGCTATTTTATTTCCAAGGCAATGCCCAGATACAGGTTCATAAAACCCAGGATGGTAATTGGCATCCCTTCCACCATTACCGAAGTAGAAAGACGGGCTGTTGAAGAGTGTGCATACAAGGCTGGTGCCAGAGATGTAGCAGTGATTCCAGAAAGCCTTGCCGCCGCAATCGGTGCAGATATTCCAATAAATGAGCCTGCAGGCCACATGATCTGTGATGTTGGCGGCGGTACTACGGAAATCTCTGTAATCAGTCTTGGGGACATGGTTGTGAGTAACGCTATTCGTACAGCCGGGGATGATTTTGATGAGGCAATTATCAAATATATCCGTAGCGAACTCAACCTGATTATAGGCGGCGGAGCGGCGGAAAGGCTAAAAATTGAAATAGGAAATGCTTTTCCTGATAAGAATATAGAAAAAGTTGAAATCAAGGGAACCGATGCAGGAAGCGGCCTTCCCAAGCGGCTGGAAATCGATTCAGAACAGATAAGGGAAGCATTAAAAACTCCGGTTTTCAAGATTGTAGATGAGATTAAATCCATCCTTGGAAAGACCCCTCCCGAGCTGGCTGCTGACATTGTAGAAAGAGGAATAATCATGACGGGCGGCGGCTCATTATTAAAAGGTTTTACAAGACTGATTTCAAAAGAAACGGGAGTTTCAGTTATTCTTGCTCCAAGTCCCATAGATTGTGTTGCTCTGGGAGCCGGTAAATACTTTGAAAGCGCAAAGGGAGTGGAAAACTACCGGAATATTTATAGTAATCTGAACGGTTAAAGACATGAAATTCGGGAGGGGAGAATTCAGAAAAAAAAAATCCGGTATTGATCTTTACGTTTTTGCAGCTCTTGTTCTTTTTTCATTTCTGGGCCTTTTTTTATCAAGCCGCAACGATTTTATAAGTATAAAAAATTTCGGCCTCTCCATTTTTTCTGGAGTCAGATCAGGGATAAATGAAGTCAGTTCGTTCATTTCCAGTTCATTCCTGTCAATAAGAGAGTTGTCCGACCTTAGGCAGGAGTATTCAGAACTGGTGTCCCGTATCGCAAGATATGAGCAGCTGGAGCGTACCGCTGCGGAAATCAGACAGGAAAACTTCAGACTTAGGGAACAGCTGGGTTTTTCTGAAAATTTACGTTTCCGCCATATTCCTGCACAGATAATAGGTCGTGATCCAAACAATCTTTTTTCTACATTCGTAATTAACAAGGGTCAGCGTGACGGTGTAGGTGTAAATATGCCTGTCATTGCTTATCATAACACTGCGCAGGGACTTGTGGGAATTGTAATTAATTCCGGAACTTATGAGAGCCTTGTAATGCCGATTTATGATTCAAGCTGTTTTATTTCCGCCAGATTATCAGAATCCAGATACGATGGAATTGTGGAAGGACGTGGAAACCCTGAAAGGCATCTTTTGATGCGTTATATTAACAGGCGGGCCAGAGATGATATATTTCCTGGAGATATGGTAGTAACAAGCGGATTGGGAGGAGTATATCCGCCCGGTATAAATATTGGCCGTGTAAGCCGGATAAACTTTCAGGAAGCAGAACTTTCTATGGAGCTGGAACTGGACCCTGTCATAGATTTCTCCCGTTTAGAATTTGTTTTTATAATTTCTGAGGATTTGAATGATTAAAAATATAATATGGAGCGTGCTTTTTATGGTATTAGCAGCCTTGCTCCAGTCAACGGTTTTGTCACCGTTAAGAGCACATATAAATGCTGTTCCTGATATTGCCCTGATAATTCTCGTTTTTACCGCTTATGTAAACGGCTCAATGACAGGACAGCTTAACGGTTTCTTTTCAGGTATAATGATTGATTTTATTTCTTCCGCACCGCTGGGATTGAATCCATTAGTCCGCACTTTGACAGGAGCACTTACAGGTCTTTTCAAGGGGACATTCTTCCTTGATATTTTTTTCCTTCCCATGATTCTCTGTGCCTGTGCAACTATGTTTAAGGTACTGATCATGTTTTTATTAAATTTCGTTTTCCCTGAAACTGTTCCGGCATATTCATTTTTATCTTTGACTTTATGGTCGGAACTGGGATTGAATACATTTCTTGCTCCCATAATTTTTGCATTTCTAAAATTGTTTTCTTTCCTGCTGGTGGAACAAGGAGAAAGAGCTGATGGCAGAAGAATATAAATCACATTCAAAGGGCGAACGCAGCCCTCACAGGATAATTATCCTTAAAATCATTATTTTTGTTTTATTCGCAGTCTACACAACAAGACTCTTTAGTATGCAGATTTTAAGCGGAGACATTTACCTTTCAAGAGCCCAGAACATTGCCCGTCAGACAAGAATTATACCGGCGCAAAGGGGAGAAATTTTCGATAGAAACTATGATATTCCGCTGGTTGTTAATACTGATTCTTTTGTAGTCAGCATTACTCCTGCTGAAGTATCAAGATCGGATTTACAGGAACTGTTTGATCGTCTTGCAGGAATTCTAAATATTAACAGACAGCAAATTGAGAGCAGGATACCCCCTTCCATCTACCACCTTTATCAGCCTGTGGAAATTGCATCTAACGTTTCTTTCAGTATGATTTCCGCCATCGCTGAACAGGCGCACAGTTTACCCGGCGTTTCATGGCAGTCCAGACCCTTGCGGAACTACCCGGATATATCAAGCCTTTCACACATAATCGGTTATGTTGGAAACATTGACAGGGAAGAACTTATAGTTCTTTATAACAGGGGATATCAGCAGGGTGACATCATTGGAAAAAGCGGAATAGAGCGTCAGTATGATGAACTGCTTCGTGGAATTGAAGGCAGGGAAACAGGGACTGTGGATGTCCGCGGCAGAAGAATGTCCGGAGACTTAACACGAATACCGCCGGAAATGGGTAAAAACCTGGTCCTTACCATAGACAGGAACATACAAACCCTGGTGGAGAAAGCATTAGGCAGCAGGGTTGGATCCGTAGTTGTACTTCGCCCTGGAACAGGTGAAATTTTAGCCATGGTCTCCTATCCATGGTATGATCCTAATATTTTTAACATGACTGATTTTAGCACAGAGTTTCAAAGACTGATAAATGATACAAACAGGCCTTTTTTAAACCGCGCGATACAGGCAAGTTACCCTCCGGCTTCAGCTTTTAAGATTGTGATGACTGCAGGGATTCTGGCAGAAAACAGTTTTAACCGTTTGCAAACAGTTGAATGTACTGGTGAAATCCAGTTTGGAAACCGTACCTGGAGATGTCATATACGTACACCAGGACACGGCAGATTGAATTTAATGAGAGGTCTTGCGCAGTCCTGCAATATCTATTACTGGACTGTTGGAAGGGATTATCTGGGAGTTGATAATATTGTCAAGTATTCAACTGATTTCGGTTTTGGAAGGATTTCCGGCATCGATCTTCCCGGTGAAATTTCCGGCCTTGTTCCAACTCCTCAATGGAAATTACAGCGTTTTGGTGATCAATGGATGGCCGGAGATACAATGAATATTTCCATAGGTCAGGGCGATATGATGGTTACACCACTGCAAATGGCAAACATGGTTGCCATGGCAGTTAACGATGGAGTAATTTATAAACCGCATTTACTAAAGGAAATCAGGGATCCCATAACCGGTATTCTTTTAACAAGTATTGAACCAGAAGTTATGCACAGAAGCAATATTTCTCCAGCTGTTTTTGCCGAATTAAAAAGAGACATGAGAGGAGTTGTTACTGAAGGAACTGTCCGTTATCCCATGAATTTCCAGACTGTTGAAATTGCAGGAAAAACAGGTACCGGTGAAGTGGGGCTTCCAAATAATTTTCATTCATGGTTTGCTTCCTATGCTCCATATCAGACAAATAATCCCGATGAAAGAGTAGTTGTTTCTGTTATTGTAGAAGCTGTTAACAACTGGGAGTGGTGGGCACCCTACTGCTCGGCAATAATCTATCAGGGGATTTTTGCAAATCAAACTTACGAAGAAGCGATTGCTTCCCTGGGATTCCGTGACACTAACGTTTTAAGGGATCGCCGGGATTAATATTGTGAAACCACGTGAATTACTTCAAATTGATTATTTTCTTCTCCTTTCTTCTCTTATTTTGGTGGTATTTGGAATATTTTTTATTTATTCATCGGGAATCAGCATAGAAGGAGTTTCACTTTCAAATGAGTATAGAAGACAGATTATTTGGGCAGGTTTCAGCCTTGTCGTAGCACTTGTCATTTCTTTTTTTAATTACCGTAAAGTTTATAACTTATCTATATGGTTTTACCTTAGTACAATAGTCTTACTGCTGCTAACTCTTGCCATAGACACGGGTGGCTCAAGATGGATCAGAATAGGCTCTTTCGGTTTTCTTCAGACTTCAGAATTTGCTAAAATTAGTACCATTATTTTTCTGGCATGGTATCTTGATCATACCAAACGCAAACCACATGGTTTTTTACGATTTCTATTTTCTTGCATTATAGTTTTTATTCCAATGGCCCTTGTATTGGTTCAGCCTGATTTAGGCACGGCGCTTGTTTTTATACCAATCCTTTTGGGAATGGCATTTATTTCCGGCATCTCCCTTAGATATATAATTTTTCTCGTTCTTAGCATTGTCTTTACAGCAATGTTTTTATTATTGCCTTTTTGGCAAACCATTATGATGGAGAACAGATATCCTGCATTGATGATTTTTAGCAACAGGAATTTTATTGCCGTATCATGCATCTCTCTATTATTGGTATTTTCAATCGCTATTTTCGGATACCTCAGGTTTCATAAACGGTACTTTTACTGGATTTCGTACAGCGCAAGCATTTTATTCTTTTCCCTTGCAGCTTCCTTTGGTGCACAAAGAGTGTTGAGAGAATATCAGCTAATGAGGCTTGTTGTGTTTATGAATCCCAATGTTGATCCACGAGGTTCGGGATGGCATATAATCCAGTCGATTACCGCTATTGGTTCGGGAGGTGCATTCGGGAGAGGGTATCTCCAGGGAACACAGAGCCAGTACCGTTTTCTTCCGGAGCAGAGTACAGATTTTATTTTCTCGATTTTATCGGAGGAATGGGGGTTTCGCGGAGGCATTATTCTATTTTCTCTTTTTCTAGTTATTATTCTGCGTCTAATTAGAATTATACGTATAACAAATGATACTTATGGATCCTATATAGTTGCTGGCCTTGCCACCATGTACGCTTTTCATTTTTTTATTAATGTGGGAATGGCAATGGGAATAATGCCAATAACAGGAATTCCCCTGATGTTCGTTTCCTACGGCGGCTCGTCCCTTATGACAGCCATGATCGGAATTGGTCTTGCAATGAGCATCCACATTAGAAGGCATATACGTCACGATTATGGCATGCAGTAAAAATAAAACCTGCCGTTTCATAGATCCATTAAAGGATTTGGGAGCACTTCTTTTATCTGTTGAAAAACCTGCCCGTTATACAGGCGGAGAATATGGCCGCCTCTGCAGGGTTCAATCTGAACCAGTCCTTAAAACACTGATTGCTTTTCCAGACCTTTACGAGGTGGGTATGTCAAATCAGGCTGTAAGGATATTATACAACCGCATAAATGCCATAGATGAAATCATATGTGACCGGGCATTCGCGCCGGCTCCCGACTTCGAAACACTCCTAAGAAAAAAGAGTCTCCCTCTTTACGGCCTTGACACGGGGATATCCTTAAAAGATCTTGACATACTGATGTTTAGCTTTGGCTACGAGCTGGGGTTGACAGGGATTTTTTCAATGATGGATGTTTCAGAAATCCCGCTTTTTTCCTGTGAGCGCGGTGAAAATGATCCTATTGTAATCATGGGCGGCCCCTGTGTTTCAAACCCCCTGCCATACTCCGCATTTATTGACGCTTTTTGGATAGGGGAGGCTGAGGACGCTTTTTTTAATCTGGCAGAAAAACTGCTAAAAATAAAAAAAGCAGGAGGCGGCAGAGATGAGCTCTTTTCAGAAATTGCCGCTCATGAATCAGTCTGGGTTAAGGGAAAGGATATAGCTGTAAGAGCCATTGACAGGAATTTTCACAGGGGTAAAAACGAAGCGGCAGTTTTTCCTGTACCAAGCATGCAGGTAATTCATCATCATGGAGCTGTAGAAATAATGAGGGGCTGCCCGAACGGCTGCCGCTTCTGTCATGCCGGTTTCTGGTACAGACCAATGCGGCAGAAATGTTCATCTCATGTGGAAGCCGAGACCGAGGCGTTTATCCGTAAAGGCGGCTACCGGGAGATAACCCTGTCATCCCTGTCAACGGGGGATTATGAAAACATTGATTCGCTAATCGACACATTGAACGATAAGTACAGGGATGAAAATATTTCCTTCCAGCTCCCTTCCCTGAAGGTAACCGGCTTTTCCCTCGATCTTCTGGAGAAAGTATCAAAAGTGCGCAAAAGCGGCCTTACATTCGCGGTTGAAACCCCAGGGGATTTCCAGCAAATGTCAATTAACAAACAGGTATCACTTGAGAACGTGGTTTCAATAATAAAAGAAGCTAAAATGCGCGGCTGGCGGCAGGTAAAGTTTTATTTTATGATCGGCCTTCCCGTTAAACACACCTGTGAAACTAAGGGCATAAAAATTTCCGTGGAAGAAGAGATTGTTGAGTTTATTGAAAAAGCATCCGCTCTAACAAGGATGAAATTCAATATAAACATTGGCACATTTGTACCCAAACCGCACACTCCTTACCAAAATGTACCCCAGTTAAGTCGTATAGATGCGGAACAAAAACTCAATTTTCTTAGAGGCAGATTAAAATCACTGGGCCACAAGGTTGGTATCCAGGATCCGCTTCTTTCAGTTATTGAAGGCATTGCCAGCCGGGGAGATGAAAGGGCAGGGGAGATGTTTCTGGAAGCCTATCGTAATGGCTGCCGATTAGATTCATGGTCGGAGCATTTTAAAAGGGATCTCTGGGAAGAACTCATTAAAAAAAATATAAACATGTTAGAAGAAATACTTGGCGGAAAAGAAGCTGTTCCCTGGTCATGTATCAGCTCCAAGGTTAGCGGTAATTATCTGTCAAACGAGATGAAAAAATCAAACATGGGAGAAATTACTTCCGCTTGTATGGATAACTGTAACTTTCCATGCGGTTCATGTGATAAATCAGAAAAAATGGTCAGAAATATCATACAAGATAAAGCGAATTCTTGCCACAATAAGGCTGTTGAGCCGGAAACAATCAATAAAACTGATCCTGATACTCACAGGATTTTGTTCTCTTTTACAAAAAAAGGAAGTGCGATATTTCACTCACACCTTGGCCTTATCGAAATATTCTCCATGACATTTATCAGGGCAGATATTCCTGTACTCTACACACAGGGCTTCAACCCCTTACCCAGACTTGATTTTGCATCGCCGCTTTCTTTGGGAGTAAAGGCTGATGGTGAAATCGCTTCAATTGACACAAAAATTTTTTTTGAAGCGGAAAACTTTAAAACCGCCATGAATAGATTCTTTCCTGAAGGTATAGAAATCAAAAAAGCCATAAACGTAGAAATAAAATCGGGCCAGAAAAAACATTCCGTTTCTTCCCTGCTCTGGGGCTTTGAGTATAAAGGCCCAGACGGCCAAATAAAATTTATTGAAGCGAAAAATGAAAAACCCTACAGGCTTTCCCAAACCGGGGAAGAAGGAAGCATATATGATCTTGAAAGATATTCAGTTTTAGCAAAATCACCAGAAAAAGATACCAACTTCTCATACGCCTCTTATTTTGACGTTTACAGAACTATTTACAATTAAAAGAGAAGGAATGGAGAACAAACAGTTCGAATACCACCATATTCTCTTTGAGGACTTGTGCCCTTTCCTAACCACTTTTGAGTGGTCAGGTTTGTGAGACTACTTGCATAAATCCCAAAATAATGTGTATCATTATCAATATATACGGAGGTTACTATATGGCCGAAATGTCAGGGCAGATGGGATTTTTATATTTTCTCGTATGTTTTATCATTCTACTCCTTTTCATCCTAATAGGCCGTGTTTCCACCCTCACTAGAACGGTCAGAGGTTTAAAGAAGATAATTAGGGATGCGGAAGCCAATATTATAGCCCACTCTCCGGCTCAGCCCTCTGTTCAAGCTGGCGCAGTATCCAATGCGGTAATAGCGGCGATTAGCGCTGCGGTAAACCAGTACCGTGCAGGCACATGAGTACCGCTTAGAGTATAAATAGCACATTTAAACAATTTAACGAAGGAAGGAATTATGTCAAAAGTACAGCTTACCGAATTAGTTTTAAGGGATGCACACCAGTCCCTCTTTGCCACCCGTATGGTTACCGCCGATATGCTGCCCATTTGTGATAAGCTAGATAAGGTTGGTTTTTTTTCTCTGGAAGCATGGGGCGGAGCCACCTTCGATTCCTGCATACGCTTTTTGAATGAAGATCCCTGGGAGAGGCTGAAAAAACTCAAAGCTGCCCTGCCCAAAACAAAGATCATGATGCTCTTAAGGGGGCAAAACCTCTTGGGCTACCGGCACTATGGCGATGATGTCGTTTCGAAGTTCGTCGAAGTGGCTGCAAAGGACGGGGTTGACGTTTTCCGCATCTTCGATGCCTGTAATGATCCCCGGAACTTCATTGCATCAATAAAAGCAGCCAAGAAGACCGGCAAGCATATTCAGTCAACAATTTCATTTGCGGTAACTCCGTTCCACACTATCGAAAAATACGCCGAATTTGCCAAACAGCTCATAGATCTGGGTACGGATTCCATATGTATAAAAGATATGGCCGGTCTTCTTAAGCCCTACGAGGGTTATGACCTTGTTAAGGCCATTAAAAAAGTGGCAAACATCCCTGTGGAAGTACACACGCACGCGACAACGGGCATGGCAGTAGCTACCCTCGCCAAATGTGCTGAGGCCGGGGCGGAAATTCTTGACACTGCTATTTCCTCCATGTCCATGGGTACAAGCCACAGCCCCACAGAAACCATGGTCGAGATATTCCGGGGAACCGAATACGACACCGGCTTAGACATCAACCTGCTCCTTGAAATTGCCGCATACTTCCGTGAAGTGAGAAGGAACTATAAAAAGTTCGAGTCCAGCTTCCTCGGCGCCGACACCAGAATTCTTACAGCCCAGATTCCAGGCGGTATGCTCAGTAACCTGGAAAGCCAGCTAAAAGAGCAGGGTGCCGGTGATAAAATTGACGAGGTATTAAAAGAGATAGCCATAGTTCAGAAGGATGCCGGATATCCGCCCCTGGTAACACCCACCAGTCAGATTGTCGGAACCCAGGCGGTGTTTAACGTGCTCTCCGGCCGCTATAACCGTCTCTCAGGTGAGTTCCAGGATCTTATGGCCGGAAAATACGGCGCCTGTCCTGCACCCAAGAACCAGGACGTTGTTAAAAAATCTCTTGAAGCCCTAAAGATGGAAAAAGAAATCACTCACCGCCCGGCTGACGATATTCCTGCCGAATACAACAAGCTCGAAGAGGAGTGCAAGAAACTACTTGGGACTTCCACTGTAACAGCAGAAGATGTGCTTACATTGGCTATGTTCCCGAAAGTGGCCCCCGACTTCTTCAAGACAAGGGACAAGGGCCCGGTGGTATTCAAGCCCGAAGACGACGCACCCAAAGCAGCCCCGGCGGCTGCTCCGTCAGCCCCTGCCAAGACTCCCGGCGAAGCTGCACAGTACAGCGTAAACGTCGACGGCGTGAACTACAATGTAGTAGTGGCCCCTGCAGGAACCGTAGCTGTAACCCCAGCGGCCCCTGCACCAGTGGCTCCTGCATCAGCAGCACCCGCCGCACCTGCA
>Ga0099364_10010512_pt1 | contig 12726 bp, 6 predicted proteins | sample TergutTh196P3_FD_73070 | JGI IMG/M metagenome (GOLD analysis project Ga0099364, IMG submission 73070) | Microcerotermes parvus P3 segment gut microbial communities from Pointe-Noire, Republic of the Congo - Th196 P3 | ecosystem: Host-associated > Arthropoda: Insects > Digestive system > Gut ... | reverse complement strand
TAGCTTCTAATGAAAAGCCAGCCAGCCTTATACAAAAAATTTCTCCTCCAGCCATGGTAAAAGAAATTACAGGCTTTAGTTCTTTTGATAAAGCGCAATTAGAGGATTTTCGCAAACAATATGCTCTTGCAATGAGCATTGATGACATACAATTTGTGCGCGATTATTTTAAGGATGAAGGCAGGGATCCAACAGAGACTGAAATCCGCGTACTCGATACATATTGGTCTGACCATTGCCGCCATACAACATTTCTTACAGAGCTAAAACAGATCAAGTTTGAAACAGATATTCCAGAAATCGAACAAACCTACAACGAGTACCAGGGTTTATTTAAAAAACATTATAAAGACCGTGCAGACAAATACGAATCTTTAATGGATATGGCAACCATAGCTGTACGCGAACTGAAAAGCAGGGGGCTTTTAGCAGCTCTTGATGAATCAGAAGAAATTAATGCCTGCTCCATTAAGGTAACTACCCAGACTTGCGAAGGCACTAAAGAATACCTTGTAATGTTTAAAAACGAAACCCATAACCACCCCACAGAAATAGAACCTTTTGGCGGTGCTGCAACTTGTTTGGGCGGCGCAATACGCGACCCGCTTTCGGGCAGGGCTTATGTGTATCATTCTATGCGTATAACAGGCGCAGCAGACATTACTGCATCTGCTGACAGCACCATGGCAGGCAAACTGCCGCAGCGCATTTTATCAAAAGAAGCTGCCAGGGGCTTTTCGTCTTACGGCAATCAAATTGGTTTGGCTGCGGGAATTATTGCCGAAGTTTACCATCCAGGTTATGCGGCAAAGAGGCTTGAAGCAGGCTTTGTTGTTGCTGCTGCGCCTGCAGAAAATGTTGTGCGTGCAAGGCCGGAAGCTGGCGATATAATTCTTTTAATAGGCGGTGAAACAGGACGTGATGGCTGCGGCGGCGCAACAGGTTCGTCAAAAGAGCATAACGAAGAAAGCATTGAAACAAGCGGCGCAGAAGTTCAAAAGGGCAACCCCATAACAGAGAGAAAAATCCAAAGGTTGTTCCGCAACCCCGAATGTTCGCAGCTTATAAAACGCTGCAATGACTTTGGCGCAGGAGGAGTTTGTGTAGCCATAGGGGAATTGGCAGACGGACTTTTGATAGACCTGGACACAATCCCTAAAAAGTATGAGGGCTTATCCGGTACAGAGTTAGCTATTTCAGAATCCCAGGAACGCATGGCTGTTGTAATTGCAGCGCAAAACCTTGAAAAAATAAAAGAACTGTGCGCTGAAGAAAATGTACAGGTCACTCCTGTTGCTTCTGTTACAGACACAGAGCGCATGATCATGACTTTTAATGGCAAGGAAATCGTCAATCTTAAAAGATCGCTGTTATCGTCTAATGGCGTAAAGCAGACTGCCTCTGCCATAATCAGGGATACGATCCCGCATTATATGGACAAAGCTTCACCCGATGCAGCCCCTTTCCTTAAACAGGGCAATTTTGCAGCCGCACTTGGAGCAGAACTAAAAAGGCTTAATGTTTGTTCCAATAAAGGCATGAGCGAGATGTTTGATTCCACCATAGGAGCTGCCAGTGTGTTTATGCCCTTTGGCGGCACAAAGCAGCTTACACCAACAATTGCCATGGCAGCAAAATTGCCTGTGTACCCGCATAATACTGACACAGCTACAGTGGCAGCCTGGGGTTTTGATCCTTATCTTATGAGCCAAAGCCCATTTGTAGGTGCGCAATATTCTTTGCTGCTTTCTGTTGCAAAATTATGCGCTGCTGGAGCGCCCTTTGAAGAAATATACCTGACATTGCAGGAATATTTTAAAAAATTATGGGCTGATCCTGTGCGCTGGGGAGAGCCAGTGTCTGCAGTGCTTGGCGCATTAAATGCTCAGTTAAAACTGGGACTTGCTGCAATAGGCGGCAAGGATTCAATGAGTGGTTCATTCATGGAATTGGATGTGCCGCCCACACTTATTTCTTTTGCAATTACTGCTGCAAAAGCATCAAAACTAATAAGCAATGTTTTATACAAGGGAGCTTTGGTTTACAGAATTAAATTATCTCGCAGCAATTCCCTCTGCCCTGACTTTGATTTTTTTGTAAGGTTGATGAAAAAACTTTATGTTAATATTGAAAATGGAAATATTGATTTTTGTACTGTTGTAGAAACAGGCGGTGCAGCAGCAACCATTGCAAAGTCCTGTCTTGGCAATGACCTTGGGTTTAAGTTCGATTATTGCAAAGAAGATTTGTTTTATCCGCGTCTTGGGGATATTCTGATTGCAAGCAATGTTTCATTAAGCGATAATTCGCCCTTTAAAGAATTTTCACCTGAGTTTATCGGTGAGGCAGGCGGAGATAGTTTTGTTTTTGCCAACAACTCTTTGCCTGTAAAAGAAGCTGAAGAAGCTTTCCTTCAAACCCTTGCTTCTGTGTTTCCGGTTTATGCCGGGCAGGCAAAAAGTTCTGCGGTTGGGCAAAATAGCGGGCAGGACAGCAAGGAAACAGTAAGAGCGGACTTCTTGCAAAAAACATTTCTCCCTTACAGCGGCAAAAAAATCGCCAACCCTCAGGTTTTAATTCCTGTTTTCCCGGGAACCAATTGCGAGTACGATACTGCTAAAAAGTTTATTGAAGCAGGCGCAAAAACAGAAATATTTGTTTTCAAAAACCTTAATGCACAGGATATAAAAACTTCTGTTGCAGACCTTGCAGCCTTAATCAAGGACTCGCAGATAATAGCGCTCCCCGGCGGCTTTTCCGGCGGTGATGAACCTGACGGAAGCGCGAAGTTTATTGCAACTGCTTTCCGTTCACCCCAGCTTGTTGATGCCATTACAGAGCTGCTTGAAAAAAGACAGGGTCTTATGCTGGGAATCTGCAATGGGTTCCAGGCTCTGATAAAACTGGGGCTTTTGCCTTTTGGAAAAATATCAGCCATGACAAAAGACAGCCCGACATTGTATTTTAACAAGATAGGCCGTCATGTCTCTGCCTTATGCCCTGTGCGCATAGCTTCATGCGATTCACCCTGGCTGTCAAATGTAAAGGTAGGCGATATTTTTATGACAGCAATTTCCCATGGAGAGGGCCGGCTCATTGCCAATGATGACATGCTTTCTTCGCTTAAAAACTCAGGCAGAATATGCACCCAGTACGTTGACGACAAAGGCCTTCCCACCTTAAACACACCGCATAACCCTAATGGCTCAATGTACGCAATCGAAGGGCTTATATCCCCCTGCGGCAGGATTTTGGGTAAGATGGGTCATGTTGAGCGCGCCGGAGAAGGGCTTTATAAAAATGTGCCGGGAGAAAAGCTTATGGATATTTTTTCAGCCGGTGTTGGGTATTTTAAGTAAGCCCCTTTTGGCAATCGGCGGTTGCAGGTTGTGACAAAGGCGGGATTTCCTCTGTACTTGGAGCTGCTGGGCAGCTTTTTTAGCTTTACATTATGATCTGGATCATGCTATACATAACTTGCAATGAAGAAAGAGTTGTCGAATATCCAGAATTTAATCTACGAAATCCGCGGTCATAAAGTCATGTTCGACAGTGACTTAGCTAATTTGTATGGCGTTGAGGTAAAGCGCTTAAATGAAGCAGTAAAACGTAATAACAAGAGATTTCCTTCCGACTTTATGTTTCAATTGTCAGAAGATGAATGGATATCTTTGAGGTCGCATTTTGCGACCTCAAACCAAGGTCGTGGAGGCAGACGGTATACACCGTATGTTTTTACCGAGCAGGGTGTAGCGATGCTTTCAACTGTTTTAAGTTCCGACATTGCGATTGAAGTTAACATTCAAATAATGCGAGCTTTTGTAAAATTAAGGCATCATACTCTTTCACAGCAAGACACCAATACACAAATTGCCGAACTGCGTAAATTGCTCATGCTGCACATTGAAAATACAGATAACAGATTAACTGAACATGATAAAGCGATAAGCCAAATCATTCGAGCCCTTAATAATTTAATAGAACAACCGCCAAAAACCAAAAAAATAGGGTTTAACGCAGGCGAAAAACCACAGGAATATTTGACCACATAACTCAGACTAAATAGAATGGTATTCTTTGCGTCTCTGCGTGGAGAATTGAAAGTAGGGGTGAAGGATTATTTAGCCCTTGACCCGAAGGGTTGAATCTCAGTCCGCGCCAGCGGACAATTATATAAACTTCCTATATGATCCAACCCAAAGGGTTGACCCGAAGGGTTGACCCGCAGAGCCAAGCGCGAAGCGCTTGACACATTTGCCCAAAATATGATAAAAAAAACCAGATAAACAATGGTGTTTGTCAGTAAGAGCAAAAATCTGCTCCGCTGATAAACGCCATTTTTTTTGGATTAATGATTTTACAATGGGAGTTTTCAAATGAAAAGCACATACAGCGGGAAAGTCCGGGAGGTTTTCGATGCTGGAAACAACAGGCTGATAATACTGACCACTGACAGGATTTCTGCCTTTGATGTAATCATGCCCACTCCCATTCCAAACAAGGGGATTATTCTGACAAAGCTATCAGAGTTTTGGTTTGATTTTACAAAGGACATTGTAAAAAACCATATTATCTCAATGAAGGTCTCTGATTATCCTAAAGAATTCCAAAAGCCGAAATTTCAGGATTGTTCCATGCTGGTCAAAAAGCTCAATATGATAATGATCGAGTGTACGGTCAGCGGGTATTTGACAGGCTCTTGTTATAAAAGCTATATGAATACAGGCGGGTTTTGCGGCATAACATTAGCGGCTGACATGATTGAATCACAAAAGCTGAGTGAACCCATATTCTGCACTTCCACAAAAGCTGACAGCGGTAAACATGATGAGTATATAACATTTGACCAAGCAAAGATTATAGCAGGCGCTGATACAATGGAAAAACTTAAGGACATAAGCCTTAAGATATATACAAAATGCGCAGAATATGCACTTTCTCGCGGCATTATCATTGCGGACACAAAGTTTGAGTTTGGCATTGATGCTGACGGAGAGCTTGTGTTAGGCGATGAGCTTTTAACACCGGATTCAAGCCGTTTTTGGCCTGTGAATGATTATATTTGCGGTGTTCCGCAGAAAAGTTTTGACAAACAGTTTCTAAGAGACTGGCTTTTGGAGCAGGGGCTGGCAGGCGCAGTTCCAGCGCCTCAATTGCCTAAAGAAGTTTGCGACAAGACAGCAGAAAAATATATTTCAGCATACAAAGCGCTTTTGGGAAAGGATATCACCCAATCGAGTTTTTCAGCAGAGGCAATTCATATATGAAAACTGCATACCTGATTTTGGAAAACGGAATTGTTTTTAAGGGGCAGTCTTTTGGAGCAGAAGTACAAACAATAGGCGAGATTGTATTTACAACCGCAATGACAGGATATTTGGAAACACTGACAGACCCTTCATATTACGGGCAAATCGTATTGCAGACATTTCCCTTAATTGGCAACTATGGTGTAATCCCGGAAGATTTTGAGTCAGAAAACATTGCGCTTTTTGCATATATCGTAAAATACCCCTGCGAGCTGCCTTCCAATTTCAGAAGCATTGAAAGCCTGGACACGCTCTTAAAAAAAAGAGGTATTGCCGGGCTTTGTGGAATTGATACGCGCATGCTTACAAGGATTATTCGCAAGAGCGGCGTGTTAAACGGTAAAATTACTTACACTGAGCCAACAGAGCAAGACAGGGCTGAAGCTGCTGCATATAAGGTGATCGGTCCTGTTCAGCAAGTTACGCATAACGGACAACAGCTTGGTGTCTTGGCGCCTTGGCGTGAAGAATTTGGGAAAGTGCGTAAAATTGCGCTGCTTGACTATGGTGCAAAGGGCGGAATTGAAGATGCGCTTTTGAGGCGTGAGTGCAATGTTATACGATTCAGCAGTACTGCGACTGTTGATGAGATTTTAGGCATAAAGCCACATGGCATTGTTCTTTCAAACGGGCCAGGGGATCCAGCAGACCCGGCAAATGCCGGGATAATTCAAACCATACGCGAGATTGATAAAAGCAAAGTGCCGATTATGGGAATATGTCTGGGACACCAGCTGCTTGCGCTTGCAAAGGGATTTAAAACTCACAAGATGAAGTTCGGACACAGGGGAGCGAATCAGCCGGTTAAAGATACATCTACGGGGCGCACTTATATCACAAGTCAAAACCATGGATATGCTGTTGATACAGAGGATAAATCACTCGCTTACAGTTCTTTTATAAATGTCAATGACAATACAAACGAAGGTCTTGATTACGGGGTTTCGTTTTCAGTTCAGTTTCATCCAGAGGCGCAGGCTGGGCCTTTGGACACTTCATTTTTGTTTGACCGTTTTATGGACAGGATACAGAAACATGCCGCTGGATAAGAGCATTAAAAAGGTTCTGGTTATAGGTTCTGGTCCTATTGTCATAGGGCAGGCTGCTGAGTTTGACTATGCCGGAACACAAGCCTGCCGCGTTTTAAGAGAAAATAATATTGAAATTGTTTTGGTTAATTCCAATCCCGCAACAATTATGACAGATAAAGATATTGCGGATAAAATTTACATAGAGCCGCTGACAAAAGAAACTGTTACGCGAATAATTGAAAAGGAGCGGCCTGACGGCATTCTCTCAGGGCTTGGCGGACAAACAGGGCTGACCCTTTCCATGAAACTTAGCAAGGACGGCATTCTCGATACATACGGTGTACGTCTGCTCGGCTCATCTCCTGATACGATTGACAAGGCAGAAGACAGAAAGCTCTTTAAGGAAACCATGTTAGCAATCAACGAGCCTGTGATCCCGTCTGTTATTGCCCAGGATATTGATACTGCTTTGGAATTTGCCGCTGTTACAGGCTACCCCTTGATTGTCCGCCCTGCCTTTACCCTTGGTGGTTCCGGAGGCGGAATCGCGCTTGACAAAAAAGAACTATGTGAGATTACGGCTAACGGGATTGCAGTATCGCCCATTGGGCAGGTTTTGGTAGAGCGCTCCATTGCAGGCTGGAAAGAAATTGAATTTGAGGTAATGCGCGACTGTGCGGGCAATTGCATTGTTGTGTGCTCCATGGAAAACTTTGACCCAGTTGGCGTACATACAGGCGACAGTATTGTTATCGCTCCTGCTGTAACACTTGCTGACAGAGAGTATCAGATGCTGCGCACTGCTTCGCTTCATATCATCGAAGAATTGGGAGTTGAAGGCGGCTGTAATTGCCAGCTTGCAATCCACCCGCACAGTTTTGAGTACGCGATTATTGAGGTGAATCCAAGGGTCAGCCGTTCTTCTGCCCTTGCTTCAAAAGCCACAGGTTACCCAATCGCAAAGGTTGCGACAAAAATTGCCATAGGTTATACACTTGATGAAATTCAAAATGCTGTTACAGGTACAACCTTTGCTGCATTTGAACCTGCCATTGATTATGTAGCTGTCAAACTTCCCAAGTGGCCATTCGACAAATTTGTGTATGCAGAAAACCTTCTTGGCACGCAGATGAAAGCAACAGGCGAGGTGATGGCAATTGCCGACACATTTGAGGAAGCACTTTTGAAAGCAGTGCGCGGTGCGGAGATCAGGCTTTATGACTTAAACCTTCCGCAGCTAAAAACTAAAACAAACGAAGAAATCACTGCAATGCTTGGTGCTGTTACGCATGAAAGACTGTTTGTATTATACGAGGCCATACTTCGCGGGATCACTGTTGATGAACTTCACTTGACAACAAAAGTAGATCGCTGGTTTTTGTACGGACTTAAGCGCATTGCCAATAACGCTGTTAACAGTAAGCTGGCCGCAGAGCGTCAATCCTCAGTCTCAAATCCCCAATCCCTGGTATACAAAATGGTTGATACCTGCGGCGCTGAGTTCGAGGCAGAGACACCGTACTTTTATTCTATTTTGAATGGGGAGGAGAATGAAGCTCTGGCATTTATCGAAAAAAGCAAAAAGCAAAGAGTTGTTGTACTTGGAAGCGGGCCCATACGCATTGGTCAGGGAATTGAGTTTGATTATGCATGCGTGCATTGTGTTTGGACACTCAAGAAACTCGGATACGAAACAATTGTCATTAACAATAACCCTGAAACCGTTTCAACTGATTTTGATACTGCCTCAAGGCTTTACTTTGAACCGCTTTGTATTGAAGATGTAATGGCTGTTATTGAAATCGAAAAACCCATAGGCGTCATGATTTCTTTTGGCGGCGGCACTGCGATCAAACTTGCAAAGCAACTTGCTGAGCGTGGTGTTAATATTTTGGGTACGAGCGCTGACAGCATTGATATATGCGAAGACAGAGAACGTTTTGACGCGCTGCTTGAACAGTTACAGATAAAAAGAGCCAGAGGCTTTTCTGTAATGACAGAGTATGAAGCTCTTGATGCTGCTGAAAAACTGGAGTTCCCTGTTCTTATGCGGCCTTCCTATGTATTGGGCGGGCAAAACATGATCATCGCATGGTCGCATGATGATATTCGCGAATACATGAAGATCATTCTTCGTGCAAAGCAGGACAGCCCTGTGTTGATTGATAAGTATTTACATGGCCGCGAAATAGAAGTAGACGCTATATGTGACGGCGAAAATGTATTTATCCCGGGAATAATGGAACAGGTGGAAAGAACAGGCATACATTCAGGTGATAGCATTGCTGTTTATCCACCAATTTCTCTTGATGAAAACATGAAAGATCGGCTTCTTTTTATTACTGAAAAGATATGCAGGGCATTGAACGCTAAGGGGCTTTTGAATATTCAGTTTGTTATTTTTGACAATGAACCCTATGTTATTGAAGTCAATCCCCGCGCTTCCCGTACTGTTCCGTACTTGAGCAAGATTACCGGAATCCCCATGTGCGAACTGGCAGTCAGAACATCGTTAGGCGAAAAATTATCAAGTCGCGGAATTGCCCGGGACATGGATTTTGTGTCTGTAAAGGTTCCTGTTTTTTCGTTTGAAAAGCTGGCAGGGCTTGACACACAGCTTGGCCCTGAGATGAAGTCTACTGGCGAGGTTTTGGGAATAGGACGCGATCTATCAGAGGCCCTGTATAAAGGTCTTTTAGCTGCAGGATACAAGATAAACAATAAAGGCGGCGTACTTATTACTGTAACAGATAAAGACAAGCCAGAAATTGTCCCCATTGCAAAGCGATTTCATAAACTTGGCTTTTCACTTTATGCTACACGTGGTACAGCAGCGTTTCTTGAAAATAAGGGCCTTTACGCCGAGACAATAGAAAAGATTCGCGAATGTCCTTTACATAATACTGCCACTCTGCTGCAAAGCGGAAAGATTTCCTATGTCATTTCAACTTCTGAAAAAGGGCGTAACCCTGTGCTTGACGATGTAAAAATCCGGCGCAAGGCATGTATGCTGGGCATTTCCTGCATGACAAGCCTGGACACAGCAAACGCACTTATCGACAGTCTTTTGTCAGGTTATAACGAGAGCAACACAGAGCTTGTGGAAATAAGCGTTCTGCACGGAGAGCCTTAAATGAATAGAGCTGGCACCCTTTTATAAAACAAAAAAGCTGGATTTCCTCTGTGCTGCTGTGCGCTCTGTGAGAGGGAATTTCTGATAATATCTCTCGCAGAGGCACAGCGAACATGGCCTAACGGTTCGAAAGTTAAAAACCTGTTACCTCATCTCGTATGCAGAAATAGTTCCTGAAACTTCATTTGCCACGAAAATCAATGAGTGGCGGGTGGGGCTGTCTCTGGCTTCTACTGCATAAAGGCCTTCCGGGCCCAGGTCGCCCATTTCTTCCAATGCAGATTGGGAAAAATCACGTGTGTTGATATAATCGTAAAAAACCGGAGCTTGCGGGTTTGATATGTCGTATACCATGATACCGCCAATGCGCTCAAGGCCGATCACAGCATAAATGCGGTTTCCTGCCCGTAATATACTGATATATTCCGGCTCTGGTCCCTTTCTTCCGCTTCGACTGTCCAGCTCGTTGTTGGTATGCGAAGCATTAAAGTTTTCGGGAAAAAGCTCTGCGGTAATTCTTTCAAAATCATTGCCGCTGTCATAGACAAGGCTTGCAAGGCCGCTGCCGCTTGTTACTGCAGACATATCCCAGATTGAAAATGAACGCGCGCCATACAAATAATTTCTGTTGGCATTCAATCCTTCTTTTAATGAAACATTGATTATGTCGATACGGTTGTTATCAATTCTGATCTCTGCAATATCATCGTAATTGTTCCATTCGCGCGCATCCCCTTCGTTAGCTGTAAGAACATAGTTTGTCCCCCGGATTGTAACTGCGGCAATGCCGTCAGGCATATATACGCCAAGAAGATCATGGTTGGCCAGTTCGATTCTTCCGTCTCTTAATGCATCGAGACTGTTTTGTGGAAGACTGTGATCCTTAAATCCAAGGCCCAGAACAGATGTGAATCTTCTGCCGGGAATGTCCAGTACGGCAATTGCATTTGCTTCCTGCAAAGCAACCCATGCAGTACGGTTGTCTTCGCTGACAGCAATATACTCCGGCTCAAAGTCCAAAGAAGGTCTTGTGCCGGTATTGAGGATAACTCCGTTTTGAACAAGCGCTGCCCTTGCCTGCGCTGCGTCAAAATTCTCAAAACCTACGACGCTGACTTCTCCGCTTGCAACATTTAAAATTGTTACAGAACCGGGCGGATCAATTGCATTGCCATCATAACCCTGCCTTGGTTCACCTTCATCAGCGGTAAGGACAAACTGCTCGTCCGGTGTAAAGGTGATCATGTCCGGCTGGACACCTGCCTGATAATGCCTAAGGTAATTTCCTTCATAGTCCACAAGAACAATATAACCCGGCATATTGTATTCCGGGTGCTGCACTGCCAGTGCGACCAGTTTATTCCTTGTGCTTATAGCGACACTTGTTAAGTCCCCGTATACAAATCCATGCATGGAGCCAAGCGCGCTTACATCAATACGCCTATAGAGAGACATTTCTGTAAAACGCCCTGAACGCAGATCGCCTGCATTCACAATATCAAGGCTGCCAAGAGCGCCGTTTACAAGGTAAATCCTGCGATTGTCCTTGTTGTACACAACGATTTCCGCAATGCCCCCGTCGCTGTTAACGCTGCCTGTGGAATATCTGCCGATTAAGCTAAGCCTTCCGTTCATGCCGGTTTCAAGCTCTGTCTGCTGGGAAGAACCCCCTGCAAAAAGCTGGCTGTTGAAAGCCGCCAATAACAGTAAAGCTGATAAAAAACCCTTCATTTTATTCTCCTTAATTAAAATGTAATTAAAATGTAAAAGGAGAATGTTAAACTATGGTTAATTAAAAGTTAAAAAATACTGAAAAAAGAGCCTTCGGTTCTTCGGTTCGCGGGCAAAGGGAAGCCTTATATAACCCCAATTTTAATTATACCGAATTCGGTACAATTAGAAATTCGGCAGGAAGCAAAGTTGGAGAGCGCATTGAAATCTATTCAGATTAAGGCAAAAAGAAAGAGGAATTACTTTAATAATAAATTACTCTTTATCCTTACATTTGGCGCTAAGGGTCTTTTCAATAGTATCAACAACTACCTGCTCAATATTTTTTACTACTGACTGTTGCAATTCTTCTATAGCTCTTTCAGGGGAAACCGCCACGGAAAACAACTCATTTGAATTTATGCCCAACGCTTCCGCCAGACGTTCTAGCACATCAGCGGTCGGGAAATTTCTTCCTATTTCAATCATACCAAGATAATGAGTTGACAAACCTGCCTTTTCCGCCAGCATAGGCTGTGTGAGTCCGAGTTTTCGTCTATTTTCCTTCAAATTCTGTGCCAGAATTTCTTTAATATTCGCCATTTCTGATAAATCGCCTATCTATTAGGTAATTATAATTACCTTGATATACTTGACAAACTGTGTATTATGCAGTTATTATGCTATATAAGATAGTTTTATGTATTTTTTACCTATTATTTGGCTGGAATTCAGGAAAAAGAGCGTTCCTTTGAGGGAATAATTATAAACAAGGAAATAAGCCCGCAGGGATTATCTGTAAACCTGTTGCTTAAAGTGGCTTATATAGGAGATTTTATGAAAAACTTAATGATTTGTCTTTTTATTTTTTCCACGTTATTATCATGTTCAAGAAAAGATACCGTGAACGCTCAATCATCTACAGATGGTTCTGTGATCAACAGTTCAGTTGATACTATTAATGTACAATATTCTGAATATAGAGATCTAGTTGTTGGACGGGATAGAATGTTACAATTAGGTAGAAATTCAGACGATGGAAGTAAATGGTCTGTAGTTTGTGCTATTAGCATTAGAGATAATGGACAGTGGCGAATTACAAGTGGTGGTGTTTATATTGATATAAATGTCCCAAATAGGTTTATTGAAGTATTAGATCCTCTGAAAGAATCATATCTAGTATTTATTAATGTTAGATTAAATAGAGATCAAACACGAGAATTTAATGCTATAGATGTTATACCATTACTAGATATAGGTATTCCAAACTATGGTCAAGGTCATGATTACACTAGAGTTATAAATAATCGTACATGGAGAGGTTTTAATTTGGAGGAATTTCTTATTGAATATATAGAAAATAAAAACAATCCCTCGTGGATTAATCCAATTAAAATGTTACCATCTGATCCAAATGCAAGATATAATGATTTTCGAACACCATTACCAATAACTTCTCTTGATAGAGCAAAAGTTGGAACTAAAGGATATTTTATTGCAGAAGTAAGTGGTACAAATATTAATAGACAAGGTGTTTATCAAT
>Ga0099364_10010511_pt1 | contig 12726 bp, 8 predicted proteins | sample TergutTh196P3_FD_73070 | JGI IMG/M metagenome (GOLD analysis project Ga0099364, IMG submission 73070) | Microcerotermes parvus P3 segment gut microbial communities from Pointe-Noire, Republic of the Congo - Th196 P3 | ecosystem: Host-associated > Arthropoda: Insects > Digestive system > Gut ... | reverse complement strand
CTCCTTATGCGGCTGCAGGCATATGTCCACCATGCCGATCTGGTAATTCTCCCCGTCGAACCTGCCCAGACAGAACTGGTCGTTGTACTGGAACCAATGCGCCCCCACCCCGTACGGGTGCGCCGCCGTCTTTTCCACGAAGTAGCGCCACATCACGCCGCGCTCCTCCTGGTTTTCCACGCCCTTCAGCCCGGTCGCCGGCAGCCCCCTGTCCAGCGCGCCGCAGTGGTATTCGCCTATCATGATGGGTAAATCCACCCCAGCGCCCCGTATGAACTCCATCGCCCCGGTCGGGTCGAAGTAGTAGCAGTTGACGGAGAACACATCGAAATACTCCCAGCCTGCCATCATGTCCGCATTGTCCGCCTGCGACCACCTGAGGCCCAGGTTCAGATGGTTCGGGTCGACCGCGCGGCACGCCATCGCCGGCACGCGCACATATTCTCGGATGAGGAACACCGAATACTCGCGCAAATCCGCCTCGCTCCTCGGGTATTTGGCAATGCAGTCGTCTATGGGCTCCTCGAAATCGTGGAACGATTTAAAGCCCGCTCCCCAGGCCGCGTTCAACTTCTCAATTTCGCCGTACCGCCCGTGCAAAAAACCTATCAGCCCGACGCGGCAATATGTCGGCGCCGGGTTGTGCAGCACCTCGTTGGCAATCGCCAGCCCAGGCACGAAGTTGTACTCCGGCTCGTTGCGCAGGAAGTAGCCGATCAGCCACTTGTCGTCCTTCCACTCTTCCAGTTGCTTGGCGTATTCATGCGATTTGTCATGGAACTCGGGCGACAGCACGTCCGGAAAGTCGCGGAATATCAGCGTGTCGGTCGCCGGGAACCCGGGGATCTCCCGCACATAGGGTAGCTCGCTCCCCTCGCAGTTGACGCGCAGTCCGGGGAAGTTGCCCTGTGAGTTAATCCCGTATTTTTTAAGAATATGGAGCGAAATCTCCTCCCATTTTTCCCTCCATTGCGCGCCGTACACTTTTTTTAGGTTCATTGACAAAAAACTGATCATCTTGAAGCTGTCAGGCTGCATATACGCCGTCCGGCGGCGGACGCCTATATTGTACAGGTCCTTATATTCGGGATCGTCCGTGTCGGGCAGCCAGTCGCACAGCTTTTCAAAATTGTCCACGCGGCACCCGTCGCCGGGGCGCGTGCCGCACGGCCCGAGCGAGAAGTAGTCGTAGCCGTCAGGGTCGACAAGGTGCCAGCGCCCGTCCGCCGACTTGAACGTGGAGAAAAAGCCCGTGCCGTCCTTAAGCTTGCGCCCGCCGTCCCCGCCCCACTTGTTCCACTCCCCGAACGGGTACGCGGCGGGGCCCTCGTTGGCTTTCATGGCAGTCGCCATCTCGCCAAACGAATGAATCTTGCCGGGCCAATCCCTCTCCTTCCACTGGCCGAACTCGTCCACCATTTTCTTGTTCGGCAGCGGGAACTCGGCAGGCTTCTCGTCCGTCAGGTAGAACCCTTCGAACCGCACCCGCACATCGTGGAACGTCTCTTCCACCCCTAGCTCGACGCGCTCTACGTCGGCAATCTCGGTACGCCGACCATGGATGACCAGCTTCAGCGTACCTGGAGTCCGGTTGGTGAATATGGAGCCGTTGTCCAGCCAGTCAAGATCGAAGCAAACCAATGTTTTCAAGCGCGGCAGCAGTCCAAATCTGATAGAAATGTTTTCCTTGGCCGCCCCCGGCAGGAAAAAGCGCACCATCAAGGCGACTGAATGCTCCTCCAGCACTTCTATATAACCCACGATGTACCGCTTATCCGTGCCCCTGGCCTGCGCCAGCGTGACGCCGCCGCCCGCGCCACCGAGCATCACCTCGCAATAGTCCTCCCCACGCGCCGTAATTGCCGCTTCCCTCGCGACAGAATCCATAAAATTGATTTTCATACCACATCCCCTTTTATGAATTTATTTATATTCTGTTAATATATACACCATCTAAGCACTGAACCCGCTTGTTTAATGATTTTATTTGCCGATTATAAAACTATATGCGAAAACATGCTTCCCCCACGCGACAAATGAAACTATACGAATAGCCGGGCAGGCCCTACTACCCAAAGCGTAAACCTGTCATTCATCCCTAAAGGCATGATGCTTAGAGTGAAGCAAAATCTGATTAATCAATTGATAGTAAATAATCTTTGACCTTTGCGAAATGTTTTGGATGTAATTGAGGAAATGAGAGATCGTCAGGTAAGTCGTCATAAAATCCTATTGTTTCGATCTCTGATTCCGGCAGATTCCCAAATTCTTCTATTTCCGAGTAAAAGAGTACACCGTAATCGTTTCTTGAATACGCGCATACAGGCATAATTTCAAACCTAATTGCGCCGGTTTCTTCAAACAACTCTCGCCTTGCCGTATCGTCAATGGATTCACCTTTCTCGCGATGCCCGCCCGGTAATTCCCATTTACGGTATTTATTTTTGCAAAATACCCACTTACCTTTGTGTCTCGCCGCAATAACCGCATACTTAAACAAGGAATCATCGACTTTATCAATATTGCAAAATACAACCCCGATGACGTTGTTGACAAACTTGATTACAATTTCTGCATCAATAATAGCCGATTCCGCATCTTTAGCGATTAATCCTAGCTCTGCAGGATAACGAAGGATTACGCCATACCTAGTTAGCAAAACCGCTGGCTCATAAATATTGTCAAAGTCAGTATCAAGCTTCATGCTCATCTCGCAGAGCAATCTCATATCGTGTGTCTTAGGCACATCAACGTCCTTTGAAGCCAAAAAGCATTTTAACATTTTTTCCGCAGATTGTTGGGCATGGAAGCATATAACTTCAATAGGCTTTGGATGGTATGTCTTAAACATGTGCTGTGCTGTTTCAATATCCATTCGCGCAAGCCTTTTCCACTCAAAGAGATTGCTGTCTTCGCTCATATAAAACCACTCCTTCCCGGGCGATTTTACGCTCAAGCGTTGACTGCTTTGAACGGCGTTCAAACATTTCAACGGTTCCCGCAAGAAAATCCACAGGTTTTACACCGGTTCCTCGCATGGAAAGATGCGCTTTACCAATCGCGTCAATAGGGCGTATACCATCGTCGGGAATAACCATATATATGTCATAATCGCTATCATCATTCGGTGTCCCATATGCGTGTGAACCGAAAAGAATTATTTTTTCGACAGCGATAACGCTTAAAATCAAATCTATGATTATCGTTATTTCCGGGTTCATCCGGTATAGCCTCCAATATAACGAATTAACTTTCGTAACGGCAATAGCGCTATGTATACGCTTATTATAAACGTTTATTGCTGATTTGTTGCGATCTGCCATGCAACACGATACCATTGCTGACCCAATGAGCAACCAAGCTTTGCATTGCCATGTCAGTATAGCAGCTTTTCCCCAATATTTCCATAATCATAAATGAATGCTTTATTGAATGCGCGCGTCGCGGCATACTGTACCGCCCGGACGACGTATTCGATTACATGCGTAAATATGCTTCCCCCACGCGGTAAATGACACTATATTAATAACCTGACGTTGCTGGCGAACTTGATTACAATTTCAACATCAGCAATGGCTGATTCCGCATCTTTAGCAATTAATCCTAGCTCAGACGGATAACATGTACAATATCCTGTATTATATCCTGTATAATATAGTGTATGAATATACCGATAACCGTAAACCAGAAAGAATTGCTTGATGTTTTGCTCAACGTGGCCGTCGTCCGCCCTGTGTTTATTTGGGGCGCGCCGGGGATCGGCAAATCCTCCATCGTGGAGAGTTTTGCCGCATCGCTCGGCTTGCCCTGTATATCCATGCTGGGCAGCCAACTGGCGCCCGAGGACATCATCGGGGTGCCGCAGATTATTGACGGCAAGAGCGTGTTCTGCCCACCACGCATGATAGCCCGCGACGAACCGTACTGCCTGTTTTTAGACGAGCTTAACGCCTGTTCTATGGAAGTGCAAAAGGCGTTTTACAGCCTCATCCACGATCGGCGCGTCGGCGAATATTTTTTGCCCGACAGCTCCATTATCATCGGCGCGGGCAACCGAGCGCAGGACAACGCCATCGTCAAACCGATGTCGTCGGCGCTCGTCAACCGCATGTTCCATGTGGAGCTGATAGCGTCTCATCGGGACTGGCTGGAATGGGCGGGGCAGAACGGCATCCACCCTCACATAATCGAATATATAGGCCTGCGCCCCGATCATTTATGGAGGCAGCCGCCCAAAACCGAAGAACCGTTTTCTACGCCGCGCTCGTGGCATATACTGTCCGACGCTATGGCAAGCTATGGCGAGGGCATCAGCGAAAAGCAACTGGAGATACTTGCCTCGGGCTGCCTGTCGCCGCATCATGCCTCGCAGTTTCGGGCATTCGTAAAGCAAATCCGCAATCGCTACGCGCTGTCCGCCATCATCAGCGGCGAGCAAAAATGGCCCGGAAAGCCGGACGACAGGGACGCGCTGTATTTTCTGGCGCAGAGCTTTAGGGCGCAGCTTATAAAGGAACTGCCGGCCGACAAAAACAACCTTTCCGGCGCGGCGCAGGATTTGTCGTTCCGGGCGAAGTCGCTGATGGGGGATCTTGCAAACATAAGCCTCGAAATTGCCCAGATGACTGTAGCCCAAGAAGAAAACGGCGCCCTGCCGGACTGGTTCGTAGTCGAGATCATCAGGGATTTGCCCAGATTGGCGGCGAAAAAATAATGGCTAGGACAAAACATCGCCAAAAAGAGCAAAATGACATTTCCACGCAAAAATACCAAGCAGGGTGCCTGATGGTCGAAACCCATCCGCTGTTTTATGCGCTGTGGCACAATGTGTACGTACGCCGGGACGAATACTATAAATACCCTACAGACGGATTATGCTTAGCCACATCCGACGGTTGTATCATCTGCAACCCGAAACGGCGCGCGGAACCGGAGCAATGGGCGCGGGCGCTGGCCCATTGCCTGCTCCATTTTGGCATGGAGCATTTTAAGGATAAGGAGCATCCCGCCCTATGGAACATGGCCTGCGACTTAGTCATTGAAAAATTCTTGTCCGATTTGAAATTTGGCGCTTTTTGGTATGACGGCGCCCTCCCTGCTGGAATCAACGACGAGGAGCGGCTGTATCAGCGGCTGCTCAATATGAATTTGAAGGACAAAAGCGAATACGCCGGGTTTAGTACAGCGGGCGACAAAATCCCGGATATACTGTATGAAAATGAGAGCCAAAGTCACTGGTACAGAAAAACGCTTCAATGGCACAAGCTGTTTGCGGCGGGGCTTTCCGCCGCTGTGCGCAGCGCGGTCCGCGTGGCCTCCGGCGAGCAGATGTCCCTAACCGCCGACCCAAATGAATCATCCAGAAGCGCCGCGCACAGGGCCAAACAGTGGTTCATATCAAGCTACCCACTGCTTGGCGCAATCGCAGCCAATTTCAAGTTGATAGAAGACTACCAGATTTGCCAGAGGATGCAAATAACAATAGCCGCCGTTTCTCCCGCCCTTTCAGAAATATATATAAACTCCTCTTACCGTTTAGACGATGAGGAAATACGTTTTGTAATGGCGCACGAATTTTTGCATGCCGCTTTGCGCCACGACGCGCGGCATGAGTGGCGGGACGCCTTTTTGTGGAATGTTGCGTGCGACTATGTGATAAACCAATGGCTGACCGAAATGGGCGTAGGCGAGCGCCCTGCCGGATCGCTATACGACGAGCAGTTCAAGGGGCTGAGCGCCGAAGCGATTTATGATCGCATTGTGACAGACATGCGCGTATACCGCAAATTGGCCACTCTTCGGGGCATTGGCCTTGGCGACATTTTGCCCGGCGAACAAAACCCATCCTCCGACGTGGACTTAGACGCATTTTACCGCCGCGCGCTGGCGCAGGGGCTGTCCTATCACCAAGAACAGAGGCGCGGATATTTGCCAGAAGGCTTAATAGAGGAAATTCGGGCATTGTCGCATCCGCCCATTCCGTGGGACGTAGAGCTTGCACGGTGGTTTGACGATCAGTTTGTGCCTATTGAAAAAACACGCTCATATGCGCGGCCAAGCCGCCGCCAGTCTTCTTCGCCGGACATACCTCGCCCTAATTGGACAATTTCGCAGGCGGCGATGGATGGCAGGACCTTCGGGGTGGTGCTGGACACTTCAGGTTCTATGGAGCGCGGACTGTTGGCTGCGGCACTGGGCGCAATCGCCAGCTACAGCGCCGCCAGGGACGTGCCAGCGGCGAGGGTCGTATTTTGTGACGCCGACGCCTATGACGCAGGTTACATGAAGCCCGAAGACATCGCCGGAACCGTGAAAGTAAAAGGGCGCGGCGGGACGATTTTGCAACCCGGCGTCGACCTTCTGGACAGCGCGGAGGATTTCCCCGACGATGCGCCGATTCTGATAATCACAGACGGCTATTGCGACAAAGTAGCCCTTCGCGGCAGAGAACACGCCTTCTTAGTCCCCCAAGGCGCGACCCTGCCATTCGTCCCAAAAGGCAAGGTATTCAGGATGAGGTGAAGTCCGATATATTGATTTATAGCATTTAACTACAATATCGTCATAATCGTCATATTAGTTGCATTACTATATTATTTGCGGTAATTTAACATTGGATGTTTTACATAAACAGGGATGGGTGGACGGTGGTTAAATGACGACGGCGAAGATGGATGTTACCATTGTTACGTATAATGCGAAGTACCGAGGGGACATGTTGTTTTGCTATCTGGCGGCGAAGGACGCTATGTGCGCGTATGCTCCGGATCAATGGGCGAAGCCTGATATTAAAGAGGATCTGTTGTATATCGAACGGGATTATTTAGAACGAGGGGGCGCATTCTACTTAGCAGTTGACGGGCGCGACAGGGTGGTCGGGATGGTCGGCGTACTGGCAGCTGCGGAGGCGATGGCAGTGGCGGCGGCATCGGAACCGGTGGCGGTAGCGGCTGCGACGGCGTCGGCATATGCTTCGGCAGCGGATGCTGCTCCGACGGATATGTGGTTGAAGCGCTTGTTCATTAAACCGGAGCATAAGGGCAAGGGCATCGGGGGTAGGCTGCTTGCGGAAGCTGAAAGATTCGCGGTAGCCGGCGGCGCGAAAACGCTGCACACGCGGTTCGCGCACTGGTACCGGGAAGCGGCGGTGTTCTACCCGGCGAAAGGATTCGTCGACGCGGCGCCCCTTGACAGCTATACGCGCCATATGGTCAAAGAACTACCTTAACGGCGCGGAGGGCGCAGATGACTGCATTGCAGTACTTAAAACGTTATTTTGGCTATGATTCTTTCCGCGAGGGGCAGGAGGCGTTGATCGGCGACATTCTCGCGGGCAAGGATGTCCTTGGCATAATGCCGACCGGCTCGGGCAAGTCCATCTGCTTTCAAGTGCCATCGCTGATGATGGACGGCATCACGCTCATCGTCTCGCCGCTCATTTCACTGATGAAAGACCAGGTCGGCGCCCTTGTCCAATCGGGCGTCGCGGCTGCGTATATAAATTCGTCGCTGAACGATCAGCAGATACACAAAGCGCTCGCCAACGCGAAAAAAGGCATGTACAAGCTAATTTATGTGGCGCCGGAGCGCTTGCTCACGCATGCGTTCCTTTCTTTTGCGCAGTCGGCGGACATCGCGATGTTGACTGTCGACGAGGCCCACTGCATATCGCAGTGGGGGCAGGATTTTCGCCCCAGCTATGCCACGATCCCGCAGTTTTTAGCGCAGTTGGCGCAGCGCCCGGTGTTGTCGGCCTTTACCGCCACCGCAACGGCGAGGGTCCGCGACGACATTGTCTCGCTGCTCGGCCTTGACAACCCGACGGTGCTGACGACGGGCTTCAACAGGCCGAACCTGTATTTCGAGGTTAGGTCTCCCAAAGATAAATTTTCCGCGCTGACAGCCTATCTGGGAAAAAGGCGCGATGCCATCGGGATTGTCTACTGTTCCACTCGCGCTACGGTCGAGGACGTATGCCAGGGGTTAAATGAAATTGGTTATGCCGCGCGGCGCTACCATGCTGGGCTGTCCGATGAAGAGCGGAGGGCCAACCAGGACGATTTCATATACGATCGCGCGCGGATCATGGTGGCGACAAACGCTTTCGGCATGGGCATCGACAAATCGAACGTCTCGTTCGTTCTGCACTATAACATGCCGATGAGTTTGGAGGCATACTACCAGGAGGCGGGACGCGCCGGGCGCGACAACGGGCCCGCCGACTGCATTTTACTTTACGCCCCAAAGGACGTGCACACCAACACATGGCTGATCGACAATCCCGGGGACGACGAGCCTCTCGACGCGGAGGCAGCCGAACAAAGCAGGGTCAGGGACCGCGCCCGTCTCCGGGACATGACTTTCTATTGCAATACAAGCGATTGCCTACGCGGCTATATATTGAAATACTTCGGCGAATACCCGCCGAACTACTGCGGAAATTGCGGTAGTTGTAAAACCAATTTCGTCGACGCGGACGTCACCGTCGATGCCCAGCAAATTTTGTCGTGCGTCGCCAGGATGAGGGAGCGGTTTGGCTTTAAGATGGTGCTCGACGTCTTGCGGGGCAGCAAGAGCGAGCGGATCATACGCCTGGGGCTCGACAGGCTGTCCACATATGGCATAAACAACAAGAGCGGCCGGCAATTGGGCGATATTATGAACCACCTGATCCAGACCGGCCATCTTGTAAAAACCGACGATGCATATCCGGTGTTAAAGCTTGGGCGGCTCGCAGGCGAGGTGTTGCGCGGCGGCGGGCGCGTGTTGATGAAAGTCGCTGTCGACGCCGCAGGCGCAGGTATGGATGGCGGCAAAGGAGCAAAACGGGCAGGCGCGGATCTAAATCCGGTCGATGACCGATTACTCGCTCATCTCAAACAATTGAGGCTCAGCATCGCCATAGAGCGGAAAATGCCCGCTTATATCATATTTACAGATAGCGCGTTGAAAGACATGTGCGAAAAAATGCCTGCGACGCTGGCGGAGTTCCTCAATGTGTCCGGCGTGGGCAAAGTTAAGATGGAGCATTACGGCGAACGCTTCATCAAAGCCATCGAAGAATTTAAGCAATCCATCGACGCGGATCCGGATGCGTGAATATAAATTATAAATCAAAATAATAAATTAAAATGGTGTGTCTAGATAGCAGAGTTCTCACTCCAAATAATTTCGTTTAAGGAATAGGTTTCGTCTTTATGCCTAAAAGCGTCATAAATCTCACTACCATTGGCTGAAATTCCTAAAAATCCTATGGTTGACCAGACAATATCATCATTGTCTGACCACAGTATACAAATAATGTAATATTGATTACCATTACACTCAATTGTTCCATCGCAACGGTAACCGATATTCCTTCCGGTATGAACTTCAGCCAACTGAAGTATGAAATTTTCATCGTCTTTTTCACCTAAAACTATTTGGCAAAGGTTCACTGCTTTTTCGCTCGTCAACCCATTCACGGAATCTATTGGTATTCCGATAGGCGTATTTTCTTTATTAGTAATTGGCTCTTGTGGCGTTATAGTTGAAATAAGCGTTTCGATTATCTCACCTGTTTTGTCCGTATTGCTTACCATATTTGTTTGACATGCGGATAAGATAAAAACGAGCAAACAAAGTGTTATTCTTAATAAAATTCGCTTTATCATTATAACTCCCCATGAGCTGTTTCATGTATATTGTTTCCAATAATTATCAATAAAAATAACATTTGATATTCATAGCCGTTGCAGGCTGTCATATATACTGTGCAGCGCGTCGAACGTCTGGGCGTACACATGCTTTCTGGGCTGATAAAACATATGCCGTTCCGGGTCGGGCTGGACAGTGGATAGTATATCAGTCGAGCGCCGGATGGGCGCGGTCAGATCGCCATATATCCCGACTCCGTGGCCCGCAATGGCGCAGCAGCCCAGGGATGCCGTATCGGCCAGCGCGATGGTGGATATAGGGACGCCCAGCACATCAGCCTTTATTTGGTTGAAAATTGTGCTCTTTGAGCCACCGCCAATCCCGATCACGCGTTCAAAGACCAACGACGGCGCCAACTCCCTGATGACGTCGGCGTAAATGCCGTATTCATATGCGATCCCCTCCATGATGGAGCGGTACATATGCGCCGCCTTGTGCGTCCAGCCCAGGTTCAGATAGCTCCCCCGCACCAACGCGTCATTGGGGCATACCCGTCCTGTAAAATGCGGCAAAAAAATCAAGTCGTCGCTACCCGCAGGCACCCTGTCCGCCATTTCGTCCAGCTCCCGGAAGCTTTTTGCCTTGTCCAGAACATCGTCGCGGAACCATTTTAAGCACATGCCGCCCCCGTTTATATACGCCATCGGCGTGTACAGCCCCTCTATGACGGAAGCAGCGTACAGGATCGTCTTGTTTTTCAGATCGGGACTATAAACGTCCGTCGCGCATGCAAGCACCGACGCCGTGCCGGATACGTCGAAGAGCAGCCCGTTGCTGATGATGCCCGCCCCAAAGCTGGAAGCCGCAGTGTCGCCGCAACCCGCCACAAAAGGCGTGCCCGGCGCAAGGCCGCACCGCTCCGCCATCGCGGATGTCAGCCGCCCGGCGATGTCATACGGGCGCAGGATGCGGGGCATCTTCGCAGCGGCGACGCCCATTCCGTCCAACAGCTCCTGCGACCATTGCCGCTTTTGGGTATCGGCGAACCCGGAAAAATGGATAAACGTATGATCGATGAAAGCGTCCTCGCCCCTAAGCCCGCACAGTCGCATCACGCAATACGCGGAGGGTTGCACGAACTTACATATTTTATCATAGATGTCCGGATGCTCGTTCTTCCACCAGAGAATTTTCGGGCCGTGGGCATATGTGACCGGCGTGCCTGTGAGCGAAATGACCTTTTCCTCGCCGAAGTCAAGAAAGGGCCCCCTGTATTTCCCGCAGCGTGTGTCCAGCCAACTGTCGTACGGGGTGACCGCCATGCCGTCGGCGCCCACGCCCATGACGCCCGCCATCTGCCCGCTGACCCCAACGCCCGCCACGGAGCCCGGCGGTATCGAGGACGCTTCCATGACGGCGCCGATGGTCCGGATTACCGAGCCCAGCATCTCCTCCGGGTCCTGGGTGACTGCCTGCGGCTCGGGATGCAATAGCTTTGAGTCTTCAAAAGCTTCCTGCACGAGCAAGCCTTCCTCGTCGCGCAAAGTGGTTTTCGTGCCCTGTGTCCCTATATCCACGCCGATCAAATAATTCATGTGCGAACCCCTCTATGTAATATTAATCTTTTTTTCTACAACATTGCAACACTGCCGCTTTGCAGCTCTGCAGCTCTGCTAGCAATGCCACCCATCTAGCAATGTCGCCCTGCTAGCATTGCCACTCTACTAGCAATGTCGCTCAACTAGCAATGTCGCTCTGCCGAATCTGCGATAGCACAGTTTGAACAACAGGAACGGCTGGCGCTGGGCTTTCTCCGCAGGGTAGCGCCACACTATATTTTTATGGAGTAGAACTCCCGAGTACATCTTATACAACCTATTTAAAACACGGTTTTTTCCATAACATCCGACTTCAGCACCTTAATCAACAAAGCGGCTGCCTCTGCTCTTGTTATTGGTTTTTGCGCCCCAAAGGTCCCGTCCGGGTAACCGTTTATGAGATTTTGCCTATATGCAATTAAAACAAATTTTCGTAAGCTAGGCGAAATGGTTTCGTAGTCGCTGAAAATCCCCTTCAGACCCTCGTTCACATCGGTATCATCGTAGCCCCCAACACTATCCAGCCCCAGCGCCTTTACCAACGCAACCGCCATGTCCTCGCGCGCGGCGGCTTCATGACCCCTGAAGTACGCGCTGCCGTCGGGGGTTCTATATATGGTCATGTACCTGCTTACATATTTCACATATATATAGTCCCAATTGTCGGGGTATACGTCCACGAAAAATGGCTGATCCACGACTACGCCGGAATAATCCCACGTTTGATCAAGCTGCAGCGCCAGATACATTAATTTAGCAAATTCACTACGCGTCACCAAACCATTGGGCCTAAAAGTCCCGTCTTCATATCCGTTTATAATCCTTTTTTCAGTCAGCTCATAGATATAAGCTTGCGCCCAATCCCCATTATTAATATCAGAGAATGTCACGGCGCCTTCCATTATTAGTTCGGTCGAGTACTCGGCGTTGTATTTATAATAACCGCCCGCATTATTGTAAACAGCTTTTGCAGGTATTGTTAATTTATATATGTTATTTTTGTTTAGCGGCAAGTTAGAATATATGATCATGCCGGAGTTAACGCCCTTGCAATCGGGGTTGTCAAGCCATATCCCTAACTCGTATGTCTTGTTTTCGCTCAAGTCAACTAAAAGCATGTCGCTGCCGTCAAAAATATAGCCCGGCTTAGCTTCGATAATCAATTGATCACTGGACAGTCTAACGGTACTGAACACGCCGTTAACCAGGGCATCCTCCATGGTGTGGCCTTCATCCAAAAAAGCGATATAATACACAGGGCTCTCAGAACCGGGGATAGTATCATATACGGCCGTATTTTCGTCTTCCCATTCGACCACGCTGCTAATGGACCAATACAACTCTATTACTTCGCTTGCTTCGAATGATTCGCTCGCTTCGTTGGATTCGCTAGCATCGTATGCTTCGCTTGCTTCGTTAACTTCACTTGCTTCGGCGCCGATATGCCTGTCTTGGGGGTTTTGGATCATATAATAGCTTATTCCATCAGGGC
>Ga0099364_10010510_pt1 | contig 12726 bp, 10 predicted proteins | sample TergutTh196P3_FD_73070 | JGI IMG/M metagenome (GOLD analysis project Ga0099364, IMG submission 73070) | Microcerotermes parvus P3 segment gut microbial communities from Pointe-Noire, Republic of the Congo - Th196 P3 | ecosystem: Host-associated > Arthropoda: Insects > Digestive system > Gut ... | reverse complement strand
CGGATTTAAGCTGTCGCATAAACCGAGGCGGTTCGAAATTCTTATGCAGTGCGTATCCGCGACAACCGCGGGTTTGTTAAATATATCGCCCCTGATTAGATTCGCGATTTTGCGCCCGATTCCCGGAAGTTTCAATAAATCGTCCATTTCTTCGGGGACTTGCGAATTATATTCGTCTATTATAATCCTGCACATATCTTTTATATTTTTGGCTTTTATTTTATATAACCCGCATGAAAATATCGCTTTTTCGAGTTTTTTCAAATCGGCGTCGGCGAAATCTTCGATTGATTTGAACTCAATAAATAAATCTTTCGCGACGATATTAACTCTTGCGTCGGTGCATTGAGCCGAGAGCCTCGCCAAAATCAGGAGTTTGTAAGGTTCCGTCTCGTATTCGAGCATACAGTCGGCGAGGGGATAGCGTTGTTTTAGCAGGGAGATTATTGTGTTGATTCGGGATTGATTTATATTTTTCATAATTTTTATTTACCTGAACTCAATATGCAGGGTTTTACCCATACCGCTTGCAATTTGCTGTAAAGTGGCGATAGTGGGACTGCAATTTCCACTTTCAATTCTGCTGAGATTTGACTGTCTTATACCTGTTTTTTCGGCTAATTCCTTTTGCGTTAAATTTTTTTCAATACGCGCGCCGATTATTGCCTTGATATATTCGCGTTCGGGACGCTGACGCTCCCATTCCGCCGCAAATTCCGGGTCTTCTAATAATTCTGCCAAATGTCTTTGCAAATCGTCCATTTATTATTTTCTCCTTTCATATTCCTTTGATTAAATATATTATATTCCTTTTTTGATATACTGTCAAGAGTATTTATCAAAACAAAATTTTTTTTATTTTTATTATATTAACTAAATTTTCTTGAAATCGTTTTAAATTTGTTGTATTATATAGATAATCAAATAAATATTTTATCCGGAGGAAAATAAAAATGCTGAAAATTAATCTGAATCTTAAAAAAATCTTCGCAATTATAACGCTTATCGCCGTAACTCTCGCCGTATTGACTGCGTGCGGAGGAGATAATTCCGGCGAAAACCCGAACGGGTTGAACAATAATGACCCGGGCGAGAACCCGGACGGGGAAAACGCCGGAAATGACGGCGGAGAAAACGCGGGGGAAGAACGAATATATCCCGACCTGCCCGCGGTCGATTTCGGAGGGTATGAGTTCACTTTCTTAACCAGAGACTGGGAAAGCGTCGTCGACTGGGAAGAATGGAACCACAGGGATTTATACGCCGAACAGTTAAACGGAGACAATTTGAACGACGTCGTCTATAACAGGAACAAAAAAATCGAAGAAAAATATAATATCACGATAAACGAAGTCGGGGTCGAGGACAGGAACGGCGTTATCAGGCGTACGGTCAGGTCGGGAGACGACGACTATGATGTTGTTTCGGTACACTTAATGGACGTCGCCGCGCTCGCGCAGGACGGAACTATTACCGATATATTAAAAGTACCCAATCTCGATTTTGACAAGCCGTGGTGGAATTCCAACACGATACGGGATTTGTCCGTGGGCGGCAGATTGTTCGTCATGCAGGGGGATTTGCTGATTCTGCACAACGACGCTATGGAAGCGATGATTTTCAACAAGTCCGTTCTCCAGAACAACGGACTCGAAAGCCCTTACGATATCGTCAAATCCGGGGAATGGACGTTTGAAAAACTATACGACATGAGCAGAGGGGTTTCAAAAGACCTTAACGGCGACGGAAGAATGTATATACTGGACGATTTGTTCGGCGTTATTCTCCAGGCGGACACCGATATTTCGTTTCTTGTGTCGGGAGGGGCGAAAATAGCCTCGAAAGACGAAAACGACATGCCGGTTATTACTTACGGAAGCGAAAGGATTTACAGAATCACGGACGAGATTATGCGCCTCATGCTCGACGAAGAAAACGTCCTTAATCTCCACAGATACAACGGCCAGTTCGGGATATACGACGAACAGGTGAAAATGTTTTCGGAGGACAGGGCTCTGTTCTCGTGGATAAGAATGAGAATCGTCGAGAGGCTGAGGGGTATGGAAACGGATTTCGGACTGCTTCCCCTGCCGAAATTAGACGCCGCGCAGCCGGACTACGTCACGCATATGAACCCGCACACCGGCGCGGGAGTTTCGATTCCGGCGACGGCGGGAAACCTTGAAAGGACAGGTATGATTCTTGAGGATTTAGCGGCCGAATCGAGATATACTTTGCAGCCCGCGTATTACGAATTGAATCTTGAGGGCAAATTTTTCAGAGACCCCGAAAGCCGCGAGATGCTCGATATAATATTAAAGAACACGGCGTACGATATCGGCTATATTTATAATTTCGGCAACTTCGCGTACACGATAGTATACTACGGCATGAACAGAAATATAAATCACGCCTCGCAGTTCGAAAGAATGGAACCGAGAATGCAGACCGATATAGAGAGAACTATAGAGGCGTATGAAAATATCGCGGATTAGACAAAATATAAACATAAACAAATAATTAAATAAAGGAGAAAAATTTTTATGAACGAAAAAAAATACCCGATATCAATAGCGTCGTATTCTTTCCACGGAATGTTATCTGAGGGCAGGACAAATATTTTTACATATCTCGAGGATTTAAAATATCGCTATAACGTCGATTATGCCGATATATGGAGCGGTTATCTCGCGCCGTGGGGAAATCTTGACCCGATTGACGGCGATTTGCTCAAAAAAATCAAATTGTCTATGGACGAAAAAGGCATAACTCTCGCGAATTTATGCGTCGACGGTCCGCATTTATGGATGGATACCGAAGAAGAACGCGGAAAACATTACGACGGGGCGTTCAACTATATGAAGGCGGCGGTCGTCCTCGGCGCGAAAACCGTCAGAATCGACGTCGGAGTGAGGGAAGACGCAATCACCGACGAACAGTTCGACTACGTCGTTAAAGTCTATAGGGATTTGGCCGATTTCGCGGGGAATAATAATATGCGCGTGGGAACTGAAAATCACTGGGGAGCTTCGAGAGACCCCAAAGTTCTCGACAGGATTTATAATGCCGTGAACCATAAGGCTTACGGGCATTTGTTCCATTTCGGTAATTTTATCGAGGGTCAGAAAGAAGCGGGGCTCGAGACCGTTTTGAAAATGGCTATGCATACCCACGTTCCCGCAGACAGTATGCCGTTCGCGAAAGAATATATAAGAAAATTAGTAAACGCGGACTATAAAGGCACGTTCAGTATAGAGCATCACTCGTCGAAACACGAATACGAGAGAGTCGCGTGGCAGCTCGCGACTGTTAAGGGACTTATAACCGAACTTGAAGAAGAAGGCTTTGACAAAATATCTTCGGCGGATTATTTTTCCGGGATTTATAAATAATAATTTATGAAAAAATCAAGAGTATTAATATATGTTTTTCTGGCGGCGTTTATTTTAAATTTAAACGCCGCCGGGATAAGCGCGAACGAAGAGATTCCCGATATTTCTATGCTTATGCAGTCCGGCGCTTTTGTTTTGATGGACGGCGTTACGGGTCAGGTTCTTTTTGAAAAAAATATGAACGCAAAAATGTACCCCGCAAGCATAACGAAAATCATGACCGCGCTAATCGCGCTGGAATCGGTTGAGAACGGCGTAAACGGCTTGAATGATACCGTGACTATGTCTTACGATGCTGTCTGGACTGTCGGGAGAGACACGTCGCATATCGCTCTCGACGTGGACGAGCGCCTCGCGCTTGAAGACGCGCTTTACGCGCTTTCTATCGAATCGGCGAACGACGCTTCAAACGGCATAGCCGAACTAATAGGCGGCGGCATGGAGAATTTTGCCGTAAAAATGACGGAGAGAGCGAGGGAACTGGGCGCGTTCAACACTAATTTCGCGAACGCTCACGGACTGCCCGACGTAAATCATTACACGACTGCGTACGATATGGCCCTGATTATGTCTCAGGCCGTGAAAACGCCGGAATTTTCTAAAATTTTCAGTTCCGTAAGTTATTATATGCCCCCGACTAATATAAGGCCGGAAGAGCCGAGATATTTTAACAGACGAAATTCCCTTATCGAGGGTCCTCACGCATACGACGGGATTATTGCCGAGAAAACCGGTTGGACCGGAGACGCGGGGCTGACTTATGCCGCGGCGGCAAAACGCGGAGACAGAACTCTCGTCGCGGTCGTTATGAAATCCCCAGACGCAAACGCGAGATGGCGGGATACCGCGCTTTTATTAAATTACGGGTTCGACGAATTTATAAATATAAGCTATACCCGGGAAGAAATCGCGGAAGAAAACCGCGCCGTCGAATTTTCGGACGGCGCGTCAATCCGCGTGAATTTTGAAACGCAGAATAATTTTAATCGTCTTATATTAAAATCCCTCGGCAAAAAAGATATAGATATAAGTTATGATTTCAACCGGAAAAAAGCCGCGTTTCTATTAAACCCCGGCTATGCGAATCTCATGTATGAAAATTTAGGCGAGGTTGATATAGAGATATATTTCGCCGGTATTGACGAACCCGCGGACATAAATCCCGGAGACGGCGGCGAACAAACCAATAATTCTGCGCTTGATATAACGGCCGCCGCAGAAAAGAGTAATAATATTATAATAGCGGCGTTATCGGGGATTTATAAAATAATATCCGTAATTCTGCAAATAATCGGCGTTCTTGCCGTGATTGCCGTAATTTTATATATCAGACGTTATATCCAAGTAAAAAAACAGCGGAGAATAAAGCGTTTAAGACAGAGAAATAATAATAATTATTATTATAATCACAGAAACGGCGGATAAAAATATCACGCTTTAAGCGTTTTAACCAAATCGCTTACGGCGTCGTAAAATATCCCGGTATCAACAGAGTAAGATATATATCTAACGCCGTTTTTGAGCCATTTTTCGGCGTTTTCCGGATTGTCCGCAAACGTTCCGACTGTTATATTCTTCTCTCCGCATTTTTTAACTATGCCGAGCATTTTCTCTTCGACGAGAGGGTGGCCGACCTGACCCGGAAGCCCGAGCGACTGCGATAAATCATACGGGCCGACAAATATAACGTCCACGCCCTTAACGCTGATAATATCGTCGATATTTTTAACTCCCTCCTCGCCTTCTATTTGCACGATTATAACCGACTTGTTCGCGTCGGCAAAATAACCGAACCTGTCTTTTGCCGAATAGTTCGCCGCGCGTACGAAACGGCACATGCCTCTGGAACCGTCCGGGTGGAATTTGACTTTCGAGATTACTTCCTCGGCTTCTTGTTTTGTCGCGATTTGCGGGATTTGCAGCCCGCCCGCGCCGATATCGAGGGCTTCGCCCATGATAAAACCGGCGTTTTCTTTAACCCTGACGACGGGAAACACCCCGGATATCTGCGCCGCTCTGATTAAATTCTGAGCGGTCTGAACAGTATTCGGGCCGTGCTCCAAATCGATTATAACATAGTCGAGACCCGCGTAACCCATGATTTCTATAAAAGCGGGGTCGCTCGTTTTCGAGAAAATCCCGACTGCGCGCGTTTTCAGTTTTTCCCTGAAAATCTCCGTCATTTTTGTTATGTCCGCTATACCCATATAAATTACTCCTCTTCATAAATTTATTTATAATACTCACCACTCCGCGACCGTTCCGTCGTAATTGCGCCACACCGGATTTTTCCAGTTGTGCCCTCTCGCCGCCGCTTCGATTACGGCTTCTTCGTTTATTTCTATGCCGAGCCCCGGTTTCGATAAAATCTCTATATATCCGTCGTTATATTTAAAAACGGACGCGTCGGCGAGATAATCGAGTAAATCCGCGCCTTTGTTATAGTGTATGCCCAGGCTCTGCTCCTGTATAAAAACGTTCGGCGTACATATATCGAGCTGTACGCACGCCGATAAGGCAATCGGCCCGAGGGGGCAGTGCGGAGCTACCGCGACGTCGTACGCCTCGGCCATAGCCGCGATTTTTTTACACTCGCTTATGCCTCCCGCGTGCGATAAATCCGGCTGAATTATATCTACGTAACCGTCCTGAAGTAAATTTTTAAATTCCCACCTCGAGAACATTCTCTCACCCGTCGCAATCGGCGCGGAAGTGTGATTCGCGATTTCACGCAGCGCTTCGTTGTTTTGAGACAATACGGGTTCTTCTATAAACATCAGGTTAAACTTATCCAGTTCTTTCGCGAGAGATTTAGCCATCGGTTTATGAACCCTGCCGTGGAAATCGACGGCAATATCGAGTTTATATCCGACAGAGTCGCGTATGGCCGCTATTCTGTTACACGCTTCGTCTATTTTTATAAAGCTGTCGATATAGTGCATTTCTTCGGTCGCGTTTAATTTTACGGCCGAATATCCCTGGCTTAACGCTTCGAGAGCCGATTTTTTCACGTCGTCGGGTCTGTCCCCTCCGACCCACCTGTAGACCTTTAATTTATCCCTGCACGCTCCGCCCAGTAAATCATAGATTGGAGCGTTATAATATTTGCCCTTAATATCCCATAGCGCCTGGTCTATGCCGGATATCGCGCTCATAATTTCCGGACCTCCCCTGTAAAACCCGCCTCTGTACATCACCTGCCAATGGTCCTCGATTTTCATAGGGTCTTTGCCAATCAAATAATCTTTAAATTCTTCGACCGCCGTTCTTACGGTATCCGCCCTTCCCTCGACAATAGGCTCGCCCCAGCCGGTTATGCCTTCGTCCGTTTCGACCTTCAGGAAAAGCCACCTCGGCGGAACTTTATACGTAGTCATGCCCGTAATTTTCATAAAATTTTTACCCCTCGCATTTATAGTTTTATATATTATAATAAAATTATAATATATTTTTCAAATAAAGTAAAGCCGTTTGATTAAATTTTAAAATATATTAATATATATCTGTTATAATTCTATAAAAAAACAAGTAAAGGAGAGAAAAAATAGAAATGAAGACGAGAGAAATTGCGGAAAATATAAAAATAAGCCGTCTCGGGGTCGGCTGCTGGTCGTTCGGCGGGGGAGATTACTGGGGTGAACAGAGTCAGAAAGAAGTCGGAAATATAGTTAATAAAGCGATAGATTCCGGCGTTAATTTTTTTGATACCGCCCGTATGTATAACGACGGCGAAAGCGAGAAATCTTTGGGTTTGGCTTTAAAAAATATCAGGCATAAAGCCGTCGTATGCTCAAAAGTATCTCCGGCTAAGGCATATTATAAAATATTAAAGCGGGAGTGCGAAGAATCACTTAAAAATCTCGGAACTGATTATCTCGATATATATATGATTCACTGGCCCATAAATAATTTCGGCGTTAAGCATTTCACGGACGACCCCGAAATTATAGCCAATCCCCCGACGATAAGCGAAGCGTTCGCCGCTCTCGCGGATTTAAAAAAAGAAGGCAAGATAAAATCGATAGGCGTGAGCAACTACGGCGTTTCGCAGTTAAAGCAAGTCCTTGATTTATACCCCGGGTTAATAGAAGTCAACGAAGTTACGTATAATATAATCTCGCGGGCAATAGAAGCGGAAATCCTGCCGTTCTGCAAAAACAATAATATATCCGTAATAACTTCTATGTCTCTGATGCAGGGGGTATTGACGGGAAAATATAACAAAATCGAGGATATTCCCCATAATCAGGCTCATTCGCGGCATTTCAAAAACGAAAGAGGCATGGGAACGTCAAGGCATTTCGAGGACGGAGCGGAAGAAGAGATAATAGAAGTTCTCGAAACGATAAAAGAAATCGCGCTAAAATTAAATATATCGGCCGCGCAGGTTTCAGTCGCCTGGGTTTTCGCCAATAATCAGGTCGACTGCGCTCTGCTGGGTTCGCGTAATATCTCTGAGCTTGACGAAAATATCAAAGCGGCAGAGATAACCCTGCCGCATGACATAATATCGAAGATAAACGAAATCAGTCTGCCGGTTTTACTAAAACTCGGCAATAACGCAGACTATTACGAAAACTCGAAAAACAGCAGGATTTATTAAAAATCCAGTTCTTCATACGCGGTAAGATATCTGTACGCGCTTTCTAAATCGCGCTCGGTCATTCTGGCGTTCGCTTCGTAGAAGGACGCGACGTCCCTGCTTTGATTCGCTATAATTCTCGGGACTATATACGCGGTATTTGTAAAATTGCTGTAATTATAACCGAAATCATAAACGGTATTGTCGAATATAATTTTCAGCATTTCGAGAGAATCGTCGTCTCTTACGCCTTTATGCGTGAGAAGAACGTCGTAATATGCCGGAATCGTGTAGCGTTTGCTTTCAGAACCCATCAATTCGGCTACTATGCCGACCATTTCCGGGTCTTTTACGTCCTGGGGAACAAGCATAAGGCCGGCGTGATTCAGGCTTATATATTTTTCCTGATTTTCACTGTATTTGGGATAGGGAACAATGCCGAAATCGACTTCCATCGCCCTGTACTGTTCGTTCGCTCCCTGACTTGGCGAGGCAAGGTTAAACAGAGAGTGACCCCGCGGGAAGAAATTCTGCATTTCGTCAAGCATAGTAACGTTATTCCACACGTCCACCGTCCACGTATATGTCTGATTGCCAACCCACACCAAATCATACATTTTATCAATCAGCGAAACGAGTTTTTCGCTCATTAAGTCAAGAACGGGAACGCCGCCCTCGTCTTTTTTGACTATATACTGTTCGCAGGCGTGCATCATGCTTATCATGCCTGAACCGTCGAGGAGCAGACCAAGCCCGTATAAATCTTCCGCGTCGAAAATCCCGTCGCCGTTTAAATCTCTGGTGACTTGCTTCGCCATATCAGAAAATACGTCCCATGTCCATGTTCCCGCTTTGACATAATCGTAGGGATTACCGAGACCGTAGTCCTGAATTAATTTTTTGTTGAAATAAACGGTACTCGGACTGGGGATAATAAAATCGTTCGAAGCGAAAAGCAGTACGCCGTTGATTTCGAGAGTATCGGCTATCGACTGATTCCAGTAAGGTTTCGTTAAATCGACGTGAGGCATTTTGTTCCAGTTTCTCACGAGCTGACCCTGGGCAAAAGAATTCAAGTCGCACATTGGGTGAATAAACGCCATATCATACGAGCCGTCTCCCGCCATAACCGAGCGTCTGACCGCGGGAAGAATATCTTTGATTGCGTCGCTTCCCCTTATTCCGAGAACTATGGGATTTAAATTAATATTTAACCGGTCTTCTATTATTTTATTGCGCCGCCAAATCGCGTCGTCGAGTTCAGTACCCATGCTTGTCTCCTGGTCGCCGAAAAGCTGGGTTTCAAAAGCTCCCCAAAACGGATAGATAATATTAAAGTCAATACCGCCGTAGTCTTTTTCGGGAACGTCGGGTTCGATAAAAATCTCTTCGGTTGTTTCTTCAATCCCGGAGTTTTCTCCTGAATCGCCGGAGTTGTTATCGCCGGGATTATTTTCGGGATTATTGTCTCCCGGATTGTTACTGCCGCCCGAGTCTCCGCAGGACGCAATCAGAGTCAGGGATATAAGCAGACTCAAAAAGACAAATAAAAGCTTGAATTTTCCGTTCATAAAACTTATCTCCTTCAGTAATTAAAAAAAATAATATTATATATAATATATCACAAATAAATAAAATATTATATAACATTCCGAAACATCTTTATGAAATTTTCTTGAAATTTATCGTAAAAAAATGATAATAGTTGTTGACAAAACAAAATATTTGCTGTATAATTATTAGGCGGCGTAAAAAAAAACGCCGGTGTGGCGGAATTGGCAGACGCCCGGGACTTAAAATCCCGTGAGGTTCATCCCTCGTACCGGTTCGATTCCGGTCACCGGCACCAAAATTTTAAAACCCTCGATAAATCGGGGGTTTTTGCGTTAAAAAAACAAGCGTACACGATTTTTACACGAAAAATTAAAATTATACAGGCTCAATCTTGCAGAAGAAATCCCGTCCATAATTAGGACGGGATTTTTATTGCTTTATGCTTTATTGAAAATTAACTTTCAATAAGCGTATTGACGTTCGGACGCTTCAAGTGATACTCGGACATGAGAGCCTTAACACCACACAAATTTACACAAGTATCGACAATGAGCAACTGCAAAGCGCGGTAAATTCTTCGCCGTTAGCTTCTATGTTCGGACGATAAAACAACAAACAGCAGGAACGGGCTTTAATGGCTCATTCCTGCTACTTTTTTTGCGCGTTTAACTTCGCCTAATGCTTATACTTTGCTATAAATTGTGTCTTTGTAATAACATAGCTAAATTTCGATGTAAAAACGGTATGCACTCTGGAGGAATACCCGTTGCTTCTATTTTAGCCGTTAATGAATCTGTATAAGATACATTGTCCCTGTGACTTAAAATTTCAGATGTTTCTTCTTCTGTGAATGTAACACCCATTATTACATGGTTTTTATTAATTGAATTGGCTGGACAGCAATCTTGACATTTTGTACAACCAATAATACTATTATGCGCGTATTTATCAATCCATTCCGGAAACTCCCCGGTCGATTCATTTTTATATGTTATGCACTTATCCGAGTTAATAAGCTGACGTTTTGGGTCAATAGCACCCGTTGGGCAGGAAGATACGCAAGCTCCGCAATTTTCACATATTTCCATACGTCTAAGCGGAAACCAATTAGTTTCGTCGCAGGGCAAGTCGGAAACATAGGACATTATTTGCATATAGCTACCAAATTCGTTGTTATAACAAATATTATTACGCCCGTACAGGCCTAATCCGCAATGAACCGCCAACATTTTTTGAGGAAGCGTATGGACGCCTTTAACTGAAAATCCAAGTGGTGATAAATAATCGCATATATAATGCTCTATTTTATCGCAATTCAAATGAAAATCGGTATAATGCGGAGGAACTACACAATCAATTAATTTGTCGTTGTAATTAAAACCTAATATCACTTTAGGACTTGACCTTATAATTGAAATCAAAGAACAAGGTACAAAATTCAAATCAGGCGGCATAAACTTATTTTTATCGTTTGTTATATAATTTGCCATTCGATTGAGCCAATCTGTATGGTAATCTCCGTTTTTTAAATCAATCATATTCCTTTTTAAGTCATTAATACGAGTAAATGGAACAACCGTACCTCGGTCGCCGTGAGAAACAATCAAATCCAATAAATTTTTTATCATGTTTTCTTCCTTAGATTATATAAATTTTCTGTACCCATAGGCACATAAGCTATTTAAAGTATATTATATCAAAATCAAAAAGTATAGTCAAGGATATTTTGTAAACTTTTCGGCGATAGATAGAAAATGCGGGAGTTTAGCCGCTCCCGCTTCGGCTTGTATTGAAATCTAACTTTCAATAAGTATCTCGTCACAGTCAACGCACATCAGCTTTCCCGATATATCTTTTGTCGCTCTGATTGCCAGTCCGCATTTCGGACAGCTATATTTTCTCATGCTCTGTTTTGTCCGACTTACGGTTTTTTCCTTACCGTCCGTGCCTGTTGTTGTAGTCTTGGGTGTGCCGTCACGATATGTTTTCATGCGTTCTAACTTGAAACAACCCGCACGGCAATTTTCTTTTACATACGCGTTTAATTCGTTGCTCGGCTTTGTCACGCAGTACCCATACTGTGCCGATTTTTCAACGATTAACCCGCACTTTTCGGCGATTTCTTTAAATTTACCGTTGTGGTATGTTCCCGCTCTTGAGCAATCCTGTATGTCGTTTTGAATGTTCCACAAATGGCACATCTCATGTAAAAGTGTCGTGATTACCAGTTCGGCGGGGCGATTCAGATATTCGGCACAAAGATTTATTTCTCTGTAATATTGCTTATCTTTACTGCTCCATACCTTGTTTACGCTTATCCAACCGTAAGCCCCGCCTTTGTTGTCGGTCAAGATTGTTATTACTGGTCGTTCGAGTTCGCCGTTAAAATAGATTTCGTTCAACCTTTTGAAATTCCTCTGCAATTCATCAATCGCGCTTTGAATTGTGATTTTTCCATTCATTTTTTTTACCTCTCTTTTTGAATTAAAATTTGTTTTTGCACATTAACTTTCAACCGTTGGAGTTAGCACCCTGTTGGGATTTAGTCAAATTGTGGGTCAAAAGTTTTATTATTTTTTTCGCGGCGGGCAATAAAAAAAACATCGAATTTTCAAAAAATGTCAAGGTCGCTGCGCGAGGGTGGAGATTTTTGGAAAAAATTTCGTTGTCGCAACAAATAGAAAATTTTTACAAAAATACTACCCGTGCCTTGACATTTTTTGACAAATTCGATATACTCAAACGCCCCGCCAAAAGAAAAAAGAAGTCTGCGGCAATATACTAATAATTACCATAAAAAATATTTTAAAATATTTCAAAAAAACCCTTGACATGAATTTTGATTTGTGATATAATATACGTGTGGCTGATGATAAATCGGACACGCGAAGATTATACGGCGTTCGTTTTCCTGCGTGCGTACGCCTTGTGAAAATTGCTCAAAGAGCATCGAGATTAAGAGTAAATAAAAAAATGTTGTTGGAGCAGGAGCCGACACATGTATATCGCAAGCGACCATATTTAGGTCGTTTATGTTGGTGTACGTGTGGGCGGTTTTTTGTTTGTTTTTTCCCTCCACGAGAAGAAAGGTGGAGGATTTTTTATGCCTCCAAATACAGAAGAAAGGAGGAAAAAATTCGTGGCAATGAACAGAATCGAAACAACCCTTACAGCCGTAAATGGCGGCGTAGAATGGGC
>Ga0099364_10010509_pt1 | contig 12727 bp, 12 predicted proteins | sample TergutTh196P3_FD_73070 | JGI IMG/M metagenome (GOLD analysis project Ga0099364, IMG submission 73070) | Microcerotermes parvus P3 segment gut microbial communities from Pointe-Noire, Republic of the Congo - Th196 P3 | ecosystem: Host-associated > Arthropoda: Insects > Digestive system > Gut ... | reverse complement strand
TTTTCTAAAATTTTCCCTTTTTTTTTTCAAAATTAGTGGGTTTATGGTAAAATTTTTTTTTTTGGGGTTTAACCCCCCCATTTCCCCCCCCCCCCCCAGTGTATATGTCACCAAACCAATAGATAGGAAATTCTGTGAAAGAACCCGGCGGTGCCGGGATGAAATATATGGAGGAATATTGAATGGAAAACCTTAGCAGAAGAGATTTCTTTAAGCTAACAGGTGCGGGAGCTGTTGCTGCGGGTCTTGCGGGTTCTGCCATCGCAGGTCATGCGAATGGTGCAGATCCCACAACCTGGGGAAGCTGGGAGAAGGAGATGTTGGGTGAGCGGTTTAACCGTAAACCTTTTGAAGTAGACACCCCGCCTTATAGGGTGCTTGGTCGGACAAGAGCTGTCGAGTATTTATCACCTACCCAAAACCGAAGGGGAGAAGCGGCTCTGAGGCCTCACTTTAATGTCCCTGATGGAATGACTGTGGCCGATTATATAAGGCCCAGGGTTAATATGAATGACTTTGGAGCTACTCCGTTAACTGTAATCGATCATCCGACTCGCGGTGCAGAACTCAGAAACTTTTACCAGAGGCTTAGGGATGAAGACGGCTATGATGTTTGGGCAGAGGATCTGTATCATCTTTTTGTGATTCTTCCGAGGCAGCCAAGGATCAATAACGAAACGGTATATGAGCGCTTGCTTGTTGCTGCATTTAATAATGCTATTGCTACTCATAATAACCATTATGCGTCACGGGTTACCAGCCTTCAAAGTGACTTTGATGGAGTGAACCAGACTCAGTATCCTGTTTTAAACCCTGCCAATATGTCAAGGCTCATAAAGAAAATGGGTTATTTATTCGGTGCTCCTATCGTGCGCATTGCAAGGTTAAACCATGACTTTGCTTACGAGACTCATCCGGGCGGACGAGGTTATGCACGCGGAGAGAGAGTGATACCACAGCCGCACTGGCAGTATGCAATTGTTATGGGACATCCGATGACTTGGGATGGGCTTGACGGTGCTCCTCTTTGGGGTTCCAGCTCACACGGCTATGGTCAGATTGGTATGACAGCAGGAAGAATGGCAGCTTTTGTAAAGAGCCTTGGTTATCCTGCACGCCCCAATGATCCTGCAAGCCGTTATGAGTATGTAATGCCGCCTATCTTGGTAGATGCCGGGGTTGGCGAGCAGGGACGTATGGGAATAGTTATTACACCTGAATTCGGACCAAACTTCCGCCCCGGTATTGTTGTTACCAATCTGCCGTTAGAACCGGATAAGCCTGTGGACCTTGGCATAAAGAAGTTCTGCGAGAACTGTATGATCTGTGCAGACCATTGTCCGACAGGTGCCATAACCAGAGGCGGAGTAAAAAATATCTCGGGCCGCGGCTATGAAGGCTGGCAGGTACATATCGGTAAATGTCACAATTCCTGGCAAACGGTTCCGGGCAATGGCTGTCTTGTATGTATTTCAGTTTGTCCGTTCTCTCAGAAATCAAACTGGCTGCATAAGACTGCAAGGAATATTGCTGTACGTGATCGCACAGGTCTTTCACATCGTGCTCTCGTATGGATGGAAAAAACATTCTACGGAACGAATCCGCCTGAACATTATCATTATGTTGAAGGATCACGAGATATGTCAGGTGTGGTAAAGGGCCAGCCCTGGTTCTTTAAAACAGAAGATTTCCTTGGAAGGGCTTAAGGAGGAGCAGTTAAATGTTTATATTTTTAGTAACAGGTATAATTACAACAGCCTTTCTATTATCTATTTATTGTTTCCACGCATATCTGAAGGAAGGCGGGCATAAACTCGTATGGTGGAAGTGGGTTTTATCGATTCTCTGGATGTTCGCAACTTATGTGGTTTTCGCATTTATCGGAACATCAATAGGGGAGGGGTATGGAGGAGCTGCATTGCGAGGCGGCGCCTTCTTTATGATATTCGTTGTTGCAGGCGGGGTATTATTCTATCGCTTTGTATTGCCACGGGGTGCGAAGTAATTAATTTTTCGTGTTGACGGGTATCACTTACTGTTCTATAGTTTATAGCTACAAGTAATAATATAAGAGGCAGGGTAGTATTTATATTATCCTGCTCTTTTTGTATAAAAAGACAGAATTCAACCGGATGGATAGGTATGCGAAGGCGATTAATTATCGTGGGTGTAGCGACAATATTATTGATTGGAGGATATCTATTCGGAGCATACTTACGGAATAGGGGTGAGGGCGGTGTCTATGTTATATACCGTGCTATTTTACCTGATGCTGCGAGCTTTGAATCGATTACCGGCTCAACTGCCCGTGCGTTAGACGCAAGCGGAAATTTGATTGCCTATATCGGGTTTGGTGAGGGTACAGGCTATGGAGGCACGATGCTGGTGGGAGCGGTTGTGGATGCACAGGGCCGTCTCCTTGAGCCGGTAGTCATAAGACATAATGAAACACCTGCCTGGCTTGTCATGGTCACAGGCAGATTCAACAGATATGTTGGTATACCTGTCGATGGCATGATCACGCCGGGGCATGACCTTGACACGATAACAGGGGCGACTTTAACCCACAGAGCTGTGAGCGATGCTGTAAGAGAAACCGCACATAGTATTGCCATAACTGAGTTTGGGCTTAACCCTCCTCAAGCTGCTGCTATGCAATGGCAGTTTGGGCATCAGGAAATTATCATTTTAGTTCTCTTTATAATTGGAATTGTGATTGCGCAGCATAAGGCGCTTATAAAGTTTCGGTTTCCGTTTCTCTTGCTTACCACTGTGATTCTCGGGTTCAGGCTTAACAGGGCTCTTTCCATTTCGCAGGTCTCTTCCCTCTTTCTCGGGTTTTTCCCTCCGCTAAGAACAAGTATTATTTTTTACATTGTCCTTGCAGGGGTTTTCCTGCCTATCATTTTTCTTGGTAAAAATATATACTGTACCTATGTTTGTCCTTTTTGCGGGCTTCAGGAGGTGCTGAACAAGGTTTCAGGTAAGGATATTCCGCTTGGTAAAACCCGGAAGTGGTTTTCCATGCTGCGTAATGCATTGCTTTTTATCACCTTGATGGGTGTTATTATAACTGCAAATGTGAATATATTTTTTTATGAGCCTTTTGGTATTGTTTTTGGAAGGAATACAAGGGTAGATTTCTATTTGTGGGTTATATTGTTCTTCTCTCTTGGTATTAGTTTTATTTTCAGGAAGTTTTGGTGTGTTGCTTTATGTCCGACCGGAGCTTTTATTGATCTGGTTAGAAGGCTTAGAGGTGATTTGCTCAAGGCTATAAGAGGCACAAATGGAGAAAATGAGGAAGTCGCATGAACGAAGTAAACTTAACTATTGCAAGGGCTAGAAACCGAGAAGCCATTAAGAAGCTGGAGCAGAAGGCATGCCAGGAGCTTCACGAATGTTATCAATGCGGGAAGTGTACGGCAGGTTGTCTAATGGCGCCTAACATGGATATTATGCCGAGGCAGATAATACGTCTATTGCAATTGGGGCTCCTTGAAGAAGCTCTTAAGGCAAAATCTCCCTGGATATGTGCAAGCTGTCAAACTTGCACGACTCGCTGCCCGCATGAAGTGAAAATCGCAGATGTGATGAAAGCAGTACGGCTTGAAGCGGATAGGCGAAAGATACGTCCTGTGTTTACTGTTGCAATTAATACAAGGATCTTTATGCTGCCGGTTAAGTGGTTTGGGCGAAGCAACGAATTTCTTATGACTGCTTTTTACAATATTGGCTCAGGTCGCATCCTACAGAATTTCAGGTATGTTCCAAAATTGATAACAGGCGGCAAGCTGGTATTTATTCCGGACAGAATCAAAAATAGAAAAGCAGTCAGACAACTGATGGAAAATTGCAAAAGGGAGGCATCTAAACAATGAAGTATTCCTTTTTCCCCGGCTGCACTATGAGCAGTACCGGTATTGAGTACGGGAAGTCTCTAAGATATGTAAACAAAATTATTGGGCTGGAGCTAATCGAGATAAAAGACTGGAATTGTTGCGGTGCATCATTTGGTCCTTCAACAAGCAAGCAACTTGGTGTTGCTCTTCCTGCAAGAAATATCGCCCTTTGCGAACAGCAGGGTCTTGGCTTACCTCTTGCTGTGGCTTGCGCTGCCTGCTATTCTCGGATGCGTCACGCTTACACTGAAGCAAAAGGTACTGACGAGCAACGAGAAAAACTTTCTCGTCTTATCAATATGCCGATTAAGGGTAATCTTGAAGTTGTGAATATTTTGGATGTTTACAGTACGAATGAAGTTCGCGAGGGAATAAAAAAGGCTGCAAAGAAATCTTTCAATAATTTACGTGTTGCCTGTTATTACGGCTGTCTTTCAATTCGTCCGACCGATATTACCGGGGTTGCGAATGTGGAAAACCCGATGCTGATGGACGAGATCCTTGAATCTGTCGGCTGCAAGCCGGTGGAATGGGCTTTTAAGAGTGAATGTTGCGGCGGAAACCATCACATTGATCTGCCCGGTTTTTCAAAACAAATGTTAAAAGAGATCTTAAAAAACGCAAGGGCGAATGGAGCTCAGGCAATAGCAACTGCATGCCCCCTATGTATGATGAATATTGATATGCGCCAGGCTGAAATAAATAAGGATTATAACGAAAACTTTGACATGCCTGTATTTTTCTTTACAGAGTTATTAGCCTTATCCATGGGAGCGAACATAAAAAAAGCAGGGGTGAGCACGCATTTTCATCCTGCAGTAAAACTAGCCGAGCAGGCCTTGGCAGGGAAGGCAGGTTGATATGGCAAGAACAGGTATTTTTATTTGTCATTGTGGAAGCAATATCGCTTCCATAGTTGATGTCGTGGCTCTTGAAAATGCTGCAAGGACGTTCCCGAATGTGATGTTCGCAGTAACACAAAAATACGCATGCTCACAGCCCGGGCAAAACGCAATTCGTGATGCAGTTAAAGAACATGACCTTGACCGTATTGTTATTGCTGCCTGCACACCGGGAATGCACGAGGAAACCTTCCGCAAGGTTCTTACTGCTTGCGGCCTAAATCCATATATGCTTGAAATTGCAAACATACGCGAGCAATGCTCCTGGGTTCATAACGATAAGGAAAAGGCCACAGAGAAGGCGATTGATTTAATGAGGATGAAGGCGGCCAAGATTGCAAAAAACCAACCGCTTTTCAGTGCTTCCATCCCGGTTAAAAAGCATGCCCTTATAATCGGCGGAGGAATTGCAGGTGTGCAGGCTGCAATTGACATTGCCGATGCTGGGTATCCTGTTACACTCGTAGAGAGGGAGCCATCGATTGGCGGCAAGATGGTAATGCTCGATAAAACATTCCCGACTCTTGACTGTGCTGCGTGTATCTGCACGCCCAAGATGACAGAGGCAGGCTCTCATCCAAATATTAATCTAATGACTTCAAGTGAAGTGATTTCGGTTTCAGGTTATATCGGTAATTTTGAGGCTACTATAAAAACAAAGGCCCGTTATGTTGATCATGATACCTGTAACGGCTGCGGGCTTTGCGAAACTAAATGCCCTGCCAAGGCGACAAGCGAGTTTGAGCAAGGAATTGCACCGCGCAAGGCAATCTATAAGCTCTTTCCCCAGGCCGTGCCAAGCAAACCGGTAATTGACCCGGGTGCCTGTTTAAAACTTACCGAAGGGAAATGCGGTGTTTGCCAGACGATATGCCCCTGCGGTTCGATAAAGTTTGACGATGTAGAAAAGGAAACCACAGAGAATTACGGTGCGATAATCGTTGCAACAGGTTATGAGTTAATCGATTGGGGAAGTGCCTATCCCGAATACGGCGGCGGTCGTTATAAGGATATAATATCCGGCTTACAATTTGAGAGACTCGCAAATGCATCAGGGCCGACAGAGGGTAAAATTAAGCGTCTGTCTGACGGAAAGGAGCCCGAGACAGTTGTTATCGTTAAATGCGTTGGCTCCCGTGACTTTGCAAAGGCAAAACCCTATTGCTCAAGGGCTTGCTGTATGTATGCTGCAAAGCATGCTCATCAGGTGATCGATAAAATACCCGGTGCCAAAGTTTTTATTTTTTACATTGATGTACGCACACCGGGTAAACGGTATGAAGAGTTTTATAACCGCACCCTTGAAGACGGGGCCGTTTATGTACGCGGGCGGGTTTCAAAGATTTACGAAGAAGGCGGCAAGTTAATTTGCAAGGGAGAGGATACTTTACTTGGCAGACAGGTGATTGTTGAAGCCGACCTTGTTGTACTTGAAACCGCAATGACTCCCTCAGTGGGCTCAGCCGAACTTACGGGCATACTTAATATCAGCAAGGACAGTGACGGCTGGCTTAACGAAGCCCACCCAAAGCTGCGCCCGGTTGAGACAAATACCGCAGGTGTCTTCCTCTGCGGTACATGTCAAGGACCTAAGGACATCCCCGACACTGTGGCACAGTCATCTGCGGCTGCCGTAAAGGTTTGCTCCCTATTCAGCAAGGACGAACTAAAAACCAACCCGATGATCGCAAACGTAAAAGACGATATTTGCATTGGCTGCGGCATCTGCGAAGGCATCTGTCCCTTTAAGGCGATTGACCTTAATGAAGTGCCCGGGTTTTATCAGGGTAAGCGCGTTACAAGGCGCGTTGCAAGAGTTAATTCAGGCCTATGTCAGGGCTGCGGTGCCTGCACCCCGGTTTGCCGGAACGGCGCTATTGACCTGTTAGGCTTTACGAATAAACAGATCCTTGAGGAGGTTGATGCACTATGTCAGGTATAGAAAAATCACCGGCTAAGGAAGCCGGCTGGGAGCCAAAGATTCTTGCCTTCGCATGTAATTGGTGCTCATATACAGGTGCAGACCTTGCAGGATTAAACCGAATGAAGTATCCCGAAAATGTTCGTGTTATACGTCTGCCCTGCTCGGGGCGTGTAAACCCGCAGTTTATTCTGCGTGCTTTTCAGAAGGGCTGTGACGGAGTAATCGTCTGCGGTTGTCATCCCGGGGATTGTCATTATTCAACCGGAAATTACTTCACAAGAAGGCGTTTCCTTTTAATGAAGAGGTTCCTTGAGTACAGCGGGATTGACTCTGGGCGTTTCAAGGCTCGCTGGATTTCTGCCTCCGAAGCGGCAAAGTTCCGTGATACCATAACAGGTCTTACGGAAGATATACGCGCACTTGGACCGAACGATAAATGGCCGGGAGACATCATCATATGAATGATATTCAAACAAAAATTAGAGATATTGCCCGGGAGCTTCTTGAAAAAGGTGAAGTAAAATACTTTATCGGTTGGGGTAACACACGCTTTCCACCTGAGGCAGCACCTAAGTTTATTTTTAAGGCGAAGGATGCGGAGAAGTTAGTATTTAATGAGCATTGCCACGGTATTTTATCGCATTATTTATTAGATGATAAGTTTACTCAAGGCAAAATTGGCCTTTGTGTTAGGGGTTGTGATGCTCGCGGGGTAAATCGCATAATTAAAGACAAGCAGTTCTTAAGGGAAAATGTTTATCTTGTAGGCATTAATTGTCCCGGAATGAAAGATGAAACCGGGAAGCTCCTTCTTAAATGCGAGTTGTGCGCTCATCCGGCTCCTGTGATATACGATACATTAGTTGGAGAAGCAGTGACTCCAAGAGGTGTCGACCGCTTTGCGGATGTCCGAAAAATCGAGGCTCTTTCCCCTGATGAAAAGTATAAGTTCTGGGCGAAGGAGTACGAAAAATGCATACGTTGCTATGCCTGTCGAAATGTATGTCCTGCCTGCAATTGTGACAGTTGCTTTACAGATCAGTACTATACGGGCTGGCAGGGAAAAACAGTTAAACGTTCTGAAAACCGGATCTTTGGAATGACACGCGCATACCATGTCGCAGATCGCTGCGTTGAATGTGGCGCCTGTGAAGAAGCCTGTCCAATGGGTGTGCCTTTGATGCTTTTAAACCGAAAACTGATAAAGGACATTATCGAGATGTTCGGCGATCATACAGGTGACCTTGATGCAGAAGGGCCGAATGTACTTGGGACATTCCTAAAAGAAGATTTAGACGAGTTTATGTGATGGGGGGTGGAATGTTAAAAAGAGAAAACCTAAAGCAGGCACTTGCTCTGCTTTCGAAACAGGCAACGGTTCTTGTCCCTGCAAACACGGAAGGTGCAAGTCGGTTCATGCCTTTTAAAGAGGATTTAGATCTTGATGGAATGGGTCTAATCAATACAGTATTGCCTCCCAAGGATTATCTTTTTTCGCAAACAGAGAAACTTTATTCATTTAAGAAAGATGGGCAACGAGTTACTGTGGAAGAGGCAATGCAGGCAGATCCACGGATTGTGTTTGGCATACGGCCCTGCGATGTAGCATCAATAGGCTGTTTGGATAAGGTATTTCTTACAGGGGATTTTGTTGACAGTGTTTATAAGGCAAAGCGCGAGAAGTTTGGCATCATTGCCATTGGCTGCGATAAGGCCGATAAAACATGCTTTTGCAGCTCCATGGGCGTAGAACCCGGGGAAGCTGCGTTAGCGGACATACTCCTATACCCGACAGCGGACAGCTGGAACCTTGCTATTCAAAGTGAAATGGGAAAGGCTATGGCAGAAACCATGAAGGATGCTTTGATAGATGGTGAAGAAGAAAAATTACCGGGTGCAGTTCCTGAACTTAAAATCGATATGGACGGAGTTCCCGAAAAGCTCTCATCAATGTTTGATCATCCGATGTGGGATGAGGCCTGGCGTTCCTGCCTTGGCTGCGGTACATGCACCTTCGTTTGCCCGACCTGCTATTGCTTTGAAATGGAAACCTTGACTAAGGGAAACGAAGGTATTACACAGAGAACCTGGGATAGCTGCATGTTTTCCGAGTATACAAGAATGGCAGGCGGTCATAATCCGAGGCCGAGCAAGAAGGAGAGAGTGCGTAATCGTTTTATGCATAAGCTTTCTTTTTTTAAAGAGCGTTACGGACAAAACCTCTGTGTGGGCTGCGGGCGTTGTTTATCGAAATGTCCCAAGTCCATGGATATTATCCATATAGCGGAAACAGCGAAGGAGCTAAAATAATGAAAGCAGAAAATCCGATGCTGCCACAAGTATGCAATGTCATTAAAATTACAAAAGAAACCCCGGATGTAAAAACCTTTCGTGTTCAGACAGTCGAAAAAAAGAGGCCTTTCACTTCGAAACCGGGGCAGTTAGGAATGCTTTCCCTCCTTGGTGTTGGAGAGGCTATGTTTTCCGTCACTGCAATGGGAGAAGACTGGATAGAGTTTGCCTTAAAAAAGACGGGGCTTTTAACTGATGCCTTGCATGATATAGCAGAGGGGCAGCAAGTCGGCTTGCGTGGTCCCTACGGCAATACCTTTCCTTCGGGTAAGGGTAAGAACATGCTTTTTATCGGAGGCGGCATCGGCCTCGCTCCTCTGCGCTCGCTCATAAGGGATGTCTTTGAGAATCGTGGGGATTATAAGCACATTGACATTCTTTACGGTGCCCGCAGTTACGATGATCTTGTTTTTAAGGATGACATCTTTAATGTATGGCCCAAGATGCCGGACACTAAGTTGCACATAACAGTGGATCGCGGCTCTGACGAATGGAAGGGTAATGTGGGTTTTGTGCCTCCTTATCTCGAGGAATGCGCCTTCTCGCCAAAAGATTGCATGGTGGTACTATGCGGTCCGCCCATCATGATTAATATGTGCATGAAAAGCCTTGAGAAGATGGGTTTTACCGATGAGCAGGTTATCACAACCCTTGAAATGCGCATGCAATGCGGTGTCGGTAAATGCGGTCGCTGTAATATCGGGTCTAAGCTTGTTTGCGTTGACGGCCCTGTGTTTTCTAAAGCAGAACTTGCAGATATGCCACAGGAAATGTAGGACATAATGTTTAAACTGCCGCCTGAGCTGCAAAGTGAGCTTGCCCTTGTAGAAAAGTATTTACTTGAGTTTATAAACTTCGGTAAAGAAGATAAGACCCTTGGTGAAATCGTTAAATGTGTAATTGAAAACTCAGGGAAGATGATACGCCCCTCGTTGCTGCTTCTTTCAGGCCGCTTTGGGCCCGGTTACCCTGAATGCAGGGAGCGTCTGTGCAAGCTCGGTGCATTGCTTGAAATGGTGCATATCGCCTCTCTTGTTCATGATGATATAATCGATGATTCACCGCTGCGAAGGGGGAAGCCGACCATACAGTCCCGTTTCGGGAAGGACATGGCTGTTTTCACGGGCGATTTTGTTTTAAGCAGGGTTCTTTATCATCTAATGAATGAAGGGCTTTTGGATTCGGGGATTATAATTGGCGAAACAATTTCTGCAATGTGCCGCGGAGAGATAGAGCAGTTTAACAGTCATTTCGACCCCGATGCGACAATTGAAGGATACCTGAGTATTATTCGCAATAAAACGGCCTCGGTTTTTATTGCTTCTTGCAGCATGGGCGCCCGGGAGAGCGGCTGCGATGGGAATTTCTCCAAAGGCTTAACAGATTTGGGTAACCATATCGGTCATATTTTTCAGATACGTGATGATCTATTAGACTTCCAATCCAGTGAGCAGAAAGAGGGGAAGCCTGTTCATGTCGATTTCCGTGGCGGTATTTTCACCCTACCTGTGCTTTATGCCTTGCAGCACCCCGAGCATGGTAAGAAAATGCGTGAGCTTATTATCGACTGCGAGAAACGCCCTGTCACAGACATAGATATTGCTGCTATGGAAAAAATTGCCAAACAGTCAGGTGGTATTGATTTCGCCAAAGAGCAGATTGTAAAACACACGGATGCAGCTTATAGTATTTTGAAGAGCCTTCCTGACAATGAAGGTCTTAGGGTAATCACCGCTATACTCAAGTGGATCAGCTCTTCATAGGGTAAGGAGGGGAGCTGATGTTGAAAAAGACAGCGCAGACTGCTCTGTTTTGGCTGCGTAATGCACGCGGAGGAGCGCTTTTCCACAGTTTTTTTCCGACAGTACTTGCCCTTACGATGGCCGGGAGCAGCGAGGGTTTTTCGCTTCTTATGGGCCTCATTGCTTTGGTTGGAGTTTTCTCGGCTCACATGAGCGTTAATCTGCTCGATGACTATTTCGATTATATAAACAAAAGCCCGACTGTGAGGGAAGACTTGGTTCATAGGGGAATCCGCGCGCGGCTTGGAAAGTGTGAGTATCTTACTTCAAACAGTGCAAGCGTTAAACAGTTGAAAACAGTTATCACTGTTCTCGGCTGTTTTGCCTTAACTTGCGGTGTAATTATTTTTCTTTTCCGCGGTGTTACGGTTTTAATTCTTTTGGCTATTGCAGCAATTCTTGGAATCTCTTATTCAGGGGGACCTTTAAAGTTAAGTTATAGAGGTCTTGGAGGTCTTGCAATACTTCTTTTATTTGGCCCTCTCTTGATGATGGGCGTTTATTTTTCGGCTGCAGGTGTGTTGGATTTTTCCGTGATTTTTGTTTCGATTTCCACAGGGCTCCTTGTAGTAAATGCAGGGCATATTCATGACATAATGGACTTTGAGCCGGACAAAGAAGTCGGGAAGATGACATTCTCGGTGTTGCTTGGCAGTAAGAGAGCAATGCTCATTGCACTGGTTATAATCCTTGCATGTATTTTTGGAGCAGTTGCAGCAGGGGTTTTTACGGGATTTCTGTCGTCTTTTTACCTGTTCGTATTTCTGTCTCTGCCCTTAGCGGTAGCCCTTTATTGGATGACTTCAGTTTTTGTGCATGAGCCTGACCGTGAATTTGCACCTGCGCCATGGATGGGGCCTATGCCGGGTTGGGCGCAGATTAAGGAAGCAGGGATTGATTGGTTTATGATTCGCTGGTATCTTGCAAGAAATTTACAAACCTTGTTTTGTCTGCTTCTTATTGCAAGCAGTCTTATTGTCCTTGCATCCGGAAGATAGAGGGAGTATATGCGGCAGCTTTTGTACTATATAAGGTGGTATTTTAAGGCCAGGTTTTTAAATAAGAAAAAACCTTTACAGACGGTGCTTGCTGTTTCGGATGAGTGCAATATGCGGTGCAGGCATTGCACGGTATATAATCAAAATCCGATTGTTAAGAGCTATGCGCAAATAAAAGATGAACTTATCTATGCCTATAAAAGCGGCTCGCGTATTATGGACTTCCAGGGTGGGGAGCCGACTATTTGGAAAGACGGTGAGCACAATCTTAATAGTTTAATTCGCCTTGCAAAGGAGATGGGCTTTTTTTCGGTAACTGCAACGACTAACGCCCTTGAACCTTTCCCTGACCTTGAGTCTGATACCCAGTGGGTGAGCCTTGACGGTATTGGTTCCTATCATGATGATATTCGCGGCGCAGGTGCATTTGAAAAGCTCCTAGAAAATGTTGTAGGATGTAATCATAAAAATCTCTCTGCAAATATGGTTGTTAATAATCGCAATTATAAATCGGTTAGAGAAACCATTCAGTTTGTGCGTGACAGTCCTTATTTTAAATCGATTGCAATTAACTTTCATACGCCCTACGAAACAACCGGGGATTTATTTCTTGATTGGGATGCTCGTAATCAAGTGATAGATCTGGTTTTGAAAATGAAACAGGAAGGGTACCCGATTTTAAACTCGAAGTCCGGCTTGAACTATATGAGGGATAATAATTTTGAGAAGGTATGCTGGATAAGCGGCTTTATTTTGCCCGATGGAACTAAGTATGATGAATGCCCCGGGAGATTTGCGAATCTATGTGAAAGGTGCGGTTATTCCATGGCAGGTGAAATGCGAAGTG
>Ga0099364_10010508_pt1 | contig 12729 bp, 12 predicted proteins | sample TergutTh196P3_FD_73070 | JGI IMG/M metagenome (GOLD analysis project Ga0099364, IMG submission 73070) | Microcerotermes parvus P3 segment gut microbial communities from Pointe-Noire, Republic of the Congo - Th196 P3 | ecosystem: Host-associated > Arthropoda: Insects > Digestive system > Gut ... | reverse complement strand
TATAGTGGATATTAGGAACACAATTCCCAGCAACATTAAACTTTCTCATATTTTTTGATTAAAATTTTTTGCAAAAATAAGAAAAAATCATAACATGTTAAAATTTTATGTTAATATTAATAATTTTGTGAAAAAATTAGAAAAAAATGAGTCCACTCAGATAAGTAATATTACTTTACCACAAAGGACACAAAGCATTAAAAAACAACAAATATCAACTTGTGCCCTTTGTGCATTCTTTGTCTACTTTGCGCTAGAAAACACTTTTTGGAGTATGCTTAAAATAAAAAAAATAAAAAAAAATAAAAAAATTTGTAACTTTTTTCAAAACATATCGTAACAAGTGTTTTTAGAACAATAATAATCATTTTTTATAAATTTAAAACATAGAAACCATGAAAATGACTATGGAGTGCACAATGGGGCGAATAGAAAATAAGAAATTTATGATTAAACCCTCGTGCAAAAATCAAAAGTTTACTTGCGCACATATCTTTTGGGATTTTATGTTAAATCAAGTGCGACAAGGGTTGATGACCTACGAAAGTTTAATGGCATCAGTAACGGGACTCTCCCCATGCAATGAAGCCTGCGGTACAGGCGGTGGCAGTGGCGGAAAAGCAATCTATGGCTACACAGGCACAAGCCCGCCAGAAACCAATAAGCAACTTTGGTACAAAAGTTTTCTGAGCATTGCAGCAACATTTCTGCTTGGTTTTATGCTTGTGTTCGTTGCATGCGAAGATACCAAGATAGAAAACGATCGCATTGCAGAATTGTTGCTGAAAGGTGAAAACGTAAAATCATCGGATTTTAAAACTGCGGAAAAGAACCTGGAAGACGGGGATATCCTGCATGCGGTTTCCGATGGAAAGTTCCATTGGACGCCGAAAGAGTACTCCGCTGCGGAAATAGCCTGGCTGGTTAAGAAACTGAAAGAACTGGAATCAACGGGCAAAGGCGTGATCCAGGGGAAGAATTATATAAACCCACGTGATTTTACCCCGGAAGACAGTACATACCTGGCGAACCTGGGGTTCCAGGTGTACCGGTATGGGGATGATGATCCGTGTGAGTTGGAGCGCGACGCAGTGACAACCGGCGCACAGGACAGTTGCGCATGGACATGGTATACGCGCGAGAGGTTGGATTCGGCGTTGACGGTACCGAATGATTGGGTAGAAGGCTTGTATTTGTCTGCATTTAGTAGTGATAATATTCCGCGTGAAACATTTTTGGATAGCGTATATCGACACATAGATTTGATTGATCAGCAGTGCCGTGGGCCAGATGGCACTATATGGCCTGTTCTAAACTCAGAAAATATGCAAATATTCTATGACGCATGTACCGTGTATGTGAACCAGGTGATCCCGGATATGGGAGAAAAACGCGCCGCACTCAAAGAATGTGAAGACGAAAATTCCGGCATTAACTTCCCCCAGATGAAATCTGCTACTTTCCAAATGCAGAACCGAGATGGCATTTTAGATGGTAGGCGGAGGTTGCTAAAGACAGTGGTTAGTGATTAGTGGTTAGTTAACCCTAGTAGAATGTAAGTTTAAGAATAAATCAACCTCATTCATAAAGAGTTATGGGGTTGGTTTTTTTCTTGCGCCCTTTGCGTTCTCAACTTTGCGTCTTTGCGTTAAAAGAATGCATCCTTTCGAACGTCTTCCATCGGCATTTTAGAAATAAATCTGTGTATATCTGTGTCATCTGTGTTATCTGTGTGCTATATGGGCAGTGGAGATAAGCGGATTTGGCAGATATTCGCTAACCACTAACCACTAACCACTAATCACTTACCACTATTCTTTGCGTTCTCAACTTTGTGTCTTTGCGTTAAAAAAAAAGATAGTGGCATAATGTTGCAAGATTAAGGGTTAATTATTTTCTAATAAATACTAAAAAACTATTTCTGGGAAAATTTTGTCGGAATACTTTATCATCTCATTGAGGCGTTTTTCTACTGTTTTCCAATTAAAAGTTCCTTTTATCAAATTTATTTGTGTCAAAATTTATATCGTCAAAATAAGTAATTCCTCTGACTGCAGTCATTACACTTGTATTAGGATATTTTATCCGGAAGGCCTCCAACATATTTTCCAATGACATTTTAGTAGACAAAAATGCAATATCTATAAAGTCTTTCAACCTATTACCAGACTGTGAAATTGCTGTAAGTTTCATCGCTGCAATATCGGGCATTGAATATATTCTGATACCATCGTATTCTTTCGGTGGTTGTGCAAAGGGATAATCATATCTGATACAGTCTACCTTTATTAAATCAATACTACCTATAAGAGTTGCGTTGGAACTTTTGTATAATTTGAAATCGTACTTTTTTACTAAATATTCCAATGTTTCATCAATATCAAACAATCGTTGCGAAAACAAATCAAGGTCAATGCTTATACGGTGTCCCATATACAAGGCCAATGCAGTACCTCCAACGAGGTAAAAATGACTTAATTTTTCATCATGCATTAGCTTTTTCAATAGCCTATACGTTCCTTCCTTAATTGTCTGCGTTTGTAACATTTTAAATCTTTTTTTTCAAGATCAAACAATACTCTTGCTAAGGCTTCATCTCTGGGGTCATAAAAATCACAATTCTTTTTAACTATTTCTCTAACGCCTTCTGGTCCTCCGTAAAGTTGAAAAATCGTATAAAAATCCTCTTCGCTTCCGCGTTCTATAACCCGTTCTACAATAAAAGTTTTCATTTTTTGATAGTCTATCTTTTCAATGTTTACGTCCCAAAGCAAATGTTGCGATACTTGCGGGTTATCCTTTATTTTAGTCTTCCAATCCTGAAACATTTTCTATTTGTATTTTGATTTTTTAAAGCACAAAAGTAGATAATTTTTGTAAAAAATACAAATTTATTTTGTCAATTTTTAAAAACATATTATTTTTGCAAAAAAAATCGATGATGGAAAAGTCAAAGTTCAAAAAAATCCCTTACGGGATACCCAATTTTGAAAAGATACGTACAGAAAATTATCTTTATGTAGATAAGACGCGTTTTATAGAGATGCTCGAAAACGAGAGTGCACCATACCACTTTCTAATACGTCCACGCAAGTTTGGCAAGTCGCTTTTTCTATCAATCCTTGAGCATTATTATGATTTACGCTTTAAGGAAAAGTTTGAAACACTTTTTGGGGACTTATATATCGGGAAAAATCCGACGGGAAAACAAAATTCATATTTTGTATTAAGGTTTAGTTTTTCGGGGCTTGATACGGGTTCTGTAAAAAGGTTTGAAAAATCATTTAATAGTAAAATTGAAGCATGTGTAAACGATTTTATTAATAATTACGAAACATTTATTGAGGTAAAAGAATTTAAAAAACTAAAATTACAGTTTATTGACGAAAGCACTAAAATAGGAGTAAAATCAATTGAAAAGATTGTTTTTGATATTGTGAAACGGCATAAAGGAAAACTTTACGTTATTATTGACGAGTACGACCACTTCGCCAACGATTTAATTGCACAAGGCACAAATCTAAGTATGGAACAATACAAAGAACTTATATGGGCAAACGGTGTTGTGCGTGACTTTTATGAAACATTAAAAGACGGTATCCAAAACATCATTGATAAAATTTTTATAACAGGAATCACTCCCATTATGCTTGATGACGTGACGAGTGGTTTTAATGTTTCAAAAAATTTGTCAGTAAAAGAAAAATATAACGAAATACTTGGCTTTACGGAAGAAGAAGTAGAATTTGTTAGGCAAGAAGCGGGAGTTGATAAAGAGTTGATTAAAGTGGATATGGAATTTCTTTACAATGGATATAAATTTCATAGGGATGCAAAAAACAAACTCTATAATTCATCGATGATTAACTATTTTTTTATGGAATTGTTAGACGAAGGATTAAAGATAGAACGTCTTATGGATTGGAATTTAAAAACCGATTATGGAAGGATAAAAAATCTTCTTCAGAAACCAGAAAATTTAATAGAATTAGAAAATATAATTAATATTAACCAAAAGAATGAAAAGGTGATTGACAGATTTTCTATTGAAAAACTTCACGAACCCCAAAATTTTCTTTCTCTGTTGTATTATATGGGATTGGTAACAATTGAAAAAAAAGACGATATAACACTCTTAAAAATTCCAAATTATACCATAAAAACCATGTATTGGGAATATATGGAAAATGTTATTTTAGAACGGAATCCTGAAATGTCTTATAATCCAAGTGTTATACGTGAAGGTTTAACTTCATTGGCTTATGATGGTGAATATGAACATTTTTTTGATAATTTTAGGTTAAAATTTTTATCTCAAATATCAAACCAAGACCTTAAAAATTTTACAGAAAAACATATTAAATTATTGTTACTTAGCATTTTGTGGCAGTCAAATTATTATATTCCTATTTCAGAACAAGAAAACACCGAAGGTTATACCGATATATACTTACAGCGACGCAGTTTTCTCTATCCAAGAATAAAAATAGATTGGATTTGGGAACTAAAATATATCAAAGAATCAGAAGTTAGAAAGAAGTCGATACTCGAAACAAAGAAAAATGAGGCACGAGAGCAATTACAACGTTACAAAACATCTAATCTTTATAAAGATAGAAAAGACGTGCGCTATCTTGCGGTAGTTTTTATTGGAAAGAAAAAATATTGGAGCGAGGAAATATGATTGGTGAATAAGTTTAATTGTTTTGTGTATCATATACAATGCAATGACAAATAGAAAATAGAAAAGATGATGAAGATAATCCGCACAGAGGAATTTATATACAATGTGAAATGCGTAAAAGATGGGAAGTTGTTGGCAATAATAACGTCTCGGCTTGTCCGTGTTGCCGACGGAAACTTTGGTGATCACAAATCTCTCGGTGACGGTGTGTCGGAATTGCGGATACATTACGGTGCTGGGTACAGGATTTATTATGCGCACCGTGGCACCACAATCATACTATTGCTTTGTAGCGGAGGCAAGTCCAACCAGAAACAAGACCTGGAAAAAGCAAAAGAATTAAATAAAAAGTTAAAGATATGAAAAAAAACAAAACCGAAATTCGAGAATTCGACCCTACCGAGCTTTTAGACAGCGAAGAAACTATGGCAAACTATCTAAATTTAGAGCTTGCTGCCGGCGATCCGCATTATATAAAAGTTGCATTAAACAACATCGCCCGTGCACGAAATATGTCAGTCATTGCGGAAAAGTCGGGCATACCGTGCTCTAATATTTACAATGCACTTTCCGAGGAGGGTGATCCTGAATATTCAACGATTCAAAAAATCGTCGATGCCTTGGACATGCAACTAATTGTCGTGCCAAAAAGTGCCCGAATTGAACTTTATGCGTAAAACAAACAAGATATGAAACAGATAAAAAAAATACCTTACTGTATACCAAATTTTGAGAGTATACGTACAGAAAATTATCTTTATGTAGATAAAACGCGTTTTATAGAAATGATAGAAAATGAAAGTTCGAAATATCATTTTCTAATACGTCCCCGTAAGTTTGGCAAGACGCTGTTTCTCTCGATACTTGAGCATTATTATGATTTACGCTTTAAAGATAAGTTTGAGTCACTATTTGGGGACTTATATATCGGGAAAAATCCAACGGGAAAACAAAATTCATATTTTGTAATAAGGTTTAGTTTTTCGGGACTTGATACGGGTTCTGTAAAAGGGTTTGAGGTTTCTTTCAAAGAGGCAATAAGAAGTTCTATTGACATATTCCTTTCACAGCATAAACTTATTATTATTGATTTTGAAAGTAAATCAAATGAATTAGGGCAACGCAATAGTGTTCGCGGATATATTGAATTTGCATACAAAATTATTGAAAAATATAATAGTAAAGCATACATCATAATTGACGAGTACGACCACTTTGCAAACGATTTAATTGCACAAGGCACAAATTTAAGCATGGAACAATACAAAGAACTTATATGGGCAAACGGAGTTGTACGTGATTTTTATGAAACATTAAAAGATGGTATCCAAAACATTATAGATAAAATATTTATTACAGGAATAACTCCCATTATGCTTGATGACGTTACGAGTGGTTTCAATGTTTCAAAAAATTTGTCAGTAAAAGAAAAATATAACGAAATACTTGGTTTTACGGAAGAAGAAGTAGAATTTGTTAGGCAAGAAGCGGGAGTTGATAAAGAGTTGATTAAAGTGGACATGGAATTTCTTTACAATGGATATAAATTTCACGAAGATGCAAAAAACAAACTCTATAATTCATCGATGATTAACTACTTTTTTATGGAATTGCTCGATGAAGGATTAAAAATAAAACGTCTTATGGATTGGAATTTAAAAACCGATTATGGAAGGATAAAAAATCTTCTTCAGAAACCAGAAAATTTAATAGAATTAGAAAATATAATTAATTGCAATCAAAAGAATGAAGAGGTGATTGACAGATTTTCTATTGAAAAACTTCACGAACCCCAAAATTTTCTTTCATTACTATATTATATGGGGTTAGTAACCATAGAAAAAGAAGACGATATAGCACTCTTAAAAATTCCAAATTATACCATAAAAACCATGTACTGGGAATATATGGAAAATATTATTTTAGAACGCAATCCTGAAATGTCTTATAATCCAAGTTTAATACGTGAAGGTTTAACATCATTGGCTTATGATGGTGAATATCAACACTTTTTCGAAAATTTTCAGCAAAAATTTGTTTCTCAACTATCAAACCAAGACCTTAAAAATTTTACAGAAAAACATATTAAATTATTGTTACTTAGCATTTTATGGCAGTCCAATTATTATATCCCCATTTCAGAACAAGAAAATTCGAAAGGATATACTGATATATATTTACAACGGCGCAGCTTTCTCTATCCAAGAATAAAAATTGATTGGATTTGGGAACTAAAATATATCAAAGAATCAGAAGTAAGAAAGAAGTCGATACTCGAAACAAAGAAAAATGAGGCACGAGAGCAATTGCAACGTTACAAAACATCTAATCTTTATAAAGATAGAAAAGACGTGCGTTATCTCGCGGTAGTTTTTATTGGAAAGAAAAAATATTGGAGCGAGGAAATATGATTGGTGAAAAAGTGTAGGGGCGTACCCTTGCGGTCGCCCACATTGTAATAAATGTGTGAATGAGTCAATGAGTAAATGTAGGGGCGCACCCTTGCGGTCGCCCACCTTGTAATAAATAAGTAAATGAGTAAATGAGTGAATAAGTGAATAAGAAGTTTTCAGTTTATAGTTTATAGTTTATAGTTTAAAACCTTATTTTTACCTTATTTTTTTTAACAAAACAACCTTAATAGAAAAATAAGTAAATGAGTAAATGAGTGAATAAGTGAATAAGAAGTTTTCAGTTTATAGTTTAAAACCTTATTTTTACCTTATTTTTTTTAACAAAACAACCTTAATAGAAAAATAAGTAAATGAGCGAATGAGTTATTAACCACTAACCACTAATCACTAACCACTATATTAGTAGCTAACAATTAAAACAATATATTATGGGCGTAAATATTAACACTATCGAATTGTACCGGATATTAGAAATTACTCCAATCCAGCAGAACATTATGTTAGTAGGTCGGCATGGAATTGGGAAGTCCCGCATTATAACTGATTATTTTAGTGAGCGTGGTCGTAAGGTAGTTTCGTTATTTCTGGGTCAGATGAGCGATCCTGGTGATATCATTGGATTGCCTTCATTGAGTAGCGACAATAACAGGACAGAATTTCGGCTACCGTTCTGGTTTCCTGATGACAACAGTCCAGTGGTGCTTTTTTTAGACGAACTGAATCGCGCTCGACCCGAAATTTTACAAACAGTGATGGATTTAGTTCTTAACAAAACTCTTGCAGGAAAAAGTTTACCCGCTGGCAGTCAAATAATTTCGGCAATAAACGAAGGCGAGGAGTATCAACTGACCGACCTTGACCCCGCATTGTTATCACGTTTCAATGTTTATAATTTTTCTCCAACAACAGACGAATGGCTTTTGTGGGCAACGGGCAGAAAATTGGACAAAAGAGTAATTGATTTTATTAGTGCTAACCCAGATTTATTAGACCAACCCGTAAATCCCGATGCGGGTTTGTCGAAAACAGCCGATAGACGCGCATGGGAACGTGTGGCAGACCTTATTTCACCGCTTAAAGAAATCGAAAAAGAGACAGAAAAAGCAATCGCAGGTATAATAGGCATTCAGACCGCATTGAAATTTTGTGCATATTTAAAACAATTGTCGCAAATTAGCGCTATTGACATTTTAACGAATTTTAAGAAAAATATATCAAAATTAAAGAAAGCGCAAGCACACGAAACTACCCTGCTTAATGAAGCAATGTTTCGAATTATTGAAACGGAAGAAGAGCCTGATAAAATAACAAAATATATCGAAAACCTCGAACTTTATATTCAGTGGCTTGTTGAAGAAAAACGGAACGAAGTACTTGCGCATTGGACAACAATGTATGAATCAAACACATATCCTAAAAGTCGTTTTAAGATTTTAAACAATTCGCAATATATTTTTCAAAATATAGTGTCGTTTATCAAAGAAATTAAGATTTGAAAAATTTCGCAGAAATAATAGAAAAAATCAGCAACCGTTGGTTTTTAACTGAACCTCTGCTTTTTATTACATTGATGTCACACGAGGTTAAGTTTAATCCAAATCTTAAACATTGTGTAAGAAGCGGACAAGGACGTATTGAGTATAATTTAGAACTCGATAATAAAATAATTTCAGAAACCGAATTTGAAGAGCATTTACGTGCCGAAGTAATTCGTATACTTTTGAGACACCCATACAGAAGACACTCCATAAATGAAGTAGCATATATCGCAAGTAATGTTACACTTAACGAAATTTACAAGTTTAATTTTCTGAAATACAAAACTAAAGATTTTTGGAAAAACGATTCAACTCATAAAAACAGAAATTTTGAATTTTATTACCGGGAATTATTAAATATGCAGGATAAAAGCAATGACAACTCAGATAAAACACCTGAAGGAAACCAAAATAAAGAAAAGAAAAGTGATAATAATAAAAGTGAAGAATTTGATGACGATGATGAATTTGATGAGGATGAAATTGATGATGATGAATTTGATGACGATGAAATTGATGATGACGAATTTGATGATGATGAATTTGATAACGATGAATTTGATAATGAAAAATTTGATGATGAAGAATTTGATAATAAGGAATTTCAGGATACCGTAACTAATGATACAGATTCAAGCCTTTCTGACTCTCAACAAAGCGATATTTCCTCTCATACAGTTGAATGTTCGGCATTATGGGAAGAAGATGATTTTATGGATGAAAAACTGCGCGAAATTGTTGAATGGGCAAATAACAATATGAGTTGGGGCAACCTTCCGGGAAATTTGATACAACATTTAGTAGCATCACTTACCCCAAAACTTGATTATCGCAAAATTATTAACAGTTTCAGAGCGAGCGTTTTAAAGAGCAACAAAATATTGACTCGTTTTAAGCCAAGTCGCAGGTTTGGTTTTCTTTATATGGGCAAAAAAAGTGAATTTGTTACTAATTTATTGATTGCGATTGATGTAAGTGCCTCTATTTCAAATGAAGAGATAAAAATTTTTTATTCTGTTATCAACCGTTTTTTTAAATATGGAATAAAGAGTATTGACGTGATTCAATTTGATACAGAGGTGAAAATGCCTTTGACTACTTTAAAAAAAGCACAAAAAGATATTAAAGTGCACGGACGCGGAGGCACAAGTTTTAGTCCTGTAATTGAATTTTTTGAAAATACCAAAAAAAATTTTTACGACGGATTAATAATTTTCACCGATGGCGAAGCAGAAATCCCCGCATTAACATCAAAAACTATCCGAAAAACCCTATGGATTTGTAGTAATAAAGAAAATTACGATACACACAACCGTTGGATGAAAAAATGTGGACGTTGTTGCTGGATAGAATAATAGTCTCAATTATTTTTGAAAGCAAAAATGCCATACCGCGAATTTGAGAAGAAAGGTTTTTTATGTCCATTGTTGAACTGCATGTTAAATTCATTTTTCCAGCATTTTATGACGAAATTGTTACAGTTACAACAATGATAAAAGAGTTGCCTATAACAAGAGTAGTCGTATTTTACGAAATTCATAACGAAAAAGAAAAATTATTAGTTACCGGCGAAACGACACAAGTTTTTCTTGACGCTAAAACAATGCGACCAACAAGAATACCTGATTTTTTAAGAGAAGATATGATTCGGTTCTTTGAAAACTGAAGGTTAACAATTTCTTTATTCTTGAAAGCATCCACATTCTTTTGATAATGATTATTTTAGTTTTTTTGATTTAACACAATTGGAACTTTTTTTGTTTTTTTCAAAAAAAAACTATAATTTTGCATTTTAATTCAAAGTATGATTTCAACTGAAAAAATAGCAGAAAAAATTGTTCTAATAGCTGTTAGAACTCCCGATTTATCAGAAAATCAAATAAAAGAACATCTTGATGAATTGGCTTTTCTTGCCCACACAGCTGGAGGTATTCCCATCAAACGTTTTACGCAAAATTTGTCAATGCCCGATGGTCGCACATACGTAGGTAGCGGAAAACTTGAAGAAATAAAAGATTTTCTAAAATTTAACGAAGATGTTTCGTGCATAATTTTTGACGATGAGCTATCTCCAGCTCAATTAAGAAATATTGAAAATAGTTTGAAAATTAGAATACTTGACCGAACTACCCTGATTTTAGATATTTTTGCGGCACGTGCACGAACCGCTTATGCCAAAACACAAGTTGAATTGGCTCAACTTCAATACCTATTACCGAGATTAACACGAATGTGGACTCACTTAGAACGACAACGAGGCGGCATTGGAATGCGCGGACCTGGTGAAAAAGAAATTGAAACCGATAGACGTATAATTAGAGATAAAATTTCTAAATTGAAAGATGATTTGGAAAAGATTGATAAACAAATGATTACACAAAGAAAAAATAGAGTACAATTAACAAGAGTAGCATTGGTCGGCTACACAAATGTCGGAAAATCAACTCTTATGAATGTTTTATCTAAATCCGAACTTTTTGCTGAAAACAAACTATTTGCAACACTCGACGTTACTATCAGAAAAATGGTCATAGAAAATTTGCCCTTTTTGATTACAGATACAGTTGGCTTTATCAGAAAACTCCCTCACCATTTAATCGAATCGTTCAAATCTACTCTTGACGAAGTTCGAGAGGCTGATATTCTGTTACATATTGTCGATATTTCTCATCCAAATTTTGAAAATCAAATAGAAACTGTGAGTAAAACTCTTTTAGATATTGATAATCGCGAAAAAAGAACTATTTTGGTTTTCAATAAAATTGATGACTTTTCATATACACCAAAAGAAGAAGATGATTTGACTCCCGCAACAAAAGAAAATCTATCGTTAGATGACCTTAAAAAAACTTGGATGGCACAAACCAAACCTACCGTTTTTATTTCTGCAAAAGAAAAAACTAATATCGAAGAACTAAGACAGATTTTATACGATGAAGTGTTGAAAATGAACAAGACAAAATATATTTCATCAAAATAAAATTGATAGGTCCGGGGTTTCTGACGTGGCATTTGCTATAAATTTAAATTTCAAAACATTACGAAGATGCAGTGTGGGATGAATTGTAGGCTGTAGGAGTGGTGATCCTTATCTCCTCCAATACACAAATAAATTAAGCCTAATCTTCACCTATTCAGATTTCTTTTAATCATTTCTGTAAATATTTGATATTATGGATTTAACACGTTTTCATTTTGGAAAATTCTAATTTTTGCAGTCTTGTTACTACTTTTCAATTATTAACAGCACTCAAAGACTAATGTGTTAAAAAAATAAGATTGCCCAAAATCCTTATTTTCATAAAGCACTCTTAATAGAATATAGGACATCATTCTCCTCCACCCTTATTCCCTTATTCAACTGAAAATAAGGGAATAAGGGTGGATACAAATCCGAAATATAATGCTATTAAGGGGTTAATTTCAGAACTCTTGACCTCAGAAACGTTTCTTTGTAATTATGTAACGAAAACTCTATTGTTCCAGAGGAAACCAAAATGTCCTACATTTTGGTTTTTTGCATTCCTGATCATCGCTTAGTAGAAAAATAGCATGGCAAGTAACCTGCATTCCATTAGGAATGCATCCCTTTTCATGTGAATGGTAATTTGGTCACATTCCGAACGGAATGCGTTTTTATGCTTTGAAATTATTTTCTACCAAGCGTCACATTCTTTTTCGACAAGCTCGAAGCATCGCCCAATGGAAAGTGGAAAACAGAGAATGATAAATATTTCATAAAAAGGGGACATTTTGATTTCCCCAGAGATCAGGTAAATATGAAATTGATCAAATGAAAACACCTGCACCTTATAGGCGATATTTATCAAGTTTAGTTATTTGTTTGCCAACTTGGAATTTAACTGACATCATTTGTAGAATTGATACAAAAAAAATCGTTCATTTTCCATAATAAAACCCTTATTTTTTGAAGGTCCCCATTTCGCAGCAAAATGGGTTAAAAATTTTTAATAAAAATATTCCACAAAAAAAACCTCTCATCCATAAAAGACAAGAGGTTTTAAAAGAAAGGCGGCGACCTACTCTCCCGGTTTTACTCAGTACCATTGGCGCAGCGGGGCTTAACGACCCT
>Ga0099364_10010506_pt1 | contig 12731 bp, 10 predicted proteins | sample TergutTh196P3_FD_73070 | JGI IMG/M metagenome (GOLD analysis project Ga0099364, IMG submission 73070) | Microcerotermes parvus P3 segment gut microbial communities from Pointe-Noire, Republic of the Congo - Th196 P3 | ecosystem: Host-associated > Arthropoda: Insects > Digestive system > Gut ... | reverse complement strand
GCCATGTCTTGTGATACAATCAGGGTTTGCGGCGGAAGCAGTTCAAACAGTGAGACATCGGGCGACAGATTCCGGCTGATTTCAGGAATGATATTGATTGAAGTCAGTTTTTCTTTCGATAACTGTGTTTCAACGTCAAAGGTACGGATCGTTTCTACTTCATTTCCGAAAAAGTCGATACGGTAAGGATATTCGTTCGAGAATGAAAAAATATCGACGATACTGCCCCGCATGGCGTATTGCCCGGGTTCGTAGACATAATCGGTCTGTTCAAATCCCAACGAATCAAGCACATCGGACACGAACATATTGTCCACTTTTTCGTTGACGCTTATTTTAAGCGTATTGAGCAGGAGTTCTTTTTTCGACAATACTTTTTCGGCCAGCGCGTCGGGGTAGGATACAATGATGGGCGCCGCCTGTTCATTTTGCAGGATACTGAGTACCTCGGTACGCAGAATTTCGTTAGCCTGGTCGCTATGACCGTATTTGATATGCCTGTGATAAGCCGACGGAAAGAAAAACACTTGCCCGGCATCCACCAGTTGCATCAGGTCGTTGTAAAAATAGCCGGCCTCTTCAAGGTCGTTCAGGATACACAAAAAACTCCTTTTTCGCTTTGAGAAAAGCGAGGCTATGGTCATGGCTGCTCCCGAACCGTTCAGGCCTTTGAGCAGGATGTTTTGCGAACTTCGCTGCTCAATCAGCGCATGGACTGCATTGATTTGAGGATGTGCGGCGCAGACCGCAACTAACTCATGTATATCCAAATATTATAAGATTTGATCAAAATATGCGATTGTTTTTTTCAGTCCTTCTTCTAATTGGACAGCAGGTTGCCAGCCGCCTAATTTTTCGCCGGCTAAAGAAATATCCGGACGGCGTTGTTGCGGATCGTCGGACGGAAGGGGTTGAAGAACAATCTTCGACTTGGAACGGGTCAGTTGAATCACCAGATTGGCCAATTCGAGAATCGAAAATTCACAGGGATTTCCAATATTTACCGGGCCGATAAAATCGTCGCCGCTATCCATCATGCGAAGCAGCCCTTCGACCAAGTCGTCGATATACTGGAAACTGCGTGTCTGGCTTCCATCTCCGTAGATTGTAATATCCTGTCCGGTAAGCGCCTGCACAATAAAATTGGAAACAACGCGTCCGTCGTTCCGGTGCATGCGCGGCCCGTAGGTGTTGAAGATGCGGACAATCTTGATTTGTAGCCGGTGCTGCCGGTGATAATCCATAAAAAGCGTTTCGGCCGCCCTTTTCCCTTCATCGTAACAGGAGCGAGAACCAATCGGATTCACATTCCCCCAATACGACTCAACCTGCGGGTGAATGGTTGGGTCGCCGTACACTTCGCTGGTAGAAGCCTGCAGGATTTTTGCCTTGACCCGTTTGGCCAATCCCAGCATGTTCAATGCTCCGTAGATAGAGGTTTTGGTTGTCTTGATGGGATTGTATTGATAGTGAACGGGTGAAGCCGGACAGGCAAGGTTGTAAATCTTGTCCACTTCGGCATAAAATGGCGCTGTTACATCGTGCCTGATCAGTTCAAAACGGGCGTTTCCAATCAAATGCCTGATATTGTCTTTACTGCCTGTAAAGTAATTATCCAAACAGATCACATCGCATCCGCTCTGAATCAGCCGGTCGCACAGGTGCGAACCGATAAATCCGGCTCCACCGGTCACTAATACTCTTTCCATCAATATCCCCTGATTGCCTTGATGCCGGGCAATACTTTTCCTTCGATTGCTTCGAGCAAGGCGCCTCCGCCTGTAGAAACATAGGATACGCCGTCGGCCAAACCGAACTTATTCACGCAAGCCACCGAGTCGCCGCCGCCTACCAACGAGAATGCGCCGTTCTTTGTCGCTTCCACAATCGCTTCGCCTGTTGCGCGCGAACCATGCGTGAAGTTTTCAAATTCAAAAACGCCTGTCGGGCCGTTCCAAAGGATTGTTTTGGATTGCCTGATCACATCGGCATAGATAACTTCCGTTTTCGGGCCGATATCCAATCCCGACCATCCGTCGGGGATTTCCCTTACATCGGCAAAACCGGTATTCGCATCATTGCTGAAATTATCGGCTATTTTTGCATCGACGGCCAATACGAGGTTTACTCCTTTTTCTTTGGCTTGCTGAAGCAAATCCAATGCCAGATCTAACTTGTCTTCTTCACAAATCGAGCCGCCTATCGTTCCGCCCTGCGCTTTGGCAAAGGTATAGGTCATCCCTCCTGTGATAATCAGGTTATCGACTTTTCCAAGCAGATTTTCGATAATCTCAATCTTCCCCGACACTTTGGAACCGCCCATGATCGCCGTAAACGGACGGGCGATATCGGTCATCACCTTTTCTACGGCCTTCACTTCCTTTTCCATCAGGTAACCAAACATCTTGTGTTCCGAATCGAAGAAATCGGCTATCAGCGCCGTCGAAGCATGGGCGCGGTGGGCTGTACCGAAGGCATCGTTCACATACGCATCGGCATACGACGCCAATGTGGCTGTAAACGCTTTCTGGCTTTCCTTTACGGCTTTTTTCGCAGCGCTTTTTTCTTCGTCCGTAGCATCTTCTGCCAGACCGCGCGGTTTGCCTTCTTCTTCGGCATAAAAACGCAGGTTTTCAAGCAAAAGCGCTTCGCCCGGCTGCAGAGAGGCGGCTTTAACTTTGGCCTCTTCGCCCATACAGTCGTTGGCAAACTGAACGTCCGTTCCTAACAATTTGGAAACGTGCGCCAGAATATGTTTCAATGAAAATTTATCGGTAACTCCCTTGGGACGACCAAGATGTGAGCCGATGATTACACTGCCCCCGTCGGACAGTATTTTCTTCAATGTCGGAAGCGCGGCACGGATACGCGTGTCGTCTGTGATGTTAAAATTTTCGTTAAGAGGCACATTAAAGTCTACTCTTACAAAAGCCTTTTTATCGGCAAAATCAAAGTTGTCAAGTGTTTGCATAATTATTCATTCATATGGAGTAATAAATTGTAATCATTGGGTCGTCTTTGCTAAAAGCGATGCAAATATACAAAAGAAAAATGGGAAACTGCATCAAAATTCAGCTATTTTTTCAAGTAAAAAAAGCTACATCCTGTTTGGATGCGTCGTTTAGGAGCATAAAAAGAATCCATTAAAAGATTGTGAGAAATGTTAAAAATATTGTTGCAAGCGCTTGTTGCGTAAAAAAGCGCCAAAAGTCTTGCGCCCGTGAGGAGCATTAAATCTTAACAATTTTGTAACAGAACCGTAAATTATATGTAACATTTGCCGATTATTTTTGCAGCGTCTAAATAAAAAATATGCATCGTATTGTTGTTTTTTTTAGCGGTCTGCTGCTCTGTGTGTCCGGATATGCACAGCAGGGAGCATCTGAAACAGAACGCCTTGAAACGCTGGAGCAGGAAATACGGCTTTTAGATGATGAAGTCAAATCGCTACAGAAATTGAAAGTTTCCGGATATATCCAGACCCAGTATCAATATGCAGAAGTGGATGCCGACGGTATCCCTTTTAAATTTAACCGTACCAATCCAGTTGAACGCGAAAATATGGAAAGTTACGGACGTTTTGGGATTCGCCGCGGACGCATCAAATTTATGTATGAAAATGGACTTGTACAGGGGGTGTTTCAACCCGACATCACCGAACGGGGAGTGAGCGTGAAAGATGTGTATCTGACGGTCAAAGACCCGCTGTTTGCAACCAATATATTGTATGCCGGTATTTTCAACCGTCCGTTCGGGCACGAAGTGGCGTATTCTTCCTCTCATCGCGAGTCGCCGGAACGCGCCCGTATCATTCAATCCATTTTCCCTGATGAACGCGACCTGGGAGCCATGCTGACCTTGCAACCGGCCAAAACATCGAAACTGAATATCCTGAAATTGGACGCCGGACTGTTTGCAGGAAACGGTATCAGACCCCAAATCAGTTCCCGAATGGACTTTATCGGACGCCTGTCGGTTACACAACTGATTGGATACGATGCGCAACTTGGACTGGGTGTGTCGGCGTATTTAGGCGGCGTATTGCAAACCGATTCACAACGTTATGTCATGAAAGACAAGCAGTTTGTATTGGACAGCAATACCTCGGACAACAGGGGCCGGTATGCCAAACGCCGGTATTTTGGGGTTGACGCTCAATTCAGCATGATTACTGCGGCTGGATTTACTCAAGTAAGAGGTGAATATATTGTCGGCGAACATCCGGGAAATGCCAACGGCGCGTATGATTTTAAGTTTACCGATTTACAGTCGGGTTCTATCTTTATGCGTAAAATCTCCGGAGGCTATATCATACTGGCTCAGGATTTCGGAACAACGCCTTTTACGTTTGTGGGGAAATACGATTGGTACAATCCCAACACGGATGTGTCCGGCAACGACATCGGCGCAGCAGATTCGCGTACCGGCGCAGGCGATATAATAAGGTCGACCATCGGACTTGGACTGCTGTGGCGTATCAGTCCGGCGCTCAGGCTGACCGCTTATTATGATATTGTAAAGAACGAAACAACCGGAAACCTGAAAGATATAAAGGAGGACGGAGGAAACATCACCAGGTATGGCTACGAAGGCGACCGGAAAGAAAATGTATTCACACTGCGTTTGCAGTACAGGTTTTAAATATTAACTTTTTTGTAACAATTTCGTGATTTTTGCGTAACATGTTGTTTGTATTTTTGGCGTTTAAAATAAATTATATAAAGAATGAAGAAAATAGGTTTAATTTCAATTGTATTTTTTGCAATGACAGTATGTGCCTCTGCACAAAGGATAAAAGGCTCGGACACCGTATTGCCGCTGTCGCAGAAAGAGGCGGAAAGTTTTATGAAAGCGAATCCTTCGACTACGGTAACCGTTACAGGCGGAGGCAGTGGAGTCGGCATATCGGCCTTGATTGCCGGAACAACGGAAATTGCGCAGTCTTCGCGGAAAATCAAGTTTGACGAAAGACAAAAATTGCAGGCAGGCGGAAAAACAGCCAAAGAGATAATCATTGCCTTAGACGCGCTGGCCATTGTTGTACATCCGGGAAATAGGGTTGCAAATTTGACACGCGAACAGTTGGAAGGTATCTTTACCGGTAAAATCACGAACTGGAAAGATGTAGGCGGCGACGATTTGAGAATCGTACCCTATTCGCGCGAAACATCTTCGGGAACGTATGAGTTTTTCAAGGAAAGCGTGTTGATGAATAAAAACTTTATGAACGGAATCATGAGTATGCCTGCAACGGGCGCCATTATCCAGTCGGTAAGCCAGACGAGAGGCGCGATTGGTTTTGTCGGACTTGCTTATCTGAACAGGGATGTGAAAGCGATTCATGTCTCTTACGACGGAGGGAAAACATACACAGCGCCTTCGGTCGAAAACGCGAAAAATGAAACCTATCCGATTGTACGTCCTTTATATTTCTATTATGAAACCAAAGCCGAAGCAGCCGTAAAACCGCTTATAGACTATGTGCTTTCGCCTGAAGGGCAGAAGATTGTGGCAGAAGTCGGATTTGTAACGGTGAAATAATTCCATGAGGAAGTTCAGAAAACTACTCGAACGCATTGTTGAAGGAATATTAACGGTAAGCGGCGCGCTTACGAGCATCACCATTTTGCTGATTGTCGTATTTTTGTTCAGGGAAGGCTTTGGACTGTTTCAATCCCCTTCGGTAGAAAGAGGGTATGAACTGTGTGTTCATTCCGGAAACAGGGTTGAAAGCCTTTCCGTCAGTCAGATAAAAAACATCTTTGATTCCGAAATCGAGAATTGGGCTGAAGTGGGAGGAAATGATGCGGAAATCATGGTTTTCCGTTTCGATGAAATCTTTTACCATTATTCCGACGAAGAATTTGGCGAAGACTATGCGTTACTGCCTCAGCGACTTGGAGAATTTATACGCGACCATCCCGGCATCATCGCTTACCTGCCGCAAATGTATATTCCGGTTGATATGCCGGAAGTAAAAACCCTGCAAAACCCATCCATCAGTCTGTCGGATTTCTTTGGCGGACAGGAATGGATACCGACGGCCACGCCGGCGCCGTTGTTTGGCGTACTTCCGTTGATTCTGGGGACTTTGTGGGTCAGTATTTTTGCGATTCTGATTGCGCTGCCTTTAGGCATGGGCGTCGCTGTATATCTTTCCGAACTGGCAGGCGAACGTATGCGTAAAATCCTGAAACCTACCATCGAACTGCTTGCCGGAATCCCTTCGGTTGTGTATGGTTTTTTCGGGTTGGTCGTTTTGGTTCCGATTGTTCAGCAATCACTGGAGTTGCCGGTGGGCGAAACGGCGCTTGCGGGCAGCCTTATCCTGGCTATTATGGCGCTTCCTACCATCATCACTGTCGCCGAAGATGCCATGCGTAATACGCCCATGTCACTCCGCGAGGCCAGTTTGTCGCTGGGCGCCACAGACTGGCAAACGGTCTACAGAGTCGTGATTCCCTATTCGGCGTCGGGTATCTCTGCCGCTGTGGTATTAGGCATCGGACGGGCGATTGGCGAAACGATGGCCGTGTTGATGGTTACCGGAAATGCAGCCGTGATGCCTCATTCATTGTTCGAGCCGATACGAACCATTCCGGCTACCATTGCTGCCGAACTGGGCGAGGCGCCTGCCGGAGGGGCGCATTATCAGGCATTGTTTGTGCTTGGCTGCATCCTGTTTGTAATCACAATGATAATCAGTATCACAGCCGAGATTATTTCAAAAAAACAACCAAGCAAAGGACTGTAACATGAACAAAAAAATAAGTCAACACATCGCATTCATCATATTCAGGATATTGGGTATCATCGTAGTAGGTATCTTATTCTGGATACTTGGATTTATCATATACAATGGCATTGGGGTGATTAGTTGGGAATTTCTGACTGCTCCGCCGACCGACGGAATGACGGCAGGCGGAATTTTTCCCGCTATTGTCGGAACGCTCTGTCTGGTTGCAGGCAGTATGCTGTTTGCGTTTCCGCTGGGTATTATGTCGGCTATCTATACAAACGAATATGCAGGCAACAGTTGGGTGGTGAAATTTATCCGTGTCATGACAAACAATCTCGGAAGTATCCCATCCATCGTATTCGGTTTGTTCGGTATGGCGCTGTTTGTGAACACCATGAGTTTTGGCGACTCTATTCTGGCCGGTTCGCTTACGCTGGGATTATTGGTACTTCCGCTGGTAATTCGCACAACTGAAGAGGCATTAAAGTCCATTCCCAATTCGTTTCGTACAGGCAGTCTGGCGCTTGGGGCATCCAAATTGCAAACCATCCGGAAAGTGATTTTGCCGATGGCTTTTCCCAATATCATGACCGGGCTGATTTTATCCATCGGGCGGGTATCGGGCGAAACGGCGCCGATTCTTTTTACGGTAGCCGCCTATTTTCTGCCCAAACTGCCAAACAGTATTTTCGACCAGGTCATGGCGCTGCCCTATCATCTGTATGTGATTGCTACCAGCGGCACGGATATCGAAGCAACCCGGCCAATCGCTTATGGCACGGCTTTGGTGCTTATCGCAATTGTGTTGGCAATGAATCTGTTGGCTGCTTTTATCAGGCGGTATTTCGGGAAAAAAGTAAAGATTAATTAATAGTATAATGATAGAAGTAAAAAACGTAACCTTTTATTATGGCGATTTTCAGGCGTTGAAAGACATTACCATGACGATCGATGCGAATACCGTAACGGCATTTATCGGCCCGTCAGGATGTGGAAAATCAACGTTCCTGCGGCTTTTTAACCGGATGAACGACCTGATTGACGATGTTCGTCTGGAAGGCAAATGTCTGATTGACGGCGTCGATATTTACGGAAAATCCGTTCAGGTCGACGAACTGCGCAAAAAAGTGGGAATGGTGTTCCAGAAACCGAATCCTTTCCCGAAATCAATTTTCGAGAACGTGGCCTACGGACTGCGGGTAAACGGTATGGGTGATAAAAAATACATCACGCAGCGTGTGGAAGAATCGTTGAAAGCGGCCGCATTGTGGGATGAGGTAAAGGATAAACTGAAAAAATCAGCCTTTGAACTGTCGGGCGGGCAACAGCAGCGTCTTTGTATTGCCCGTGCGCTGGCAATCTCGCCTTCCATCCTGTTGATGGACGAACCTGCTTCGGCGCTCGACCCTATTTCAACATCGAAAATTGAAGAGTTGATTCATACGCTCAAAGAAAAATATACCATTGTGATTGTAACGCATAACATGCAGCAGGCGGCGCGTGTCAGCGACAAGACCGGTTTTTTTATGCTGGGTGAATTAATCGAATTCAGCGAAACAAAAAAAATGTTCCTGAATCCGGAGAAACAGGTAACTCAGAATTATATTACGGGACGATTTGGATAATTGACAATTGATAATTGATAATTGACAATTTAAAGATTTAATAAATATGAAACATGTAGAACGTGAATTATTGTCTCTCAGAGACGAGGTAAATCAGATGTGGAAGTTGGTTTTGTCCCAACTCGAAAAAGCAAAGCAGGCGTTTTTAAACCATGACATTGAGTTGGCGCGCGAAGTAGCAAGCCGTGAGAGGCGGGTGAATGCGTTTGAACTGAAGATTGAAAGCGATTGTGAAAACTACATCGCGCTGTACAGTCCGGTTGCGGTTGATTTAAGGCTGGCGTTGTCGCTGATTAAGATTAGCCGTACATTGGAGCGGATTGGCGACTTTGCCGCAGGTATTGCCCGTCATGTGGTCGACGATGACTGTAGCGGGATAGATGCTCAGATTGTGGAAGATTTACAGATAGAAAAAATGTTTGACATTCTGATTTCCATGCTGTCCGATTGTTTTGTGGCACTCGAATCGGAAAACACCCGGATTTCGGGAAAAATCATTGCCAAAGACGAAGAAGTAGATGGTATTTACCGCGCCTCACTGGATATTTTGACAGCGTATATTGGAAATAATCCGACTATGGCACGTTGTGCCTTGAAAACGCAACTGCTTATCCGTAAATTGGAACGTATCGGCGACCATTGTAGCAATATTGTCGAAGAAATCGTCTTTTATGTCGACGCCAAAGTCCTGAAACATGGTGGAGGACGGAATCATCAGCCATCAAAAACGTAGGGGCGGAACTGCTCGCGTAGGGATAATATATTGGTAGAAATATCCATGTTCCACACAAACAGCGTGCCGTCAGGTACGCAATATGATGATTGATGCCTGTTTCTGTCACGTACCTGACGGCAGGCTAAATCGGGAGGGTCAATCATTTTTTACCCATATTGTGTTCCTGACGGAACATATTGCAACGCTATTCATAACTACAGCCTTCAAAAAACCATGAAACTATTTGGCGTGGACAGGTAGAACCTGCAATGATAATCGAGCCAAGGTATGAACCTTGTCTGAACATGGGTTCTGTATTAGAGTTCGTTTTCTTTCAACCTCTCTGCGTTTTCCGCCACAATCAAGTGGTCGATGCAAGCCTGAATGGCTCCTTCCATAAAAGCGGACAGATTATAAATGGTGTAATTGATGCGGTGGTCGGTGATGCGTCCCTGCGGATAGTTATAGGTGCGGATTTTGGCCGAACGGTCGCCTGTCGAAACCATGGTCTTGCGTTTGGAGGCTATCTCGTCCAAATATTTTTGATATTCCAGGTTATACAGCCTTGTCCTGAGTTCGGCCAATGCCTTGTCGTAGTTTTTCAGTTTGGAGCGCTCGTCCTGACACTGAACGACAATCCCCGACGGGATATGCGTCAGTCGTATAGCCGAATACGTGGTATTGACCGATTGCCCCCCGGCGCCCGACGAACAAAACTCATCCCGCCGTATGTCCTTCTCATGTATCTCAACATCAAATTCGTCGGCCTCAGGCAGAACGGCTACGGTGGCCGCTGAGGTATGTACCCGTCCCTGTGTTTCGGTCTGGGGTACACGCTGCACACGGTGCACACCCGATTCATATTTCATAATCCCATAAACGCCTTCGCCTGCAACGGAAAAAATGATTTCCTTATACCCCCCAATGGTGCCTTCATTGAAATTGGTGACCTGTATGCTCCAGCCTTTTGACTCGCAATATTTGGCGTACATCTTAAATAAATCGCCCGCAAAGATAGCAGCCTCATCCCCCCCTGTGCCGCCCCGTATCTCTACAATGGCATTCTTGCCGTCCTGCGGATCGGCAGGCGTCAACAATAACTTGATTTCTTCTTCGATTTGAGGTAAACGCTCATGACACGCCTTCAACTCCTCCTGAGCCATCTCTTTCATTTCGGGGTCGGTTTCGACCGATAACATCGTTTCGGATTCTTCGATACCGCGTAGCGTTTGTACATACGCATCCCTTGCCCTGACCAGATTTCCCAATTCCTTGTACTCTTTCGCAAGGCGTACGAAACGCTTTTGGTCGGCAATCACTTCCGGATTGCTGATAAGTGTTGATACATCTTCAAAACGGCTGACAAGCCCATCCAATTTTTCTAATATCATGTTTTTTTCTATCATACAGGCTTTTCGTTTTCAGACAGAATTACAATTATTTTGCATCATTTACAGATAATATACATGATGTGTTGTCGTTTTTTAACAATACCTAATAAATAAAAGTTCCATATTCCGAACAAATTATCAGTTCTTTTTCGGCGCTTTCTTCTACCCGTCCAACGATTTGAGCGTCTATATGAAATGATTTTGAAATCGAAATTACTTCTTCGGCATATTCGGGCGCAAGATAAATCTCCATCCGATGTCCCATGTTAAATACTTTATACATCTCTGCCCAATCCGTTCCGCTCTGCTGCTGAATCATACGGAACAAAGGAGGGGCCGGGAAGAGATTGTCTTTTACAATACGCATTTTATCTGCAAAATGGAGGATTTTGGTCTGCGCCCCGCCCGAACAGTGCACCATCCCGTGAATATGCGGACGCATCACATCCAATACTTTTTTGATGACCGGCGCATACGTGCGTGTAGGCGACAGTACAAGCCGGCCTGCATCGACAGGAACATCCTTGACGGGATCGGTCAGTTTCAGCGTACCCGAATAAACAAGTTCGGCGGGCAAAGCAGCGTCAAAACTTTCCGGATATGTTTTCGCAAGATAGTTGGCAAACATGTCATGGCGCGCCGACGTCAGTCCGTTACTTCCCATGCCTCCGTTGTATTCTTTTTCGTACGTCGCCTTGCCGAACGATGCCAATCCGACAATCACATCGCCCGCACAGATACGTGCATTATCAATTACATCGCTGCGTTTCATCCGGCATGTGACCGTGCTGTCAACAATGACAGTGCGCACCAAATCGCCGACATCAGCCGTTTCGCCGCCGGTGGCATAGACGCCTATCCCCAAATCACGCAACTCGGCCAGCAACTCGTCCGTCCCATTGATAATGGCCGAAATGACTTCGCCGGGTATCAGTAACTTGTTGCGCCCAATGGTGCTCGAAACCAATATATGGTCTGTTGCGCCCACACACAATAAGTCGTCGATATTCATAATCAGGGCGTCCTGTGCAATGCCTTTCCATACACTTAAATCGCCCGTTTCGCGCCAATAGAGATAGGCTAACGACGATTTTGTCCCGGCGCCGTCGGCGTGCATGATATTGCAGTAATCGGAATCGCCACCCAAAATATCGGGAATGACTTTACAAAATGCGCGGGGGAAAATCCCTTTGTCTATATGTTGAATGGCCCTATGCACATCTTCTTTTGATGCGCTGACGCCTCGTAATGTGTATCGTTTGTCGCTCATATTCTCAATTAATAACTGAATAATTGAATAACTGAATAACTGATTTCCCCGGTTTCCTCTGCTTCCTCGATTTCCTCTGCTTCCCCCGTTTCCCCGGCTTAATCCAATTTATCGCAGTTTCAGCATATCGCCTTCCAAAGGCACATAATCCGCTTTCCTTTTGTTTAATGTATATAAACTGTTTATTTGCATTCCGTAATGTTGCGAGATGCTGTGCATGGATTCTCCCACGCGCACGACATGGTAAAAATGCGGTTGGTCGGCAATCCTTTTCTTCTTTTCAAGATAGATGATGTCGCCTTGTTGTAGCGGGTAACCGACAGGTATCTCATTGTACTTAGCCAGGTCTTTTACCTTAAAGCCAATATCCCGCGCTATCTCTTCAAGCGAATCATTGTAACGTGCCATCACATAAATCAATCCGTATGTTTTGTAAATATTGCGCGAAAGGGCCGCAGGTCTGTCGTTCGTTACGGGCGGTGCGGTGCGGGTCGTTGTTTGTACTCTTCTGCCGGCAGGGCTACTTTCCGAATTATACGTATACAACTGATACAATTCAATAATCCGGATCAGTTTATTGGCATATCCTTTGTCGGTCGCATATCCGCAGTCCTGCAATCCTTTGGCCCATCCCCTGTAATCAGACTTTCGCAAAAGGAACAGTCTTTCATACCGCGGTCGTTCGGTCAGAAACCTCGAATGATCTTCAAACGAATCGGCAGCTTTGCCGTATTTACGAAAACACTCATTCCGTACCTCAGCATCTTTATAAGCGCGTGCGCCTGTCCATTCCGTATGACATTTGATGCCAAAATGATTATTTGCTTCTTTGGCAAGATAGGACGTTCCTGCGCCTGATTCCAATATCGCCTGCGCCAACTTGATGCTCGCAGGAATATTATACTTCCTTTCCTGCTCAATGGCTAAATTCTTGTATGTATTGATATATCTTTCATAGGACGCATTTCTCTGAGCGCTTGCAAAACAAACA
>Ga0099364_10010505_pt1 | contig 12731 bp, 13 predicted proteins | sample TergutTh196P3_FD_73070 | JGI IMG/M metagenome (GOLD analysis project Ga0099364, IMG submission 73070) | Microcerotermes parvus P3 segment gut microbial communities from Pointe-Noire, Republic of the Congo - Th196 P3 | ecosystem: Host-associated > Arthropoda: Insects > Digestive system > Gut ... | reverse complement strand
CACAGGCGGGACTAATGCCGACTCAATTACCATCGTAAAAGGCGGAATCAAGACGGCACTGGTAAGTATTCCGTTGCGATATATGCACACCCCGGTTGAAACGGTGGATTTATCGGATATTGAATCGGCAGGAAAATTACTTGCCGAATTTATCAAAAATCGAGGGGAACGAAATGATTGATTTATTGAAACAGCTATGTGAAATAAACGGGGCAAGCGGGGACGAAGACCGGGTTGCCGATTTCCTGGTCAGCAGCATAGAATCTCACGGAGTTACCGGGTTAGTGGTTCGTCGTGATTCGTTGGGGAATTTGCTGGTATACAAAAAAGGCAGGCACACACCCGAAAAAACGCTCATGTTTGCCGCCCACATGGATGAAGTGGGGTTTATAATCACCGACATCACGAAAGAAGGATTCTTGCGGTTTGACACGGTAGGAGGGATTAACTCCGATACGGTCTTCGGCAGACGGATTGTCTTCGACAACGGAACAGTCGGCGTGATTGCAGGTAAACCGATTCATCTGCTGAACACCAAAGAAAAAAACAAGCAACCTAAAATCGAAGACTTGATGATTGATATAGGTGTTTCGTCCCAATCGGAAGCGGAAAATCTTGTAAGCCGGGGGGATTACTGCTATTTCGTCAGCTGTTTCGAGGAAATCGAGAATTACAAAAACCTCGAAAGTCACGAAGACAGGCTGTTACGCTCAAAAGCAATCGATAACCGATTAGGTTGCGCAATCATGCTCGACCTGCTGAAGAGTTCACTTAACTATGACTGTGTTTTCGCCTTCACCGTACAGGAAGAAATCGGGTGCAGGGGTGCGGCGGCGGCGGCATTCAATATTGAACCCGATATCTGCATAGTCCTGGAAGCTACGACCGCTTGTGACACGGCGGGGGTTGCCGAGGAAGACATGGTCTGCGAATTAGGCAAAGGTGCAGTTGTAGGATTCATGGATAAAGGCACAGCTTATGACAGAGGACTGTATAACATAACACTCGAAACTGCTAAAGAAAACAATCTGCTAATTCAAACTAAGAGCAAAATCGTAGGCGGAAACGATGCGAGTGTTTTTCACAAATCAGCGGGGGGAATCCGCACAATCGCAATTTCAGCCCCCTGCCGCTATATTCACACACCGTTCTGTGTCGCAAATTATAAGGATATAGAATCTATGCGTAAACTCGCCGAGAAACTGCTGTATAAATTCGCAGTTTAATGGAGCCTTTCACGGCTCAGGAAGGAAATAATAATTATGAGTATTTTTGCTGAATTACAACGTCGGGGTCTCATTGCGCAGATGAGCCACGAAAAAGAAATAGAGGAGTTGCTGGACTCCGGCAAACCGGTGAAGTTCTACGTCGGATTCGATGCGACGGCGGATTCTCTCCACGTCGGGCATATGCTGCAACTGATTACAATGCAGAGACTTCAAAAAGCCGGGCATTACCCTATCGCGCTTTTAGGGACTGCCACCACGCTTATCGGCGACCCTTCCGGTAAGGATTCGTTGCGCAAGATGCTTGACAACGAACAAATCGCGCATAACGCCGAATGTTTCAGACGGCAAATGTCCCGATTCCTTGATTTCAGCGAAGGAAAATCCGAAATCGTAAGAAACGGCGACTGGTTTCTGGAAATTAGGTACCTGGAATTCCTGCGAGATGTTGGCAGACATTTTTCGGTCAATAAGATGCTGACCGCTAAGTGCTTTGAAACAAGGCTCGAAAAAGGATTAACCTTTCTGGAATTCAACTATATGCTTCTTCAGAGTTATGATTTTCTGCATTTATACCGCACGAAAGACGTGAAACTGCAACTCGGCGGGGATGACCAATGGTCGAACATTCTTGCGGGTGCGGATTTAGTCCGCCGCACCGAACAGGGTGAAGCTTTCGCCATGACTTTCGCACTGTTAGCCACAAAAGAAGGCAAGAAAATGGGCAAAACGGAGAAAGGCGCAATCTGGCTTGATGCAGACAGATGCCCGCCTTACGACTTCTTCCAGTACTTCCGAAACGTGGACGATGCCGACGTAATCATGCTCTTGAAGAAAATGACGTTCGTTCCTATAGAAAAAATCGAAGAAATGGAACGTACACTGTCGGGAGTAGAACTCAACTCTGCAAAAGAATTGCTGGCATTCGAATTAACTAAGATGGTTCACGGCGAAGAAGAAGCGGCAAAAGTCCTTGAGGCGGCGAAAGCCGTGTTCGCGAGCGGAGGGGTTGACGAAAATATGCCAACCGTTACCGTTTCAGACGAACAAATCAACATTCTCGATTTGCTCGTCATTTCGGGATTGTGTAAATCAAAAAGGGAAGCGCGTACATCGGTCGAACAAGGTGCGGTCAGCATAAACCGTGAAAAAGTCAGCGATGTAAACGCAAACATCGAGATTGAAGATTTTGTAATCGTGCAAAAAGGAAAGAAAAATTTTGTGAGGGCGGTTTTGGAAAAAAGGGAGTCAATATGAAAGATACGTCGCGGTTTATTGAAGCCGATTCGTTGAAATCACCGGCAACAATTTCGGAGCAGGTGAGAAAACTTCAAGAACGTCGAATGTTAATCGCCGACACACAAAAAGCCTATGAAACCCTTGAAACGATAAATTATTATCGGCTGATTCATTATTCCGCGGTTTTTCTGGAAGAAAACGGGCAACATTATAAAGAAGGTACCCGTTTCGAAGATACGATTCGAATTTATGACTTTGACAGAAAGCTCAGAAACGTAATTCTGGTTGCATTGGAGGAAATAGAAATCGCCGTCCGTGCGGCGATATCGAACTATCACGCTGTCCGCTACGGTGCAGTCGGCTACCGCAACGGTGACTCGTTCGACCGAAGACATAATCATAGAGCCTTCATGAGCAAGATTGGGCATATGATTAGCAAGAACGCTAACCTGGTTTTTGTTCGTCACTACAACGATAAACACAAAGGGGAATTTCCGTTGTGGGTTATGATGGAGATGTTCAGCTTCGGTATGCTCGTATTTTTCTATCAAGATTTGAAAATCGCCGACAAACGCGCCATTTCCGACTATTATTTTAATCTCGACCATCGTATAATCGAAAATTGGCTTCAAGGTCTCGCCGATTTACGAAATCACTGTGCGCATTATAACCGACTCTACGCGAATCCGCTGTCCCGTGAACTAAAACCGCTCGAAATCACCCAACCACGAGAATACGAGATGGGAGACAAGCTGTTCGATTATCTGTTGGTCATAAAAACACTTCACAAAAATGCCGACACCCGCGAAAAATGGACGAAATCGTTCGTTGCAGTCATGGAAGCATTATTCGATGAGTATTCTGATATAACCCAACCGGACGTTCTGGGATTCCCGTCGGACTGGAAGGATTTTCTCTGCTGATTAAGTTTGAATACAGTCGTTGAAAACGACTACTTAAAAATAGAAGGAGTACACCAAAATGGAAAATAATCCTGAAAACAAAATCGAGAACAAGCAACAGCCCTACATCAAGAAAAAAGGCAAACTGCGGGTGGTCATTGCCGCCTGTTTAGCAACGGTGATTTGCGGAAGCGCAATCGGATTCGGCAGTTCGCAACTGATTATCGAAATTGCAAATATAGTCGAGAGCAATTCGGGCGGTCGCAACGGGGATTCTAATAATCGGTCGGATTCATCTGCGAAAAAAATAACCAACTTCACCCTGGCGAATATAACCACGGCAGGTTCGACCGAGCGGGAGATGAACGGCACAGAGCTTTTCGAGGAATTAGGTGACACGGTGGTCGGAATTAAACTCGTGAACGGTCGTGAAACGTCCGACATAATCGGTAGCGGGGTAATCACATCAGAAGACGGATTCATCATCACCTGCGCCCACGTAATCGAAAATGCAGATAAGGTCATTGTAGTAGTGGATGATTACGAGGACTCTTCTCTTCAACACGAATACGAAGCAGAGGTAATCGGGCAAGACCGTCCTACCGATTTAGCCGTCTTGAAAATCGAGAGGAAAGAGGGGTTCAAATTCGCGAGGGTCGGTCGCAGCAGTGAGCTGAAAATCGGTCAGACAGTAGCGGCAATCGGAAACCCGCTCGGCTTCGTCAAAACCATGACACAGGGAATAGTCTCGGGTCTGCAACGAGATTTACAAGAGAACGCATATATGCTCCCCTCGATTCAGACTGATACGGCATTAAACCCCGGTAATTCCGGTTGTCCGCTGTTCGATATGTACGGAAACGTTGTCGGAATCGTAAACATAAAAATCGTTTACGGTTCGCGGATTGACAATCTTGGGTTCGCTATTTCGATTGACGAAGCACAAGAAGTCATATCCGAATTAGTCGAGCATGGGTTGGTATTCTCTCGTGCGCGATTAGGAATTACCGCTATGGAAGTCAATGAGTATAACCGTGCCGCCTACGGAATCACGGTCGAAGCGGGGCTTTTCGTTGAAACGGTCAGCCCGGATTCCGATGCTGCCGCACAGGGATTATCCAGGGGCGATATAATCATCAAAATCGACGGGCAAAGCGTTGAGACTGTTGCAGATATACAAAGCGTAATCAAGGACAAAAACGTCGGTGACGAAGTAGTCGTGAATATAGTCCGGTATAATAATCTCGGCGAAGGCATTGAAATGCTCATCACGTTTAAATTAACGAATTCCGGATAATTATTAGAGTATAGTAAAAATAAAAATCCCTGTTTTAAAACAGGGATTTTTATTTTTAAGCGGATGACGAGGCTCGAACTCGCTACCTCCACCTTGGCAAGGTGGCGCTCTACCGGATGAGCTACATCCGCAACTTATTGAAAGTAAGGGTGTAATACCCCGCTCCTTGGAACGACTCTCTCTCCTGTAAGGGTCGAGAATGCAGGACTTACCCTGCGGTGTTACCTTATATTCAACACAACAATAAGCATTATACACGCTTTTTTTGGATTTGTCAAGCGTTTTTTCGAAAAAAATAAAATTATTTTTTCAGAAAAACACGTTCGGCCTGCAAAACATTAAAAAAAGCGAAGACTTCCCTATGATTCGGAGGTGATTCAATCACGTTTGCGTTTTTGTTTCGGTTCTCGAAAAAATCTTCCCCTTGATTAAACACGAGTGTTCCGTTACCGTAGAATTTGCTTTTAAGCGAGATTGCAACACTGCGAACCGACTCAATCGGCAATTCGGCAATGATTTTCTTTTTCTTGAAAATAAGCAAACGCAAATCGGTAACGGCATAATATACGGTGAGTGTCCTCATGTAGCGATAAATCTGCCTCACCCACCCTATGAAGAGCAACATCATACTCATGAAGAACGCCACCATCACTGCTATGATTTCCGGGGGGAGGCTTACCTCTATATATGAGGAAAACGGTGTACTCGTACTCGGAGGGTGCCAGAGAAGAACCACCGAAATGAAAGTGATAATCGCAGTGACGGCAACCCCGGCAAAAAACTCATAGCGATTAAACGTAGCGACAAAGCCGGGGCGACCGCTCCACCGAAGGACTTCACCCTCCGGCAGAAATGCCGACACGACCTTATCACTTTGTATTCGCGCACGGACAACCTGCCAATCATAGGCATATTTGAGCAATCTGCTAATCATCCCATCAATTTTACCATGACCGCCTTTTGCGCATGGAGACGATTTTCGGCTTCTTCGAATATCACATTTGCGTGTTCTTCCATGACAGCAGCAGTGATTTCTTCCTCGCGTTTTGCAGGGAGACAATGCAAGACGATTGCATCCGATTTAGCGTGACCAAGCAATTCATGGTTAATCTGATACCCCTTGAACGCCAATCGACGTGCTTCGACTTCACTTTCCATTCCCATAGAAGCCCACACATCTGTAATCACGACATCAGCATTTTGAACGGCTTTAAGCGGTTCGCTAAACAGTTCAAAATTAGGATAGCTTTTCGCAAAATCGAGAACGCTCGGGTCGGGCTGATAACCCGTCGGGCAAGCAAGCGAGACGTTCATACCGACTTTCAGACAACCCACCGTCAGCGAATTCGCCATGTTATTACCGTCACCGATATAACAGACTTTCAATCCCTCAAATTTACTCTTATATTCACGAATGGTCATCAAATCTGCTAAAACCTGGCAAGGATGCGCAAAATCGGTTAGCCCGTTGATAACCGGAATCCCCGCAAAAGTAGCGAGTTTCTCCACGTCATCCTGCTTGTAGGTGCGAATCATAATCCCGTCTATATAACGCGACAATGTGCGTGCCGTGTCTTGAATCGGTTCACCGCGCCCCATCTGCAATTCCTGCGAAGACAAGAACAGTCCCTGACCGCCGAGTTGATAGATTCCCGCCTCAAACGACACACGCGTCCGGGTAGAAGACTTCTCGAAAATCATTCCGAGTGTCTTGCCCTTCAGCAACGTATGAGGAATAGAGTGCTTCTTCTCGTATTTGAGTTGGTCGGCAAGGTTCAAAATTTCGATGATTTCCTCCGACGTTAAGTCGAGCATTTTTAATAGGTGTTTCATGTTAGAATTTCCTCCAATATTTGTAATCCTCTGTCAATTTCTTCATAAGTAATGTTCAACGGCGGCAACAGCCGTACTTTTTCTTTTGCGGTCAAGACAAGGAGACCTTTTTCGAGTGAGGATTGCAAAACGTCCGCCGCCTTTTTGGTCTTGAGATTAATCCCGAGCATAAGCCCCAATCCGTCAATAGAAACGACTTCGCTGCAACACCCCAACCTTTCGCGAATGTATTCGCCTTTCGCAGTGACTTCGTCCGCGAACGCCGGTTGTGCGACCTTGTCAAGGACAACAAGCCCCCCTGCCATAACCACCGGATTCCCCCCGAAAGTCGAACCGTGAGTCCCCGCCGTCAGCACACCCGAACATTTTTCGTTGGCTAAACAAACCCCGGCGGGGAGACCCCCGAACAGTCCCTTCGCCATTGTGGTTATATCTGCTGATTTTCCGTAATGCTCCCCTGCGAGGAATTTTCCGGTTCGTCCCACCCCTGTCTGGACTTCATCGGCAATTACAAGAATATCCTTTTCGGCACAAAGCATATAAATCAAATCCACGAATCCCTGTTCAAGCGGAACAACCCCACCTTCTCCCTGAACATACTCAATCATGACGGCACAGACATCATCGCTGAGTTTCTCGGCTAAATCCACCGTGTTGTTCGCTTCAACGTGTATGAACCCCTCAACAAAAGGGAAAAAGAAGTCGTGCATATTCGCCTGCCCCGTTGCCGAAAGTGTAGCGAGAGTTCTCCCGTGGAACGAATTCACGAGGGTTACAATTTTATGGCGATTTTTCCCGTACTTATCGTAGCTGTACTTCCGTGCAAGCTTAATCGCACATTCATTCGCTTCCGCCCCGGAATTACCCATAAACATATTCGTATACCCGGTAATCGTACAGAGTTTATCTGCGAAATCGGCAGCGGGTTTGTTGTAATAATAGTTTGAGCAGTGCTGAAGTGTCCGCACTTGTTGGCAAACGGCTTCTGCCCAATCCGAATCACAGTACCCGAGCGAATTTGTGCCGATTCCCGAACCGAAATCTATGACTGTAGCATTAGCCGTGCTGTTAGACCCCGATTCAAGCGCGAACGGCAGTCTGCCGTAAGATTGCATGATGTGTTTATTCGTTTTTTCAATTGTAGTCATGGTCTCCTCCTTGTTTAAATGCTTATTATATTACTCCGCAACGAAAGTCTTGACACTCACGGCAGAGCCGCTCGTAACTTCCGTTGCTCAAAATTGCCACTCCAATATTAAATCGTATGCGGAATCGGCGTTTTTGCGTTCCCGATACTCTGCGCGTACAACGATGCCGTTATCGAAATAAATATTGAGTATTCCTATCGTTACGTGAGGGTCGATTCCAATAATGGAATTTGGATTATGGAATCTTACTTGAAAGCTTACCTCATTATCAATTATCTCATTGATGTTTCTGTCGGGCAATAACGTTAATATATTTTCTTCCGTCTTTTCTTTAAACCAACCGGTTTCAAATAACCACAACGTCATGTTATATCTTTCGGGATTATATCCGATATCCCAAATGCCCCACTCATCTGAATTCAAAGGTTTCGAATTTGAATTTGAACAAACAGTAAGCAAAAATAACGATATTAAAATCAAAAATAAAAGCTTGATTTTTATCATAACGACCTATACTCCTTGTCGGACAAAAATCCGATGGGATTTTTAATGGTTAAGCGATTTATAAAACTTACTCATTTTATTTAGCTTTGAAACAATTTCGGCATTTTTTTCCATTGAAATATTCGCATCATTTAAATTAATCGAAAACCCGCCGCATCCATCTTCAAGCTCGATATATATATCAACGTAATTTTCATAATCTTCATCGCCTTTTTCAAGAAAATTTCTTTCGATTATTTTTTTAATTTCCCTCCACGAAACGAAGATTTCTTTTTTGCCGAACCCGAGCCTGCCCGAAACCACGAAATAATGTATTCCCTTTTCATCGGCCGACAACACTATCGGATATCTCGTTAAATTTATGGAATGAAATCCTGCTGATATAATCAAAGCAAAGAAAAAAACGCCGATTATTTTTAATAACGAAAAGCCTTCCTCAATGAAAAGGATTATCATCCCAATTTCAAGAATCAATCCGAATAAAATGAAAAACACGCCCCATAAAACAGATTTGATTTTCGTGTTTGCCGAATATATTATAAACGGTTTCACAAGCGAATCTCTTTCTTCAAATGATAACGATTTTCCGCCACGCAAACAAGCTCCCACCCGTTTGCGCCGAGTTCATTCAGCTTTTCTACGATTAACTGCGAACGTTCGTTTAAATCATCTTCACTCTTGAAAACCGATTTTTCATCGGCAAAACGTACGATTCTGTACTCAAACTTTTTCATGAAAACTGCCTCCCTCTAACTCCTACTTGACAATCATAGTTCCCGCGCCCTTGTCGGTCAGGAGTTCCAACAATATCGAATGAGGAATCCTGCCGTCGATGATGTTGGCTTTTTCGACCCCTCTTCGCACAGCCTCAAAACAGCAATCCACTTTGGGCAACATTCCCCCGGAAATCGTACCCTGCTTCTTGAGCAACGGCACTTCCGAAGCCTCAATCGTGTGAACAAGCGTAGATTCATCATCTTTATTTTGAAGAATCCCTTTAACATCGGTCATAAGAATCAGATTAGACGCACCTATTTCCGAGGCAATGCGGGAAGCCGCCGTGTCAGCGTTGACATTGTAGGTTTCCCCCGATTCGTAACAATATCCCACCGTTGCAATCACGGGAATATATCCGTTATCGAGGGCGGTGTAAATCACTTCGGGATTAACCGCCGTGATTTCACCCACATACCCCAACTCCGGCGAAAGTTGCTTGGTTCGCAAAAGTCCGTTATCGAGTCCGCAAAGCCCGATAGCTTTGCCTTTATTCGTGTGAAGAAGCTCAACTAAATCCTTATTGACCTTTCCGCACAACACCATTTGGACTATTTCAATGGTCTCTTTGTCGGTATAACGAAGTCCATTTATAAATTTAGGCTCTTTACCCACTTTTTCGAGTACGGCGTTGATTTCCGGACCGCCCCCGTGAACGAGGACGATTTTAATTCCGCAAAGTGAAAGCAGTACAATATCCGACATTACCGCCTGCTTAAGCGAATCGTCGAGCATTGCCGCGCCACCGTACTTCACCACCACGATTTTACCGTAATACTGTTGAATATACGGTAATGCCTCGTTGAGAATCTGCGTTCTTGTATTGTTATTTATAATCATGTTCGAATAAAACTCCTTCAACTCCTGTAATCGGCGTTAATCCGCACGTATTCGGCGGTTAAATCACAACCCCATGCGGTTGCGTGCCCCTCTCCCGAATGGAGGTCGATATATATTCTGATTTCACTCTCCGAAAGTAAAGCGTAAGCCTCCTCTTCCGAGAAAGGCACCCCCGTACCGTTTTTGCAGACAGTGATACTCTTTTCGACCGAACCGATTGCTACTTCGGCTTGATTTACATCAAACTCACCCTCAGCATAACCCATTGCACAGAGTATTCTCCCCCAGTTAGCATCCGCCGCACCCAATGCCGCCTTGACCAGACTACTCGAAACCACCGACTTCGCAATTGATTTTGCAGAAGAATCATTCGGCGCACCCGAAACTATACAGCCGACTAACTTAGTCGCACCCTCACCGTCTCGTGCGATTTCCCGCGCAAGATTTAACATTACCGTATACAGAGTACGCAGAAATATTTGACAATCATCGCCATCACCGATGATTTCCGTATTCCCCGCCAATCCCGAAGACATAACGCAGACCATATCATTGGTGGAGGTATCACCATCAACACTTACCGCATTGAAGGTATCTTCATTAACTATAGACAGCGTTTCTTTAAGCAATTCCGGGCTGATACTCACATCGGTCATGATAAATGCAAGCATAGTCGCCATATTGGGGTTAATCATTCCCGAACCCTTCGCAAACCCCGCAACTCGGCAAGTTTTTCCGTCTATTTCGAACTCGACCGCGGATTGTTTCGGAAACGTATCGGTGGTCATAATTGCATTTGCGGCATCCGAAAACCCTATTTCACTCAACGAATCAACTAGGGCGGGAATTCCGTTCACGAACGGTGCAACCGACAATTCCTGCCCGATTACCCCGGTCGAAGCCACAACCACGTCCTGTACATCTATTTCAAGCGATTTTGCTGTTAATTCACACATTGCCCGGGCAATTTCGTGACCGTTCGGCGTACAAGCGTTAGCATTCCCCGAATTAACAATAACCGCTTGCGCACGATTATCCGCTAAATTCGCCATACTGACAGTAATCGGTGCCGCCTTAACCTTGTTGGTCGTGAATAATGCCGCTGTATTGCATTTCTTCTCGCAATAAATCATAGCGAGATCTTTTTTATTAGGATTCTTACGAATCCCGGAATGAATCCCCGCCGCCTTAAATCCCTTGACGGAGTAATCGTCAATAACTTTGACTTCATTGAACATAGTCATTTTTATGACCATTCCTTTCCTCGGCACAAAGCCGAAATGAAACCCTGTCAAGCTCACCTGCTCGGCGGCGAAGCCACCGACCCGTGAGCTATTATTCAAACTTCCAACCCTTCATTAAATTAAAACACTGCACCGCCGCGCCCGACGCGCCTTTTCCGAGATTGTCGAACCGTGCGACAAGCGATTTCGGAAAAACGTAGATTTCCATCGAATCCGAGCCTGCAAGCCCATCAGTCGGAAGAAAATCAACATCATCGGTTTCCATGATTTTTATTCCCGTATTCTTATAATGCTTGACGTACACATCCCTCGGGGCTGAAATCGGGATGCTGATTGTCATTCCACTGTGGTAGGTATCAATCACCGGCATGAAAACAGGCGGAGATTCCAACCCGCAGACCGACTGCATTTCAGGCAAATGCTTATGTTTCCCGGCGAGTGCATACAATCGTGCCGCAGAATACCCCCCCGCCTCATATTCGGCGATTGCCGCCTTCCCTGCCCCGGAATACCCCGAAATCCCAAAACAGCTTATCGTCTCGGATTTATCCAGAACCCCCGCTTGAATCAACGGATTAATCAAAGCGATGAATCCCGAAGCATAACAACCGGGAACGGCAACCCTCCCCGAAGCTCGGATTTTTTCGGCTTGCAACCCGTCTAATTCAGGGAAACCGTAAATCCAACCGTCCTTGATTCTGTGTGCCGTCGAAGCGTCAATCACCCTTGTATGGGTGTTCCCTGTTTCATCAATTAAAGCGACCGCCCGCCGCGCCTCTTCATCGGGAAGGCACAAGAACACAAAATCCGCTGCGTTCAGCAGCTTCGCACGTTCGGAAACGTCCTTGCGCATTTCAGACCCAATTTGCAGTAACTCAACATCATGGGTTTCCTCGTTTTGATTTTCGAGACGTTCACGGATATTCAATCCCACCGTCCCGACCTCACCGTCGATAAAAACTTTAATTTTTTTATTCATAATGTGATATTATACACGATTTTCACCGATTGTCAAGCGATTTTATTCAAATTAATGTATATTATACAGCTATTTATGTATATTAACCGTATATTTGCATAAAACTAAATCCCTGTTCAAATTTGAACAGGGATTTTCTCATCAGGCTTGCTCTTTCTGCCGAAGTTACAACAGTTATTCAAACAAAATACGCGGACGAGCCAAAAAGTGCCCCCAGACCTGCATATACAAACAAATCCTCAGTTTTTAACCTTAATAATTATAATCCTCTATTCTGCGCATAAAAGTATACAACGGCGAAAAATAAGAATACATTAAATCAAGGTCTTGGTCAGTTATAAGCCCTAAATCGTAAGCAGATGAAGCGGGCGAAGAAAGGATTCTTGACAGCGTATAAAATTCACCATCATTCCAGACCATATACCGTCTGCTATCAGAGGCGCAAAACATATATCCACCGACACGCTCATGGAAAGGATCCCAGTCAAAATAGCAAAAGCTTGAGACAATCAGAGCCAACACACTGCCATTGTATGTCCCGAGATAAACGAAGTATATCTCATCAGGCGTTCTAGCAAAGCCGCGATACTTGACCCAATCTTGTATAATCTGCGACTCTAATCCTACTGATAACGGCTCTCGGGGCAGTGGCTCGCAAGAATAGAAAAGCCAAGAGTTTCCATCGGCGATTCGGACTAGAACCTCCGGAGTCGTAGTGGCTTCCGACGTAGTCGTGGCTTCCGAC
>Ga0099364_10010504_pt1 | contig 12732 bp, 8 predicted proteins | sample TergutTh196P3_FD_73070 | JGI IMG/M metagenome (GOLD analysis project Ga0099364, IMG submission 73070) | Microcerotermes parvus P3 segment gut microbial communities from Pointe-Noire, Republic of the Congo - Th196 P3 | ecosystem: Host-associated > Arthropoda: Insects > Digestive system > Gut ... | reverse complement strand
TATTTATTAATCCTTTATTTTAAAAATTAATATTTATAAAATTGATTTTAAGGAAATTAATTAATTTTTTATAAATAATTTAATTCAAACTTTTCTTAAAGAAATATAATAAATGTAAAATTATATAAATGTGAATAGTTATACACCTGAAATCTACCTATAAAAAATGTAGTTAAAAAATATTTAATAATTAATATACAGTTGAAACTGACCTATAGAAATATTTGTAAAAAAAATATTTAATAAGATGATTAACTTAATGAAAGCTATTTATTTCTAATCAAAAATTTTATTTACAATAATATGGCACTGCCAAAATCAACTGCTTGGAACCATTCAAAATCCTGTGAAATGTAAGTTGGATTAAATTTAACGATTGTTTCACAAAAGTCTAATGTTTGAAACCAGTGAAACTTGGTAGAGTCCAATAAATTCTATTGAAAATATTTTCTTATCAAAAAGAAAGATAAAGATAAGAAAAAAGAATAATATGATTTTTTCAAAATTAGCTAATTTTATCTTGACTTTTAAGATATTCAACAGTTTTAATAAGTCCAACAGGTCCTGTCATCATAACATCTCCACCAGGAACTGCATTATAATAATTTAAATCAGTTTTTTCAATTATTGATCTTTTTGGTCCTGTAACAACAACTTTTTCAAGGTTAGAAATAGGATTAACTAAATGTGCTCCATGACCATTATCATCATGAACTTCAGAGTGAGTGAGTGTAGCATTTGCAAGTTTATCAACCAATAATTCTATTTTTTGAGGTGTTAGCATGGAAGTATGATGCTCAAAAACACCTTGAATACAACCATCTTCAATAGATGTAGCCATAGTATGACCATTCCCTATGTCCATTACAACATAGCTATTTAACTTAGCTACTTTTGGATCTTGACAAGCCCCACAAACAGCAGCAAATTTTGAATCCATAGTTACTAGATTTAAACCATTCAAAGACCTTTCAACAGATTTCATTCGTGAAAAATAGTCTGGAGCATTTATATACCCAAAATCTTCAACTTTCACAGGATGATGTAATTTTTCCCTGATTTTTTCAAATCGGAAATCCCTATCACCCATCTTAGTACTAAATCCATGATCCTGAACAGCTACTGCAATGTAATCAAAGGAAAAATTTAAATCATACTTAGCTATTGTTGCAGATAAATCATCTATATCCACATCCTTTAAAGTTATTTTAGAATATTTTGAAAATTTTAAATCATTTTTATAGCTATTGTCATGAACTAATTCCACGCCAATAGCTTCAACAAATTTTAAATCATCTTTAATTGTCTTTGCAGCTTGTTTTTGCATAGCTACTTTATATCCTTTTTCAATGTGCTTAATAATATGGTTTTTAATTTTTCCTCCACCCATTATATCTCCATCAAAATATAAATCCGTGTTTGCATTGTTAATAATTTTTGAGATTATAACTGGAGGTGAAGGAAGAACTAACTTTATTGAGTTTTCGATTGTATCATTATCATCATAAAGTAAAATATCTTGAGTTCCTGCTCCAATATCAATAGCTAATATTTTCATAAATTAACTTGATTTTAAAATTATTTATATTTTTATTTAATATATACAAAAACTAAAATTATATATATTAATTTACACAAAACATTATAAACATATGTCATGGAGGTCAATGAAATGTCAGAAGAAAATATAGTATACATTGGAAACAAACCAGTAATGAATTATGTTCTTGCAGTAGTAACACAAATGAATACAGGGACATCAGAAGTCATTTTAAAAGCAAGAGGAAGGGCTATTAGTCGAGCTGTAGATGTGGCTGAAATTGTTAGAAACCGATTTATCCCAGATTTAGATATTCAAAACATAGATATCTGTACTGAAGAAATTGTTGGAAATGATGGTGTAACAACTAATGTTTCAACAATAGAAATAGATCTTAAAAAAGATAATTAAATTATCTTAAACCTTTTATTTTTACTAAATATTTATTTTATAAAAAATATTGTTTATTTTTCTAAAAAATACTTTTTAACTTTTTAATAAACTCTTTTTAAAAAACATTGTTAGTTTTCTCTGAAACTTTTTAACTTTTTATAAAACTATCTTTAAAAAATATTGTTAATTTTAACTAACACAAACATTTAACATTATAATAAACTTTTTTTAAAAAACTTTGTTAATTTTAACCAAAACAAACATTTAACATTATAATAAACTTTTTTTAAAAAATATTGTTACTCTTATCTAAAACTTTTTAACTTTTTAATAAACTCTTTTAAAAAAAAAGATTGTTAGTTTTATCTAAAACTTTTAAACTTTTTATTAAACTCTTTTAAAAAAAAGATTATTAATTTTAACTAAAAAAAATTTAACCTAATAAATCTTATTTAAATAAAATTATTAAAAATAAAAAAAATAAGAAAGTATGATTTTTTTAAATATTAAATTTTATTAAATAATCAAGATATTTAGGTATATTCTATGAAATTCAATGTAGCTAAACAAAAACAGATATCATGAGTTTAGTACATATATAAATTAGAAATAATAAAATTTAATCAAATTTTGTTAATAAATTATAAATTAATAAAAAAAGATTTATAAAAATTAATAATGATTATTTTTCTAATAATCCCCTGCTTTTTAAACATTTCATTTATTTTATCACAATAGCTACTTTAAAATTAAAATATTTTCAAATCAATATTTTCTCTTAATAATAATGACTGATGCAATTATAGTAATTAAAATAGCTATAGCTATTGTAATTGTATAATAAGCAAAGACTGAAGTAGGAGTATTGAAATTTTTACCATTTAAAGAATATAAATACCCATCATTACCTGCGAAAAATAGGCTTTCCCCATAAACAACTGGTGAAGAAGTAATAGGAGCGTTAAATAAAATTGTCCCAGGATTATAGCTAAATTCAAGATTTCCAGTGTATTTATTTAAAACATAGGCAGTTCCATCATTAGCTCCAAAAGCAACTTTATCATCGTAAATAGCGGGAGTTGATCTAACAGCATCACCTGCTTTAAAAGACCATTTGAAGGTACCATCTCTTAAATCTAGACAAGTTAAGTTTCCTGAATCAGAACCTATGAAAACATTATAATTACGTAAATCTATTGAAGCAGATGAATTAACCTTATCACCCATGTCATATTTCCAAACAAGGCTTCCATCAGTAATGTTTAAGCTATAAAACGTTCCATCAAGTGATCCTAGAAATATTTTTTGATTAGCATATGCAGGAGAAGTTAAAATCTCATCACCAGCAGTAAAATTCCAAATTTGTTTTCCATCAGCACTGTTAATAGCTACTATAAGCCCATTGGTTGAACCAACGTAAATTGTGTCATTAACAATAAGTGGAGAAGATTTTACTTCTCCACCAATATGAGACTCCCATACTTTAGAACCATCCTCAATATTTAATGCATAGATTATACCATTATCTGCACCAAAGTACATAATCCCATCATTGATTGTAACTGTGGATTCAACAGGTTTTGAAACATTGAATTTCCATGATATTGCTTTTTTTTCAATATCATAGCTATACATGAATCCATCAGTAGAACCTACAAATAAGCTATTGTTTTCAATTACAGGAGATGCGACAACATTTCCTCCAAAGAGGTATTGCCAATTTTCAGTTCCAGTTTCCATATCAATAGCTTTAAGAAGACCATTTTCTGAAACAATATATATAACATTACCTTGTATAGCTGGAGAAGATTTTATAGGGCTTTCCATGTTAAATATCCATAAGTTTGAAACAAAATTACCTGCTTCTTGTAAAAATCCCGTATGTTGAACATTTTCTTGAAACATTGACCAATTATTAGCTCCGGATATAGGAGATAAAAAAATAGCTAAAATAGCTAAACAGAAAAAAATTCCTTTTATTTTTGACATTAAATCACCAAATAAAAATAAATTATAAGTTTTAGATAAAAAAATCTATAATTAACAGTTTTTTATTAAAATTATTAAATTTTATTTTTATAATATTAAATTAAGAATTAAATCTAATTTTTAAAATATTAAATAAAAAATTTTATAAAAATTTTAATTAAGATAACAAGTTTATTATTTTAAAAAACATGAAGATCTTTTTCATGATATAAATTATTTAAAGAATAAAAATACTTTAATAACCTAAATCACGAATATAACTTTAAAATTTAATATAATAAATTTTTTAAAGAATAAAAATACTTTAATAATCTAAATCATGATTATAATCTTTAAAAGAAAAAAATATCCTTTATAATCCTTGATTATAATCAAACATCCCTATCGAACCTTACAACACCTGCAGCAAAGAAAACAATTAAAAATGCTGAAAGAACAACAATTTCAACCCATATGTCGCCTATTCCAAATCCTTTAAGCATTACGCCCCTCATAGCATTATTTAAATAGGTTAAAGGAAATAAATAAGCTATTTTTTGAAATATCCATGGCATTGTTTCTATAGGATAAAATACTCCAGATACAAACATCATTGGCATTGTAAGAGGCATAACCATTTGAGTATAGTCTTCTTGTGTCGATGCTGTAGCAGATATCATCATACCAAAACCAACAAAACATAAAGCTCCAAGAACAAGTATTCCAATAGCTAAAAACACATTTCCACGTATTGTTATTCCAAATAACAAAAATGCTGCAAGTAGTAGTATCATAGCTCTTCCAATTTCAATTATAAGCTTTGAAATAATTTTACCTCCAACAACTGTAGCAACACTTGTAGGAGTCATGAATAATCTTGCTAATTCTCCAGTTTCTCTTTCTCCAGCTATTGACTGACCCATACCCATCATACATGACATCATTACAGTCATAGCTAAAACAGCTGGAACTAAAAAGTCAATATATTCAATATTACCATAAATTCTATTTATCTGTAAATTAATAGAATTAGCTATTGCAGTTGTACTTGAAAAAATACCTTCTAAACTAGAGCTTGATGAAAGATCACTACTACCTTCATCTAATCCCTCATTTTCATTAGCTACATCAATAGGACTCACTACGTCCTCTGAAATACTAGCACTTCCCATACTTTGAGAAGTGTTTTGAACCTGTAAACTAGCTAATTTTTCAGCATCGAAAACCGAAGCTAAGTTAGAAAATAAAGCTTGAGTAGCTGGAATAAGAACTTGAGCTGCCATTTGATCGGAAGAATCTAAATATAAAACTACCATTTTACTTTGATTATTAGACACATCCTCATAATTAGGAGGTAATATTATTGCAGCCTTGGCTTGACCTGTATTAACCATGTCTTTAGCTATGCTAACATTATTTGTGATATTTTTAACCTCAAAAATAGACATGTCCTTAATCGCCATTAGTGTTAAATCAGTGATGTTTCCTTGGCTTTGTTCTACAACAACTATAGGGACATTTTCAATAGATCCTCCCATACCATAACCAAATAGAGTTATCATTATAATTGGAAATAATAAAAGAGAGATTAATCTTGGTTTATGTCTCCAAAGAGATAAAAGATCCTTTTTTAACATCCACATTATTTTTTTACCTTCTATCATAATATCCTCCTATTGGTTCAGCTTTTTGTTTAGTAATTCAAATATTGAAATCACAACCATAAATTCACCTTGAAAGCTAATTAAAAATTTTAAATAATTAATTATCATTAAGTTATTTTTATATTAGATTTATCAACAGTCTTTTTGCGAGTTAATTCTACAAAAACATCTTCAAGTGAAGGATCTTTTGTATTTATAGAGGTAATGTTTCCATTATTTTTTACTATTAATTGAATAACATTATTTAGAGCATTTTCTTCAAATTTATCAAGATCAACTGTCAAACGACCATTATCATTAACTTTAACATTGTAAACAATATCAAGACTTTTAAGCTCTTCAACCATTTTTTCATCTAAATTATTAATCATTATACTAATTTCTCTGGATTTTTCTTCAATAGCTGCATAATTTTTAAGATTTGCATCTTCGTTTAAGAGGGTTTGACTAGATGATTTAAATGGTTCTGAAATTGTTTGATGATCTACATTGTAATTCTCAATCGAAGATTCTTCATTTGTTTTTTCCAAATCTTTAGGAACTGTTGTTAAAATAGGTTTTTGAGATAAAAGTTCACTTTCGTTTTGCTTAATTAAATTATCTTTTAATCCTTGTGGAGTATTAAAAGCAATTAATTTTCCTAAATCAATGATTCCAACATTTTCACAAAGCATTTCAACTTCATACATATCATGAGAACAAAGAACAATTGTGTGACCATTATCATTTAGTTCAGCTATTAAATCCCATAAAACCATCTTTGTTGTAGGATCTAATCCTATTGTTGGTTCATCTAAAAACAAAACATCTGGTCTGTGAATTAGACTAGCTACTACCGATACTTTCTGTTTTTGACCTCCAGACATCTGTTTAATTAGCTTATTTTCAGCATATTTAATATCAACTAATTCCATTAAATCATTCATTCGATCTTCTTTTTCATCTACTGGAATACCATAGTAATCAGCACATAGTTCAACATTCTCTCTAGCAGTTAAATCTTTGTAAAGACTAACTAGTTGAGGAACCATTCCAATTTTTTGCCTTACTTCATTAGGATCTGTATTTATGTCATATCCACCAACTTTAGCTGTTCCTGAACTAGGTTTTATTAAACAAGTTAACATCTTAATGGTAGTTGTTTTACCTGCACCATTTGGACCTAAAAACCCAAAGATACTTTTATTTTTCACTTTCATATCAAGAGTATCAACAGCTAAAAAGTCATTGAAATACTTTGTAAGAGCTGAAGTTTCAATTGCATACTTCATGTTCACCATCCCATAATTAGTAATAAATTAAATAAATTTAACCATTCCCAAAATCATTTACACAACAAAAACACTAGGAAAAAATAAAAAAAATATACTCACAAAATCATTTACACAACAAAAACACTAGGAAAAAATAAAAAAAAATTTACTTTAAAAATCATTTAGCAATTATTACATCTTCCCAAAAAGCTTTAATAATAGGAGGAATATTCTTTTTAGGCTTTTTCCTAATAATATTGATGGTATTTTCACCTTTTTCAGTGATTTCATAATATTTTACTTTTCTTTTTCCTTGAAGTTCTAAACTCCCTTCAATTAATCCCTTTTTTTCCAATTCTTGTAAAATAGGATATATTCTATTAGAACCAGGACAAACAAATCCTTTATTCTTTATATCTTCATCAAGTCCTTCTTTCATTTTTTTTATTATTTCATACCCATGAATTCTTTCTTTAGAAATAATCCATAAAATTATGATTTTTAAAAACCCATTCATTAAACTAACAATTATAGCTACATCATAATCACAATCAAGTAAGTGATGATCTTTTTTACAATATTTAGCTATTTCTTCCTGATGCATAAATTTAGGTCACCTTTTTCAAATGAATGATTAGAGTATATCTTAAATCTGTATATTAAAAAAATATTATTTAAATAAAAATTAATGAAAACATGTTAATTAAAAAAATAGCTAGTAAAATTAAATATATTTATTAATAGAGATATGATTAAATATTTTTTAAAAATTCAATAAATATATTTAAAGAAAATATTAAAATTTACTATAGCTATTAAAATCAAAAAATTGATATATCAGTTTTTTGATATATCAATTAGATAGGTATTTTTTATATATAAAGTTTTCTTTAAAAATAAAAATAATTATTAAAAAAAATTTTAAAAAAAATCTAAATAATAAAAAACTTATTATAAAAAATGAAAATTTAAAATAATCAATAGCTAAACTTAATAAAATAAGATTATTAACTATAAATAAATTATTAGAGGAGACAACAATGAAAATCGGATTTTCATCATTATCTCTATTTATGACACCTTTGGAAGAAATGTTAAAAATAGCTATAAATGATGGCTTTGATTTAATGGAAATATTATGTGAAGGTCCATACTTACCAAGAAATCTTTTAAAAAAGGAAAATAAAGAATATCTTGAGATATTTGAATCATACGATATTGAAATAATGCTCCACTCACCAACAATTGATTTGAATCCTGGGAGCATGAATGAAGGAATAAGAGAAGAAACAAAAAAGCAGATAAAAGAAGCATTGGATTTAGCTAATTTGATTGGAGCAGTAGCTATTACCACCCATCCTGGGATGGTTCACAGAATTGAAGAAAGGATAAGGAACTTAGCTATTGATTATTCTATTGAAACTTTGAAAAACTGTGAAAAATATAGTGAAGAAGTGGGAGTAAAGCTTTCAATAGAGAATATGCCAAATAATATTAAGTATTTAGCTAATTCTCCAGAAGAACATAGGGAAATTATTAATGAAGTGGGATCCTCTGCAACCATTGATTGGGGTCATGCTAATACATGTGCAAAAAGTGAAGACTTTTTAAAATTATCAAAGATTAGCTATTTTCACTTAAATGATAATGATGGTGAAAAGGATCAACATCTCTCATTAGGAGAAGGCATGGCAGATTTTTCTAAAAAGTTTTTGGAAAATGTGGATAAGGGGATTATTGAGTTAAATAGCTATGGAAATGTTTTAAAAGGGAAAGAATTTCTTTTAAAGAAAATTTCTTGAATTGGAATATATGGTAAATGAAATTTAATAAGTAATAAAAATTAGCTAAAAAGTATTACTAAGGAGGCTGGAATTACCCTAATCTAAGAGTAAAAAAAGAATTTACAGGCGAGGAAACAATTAATTTTGTTCAATGAGTATATATACAAAAATAGAAAAAGTTCAAAAAATTTTTATATATGAATTTTTGTTTAAAATTTTTTACAAATTCTTATCAATGTTCAGCGAACTCATAATCCCAGCCTCTTTAGAAGAAAAAACTTCCGCCCTACTATTAATGAATTAGAAGTTATTTATACTTCAAAATGTAGTAAAGTGTAGTAACAATACTCAAAGCTAAATTCGCTAAAAAAGTTGCAAAAATCCCCAATATAAAATTAGTCTTTTTTCCAAAAAATTCTTCAGACATTAACGCCATTGAAAGAGAGTGGTACCCAATAAAAGATAAATTATCCACAAAATATATAGAAAATGAAACTTTTCTAAAAGAACAATTTGCCCATTATTTCTATATTTACACAAAATCCAAGACATTAACAGAAAAATAGCTCAAAGATTACATTACTTAAAAACAATATTTTAAGGATTATAATTTATATTTTTTAAAAAAATAATTAATAATCATTTATTTGAAAGGGTCAAAAACTTTGGTGTTGAAAAATTTTAATCAAAATTCTATAAAATTTTTAAAGTAGTTAAAATTAAATATTTTTAAAAAATAAGGTCCAAAAAACTGACATATTAGTAAGAACTATTATTTTATAATGAGTAAATAAAAAACAATAGTTCCTATGTTTAGTATGGGTGAAGAACAAGATATCATGAAAAAAATATATTAATATAAGGAAAATTTTCTAAAAATCTTTTTGAATAAAAGATATTCTAATCATTAGACTTTCCAGTTCTTTTGTAAATCTTAATTCCTAGTTTATCTTCAATACGTTTTATCTCTCTCTCTTTGAATTCATGCATAGAACAATGGTCAATAATCATGAAATACATTGATTTTTCGCCAATTAATGAAAAATCGTTCTTTTTTAGCCTTTTTTTAATGCCATTTTCATTTACACTCTTATCAAACCACAACCAAATCCCTTCTTTAACTAAATAATTAGCAGGAGTTGGATTCTCTTCATATACATTATTTCCTATTAATGCTAATTGTTTAGACCCAATTGAATGGATAATTTTACGTAAAATTAAATTAACAATAAGAAAACTAGTTGTCAAAAGTACTACTTCTGCCAACTTTCTGATTTTTTCATCAGTCAAATTTTCTTCCCCTCCTTCTTTGTTAATGTTTCTCTTTAAAGTTCTAGATAAACTAGTAATCATATGGTCTTTCTCTTTTATTGCATCAAAAAAGGAGCTTAAAATTCTTAAATGTATATTAGTTCCTTCTCGAAATAAATATTCCATATCTTCCAATTCTAAAGACCCTTTTCTATTCTTAAGTATGGCTCCCATAACTTCAACAGTTTTAACGGCTCTCCTCATTTCTTTACCCAAAGGATTATCTTCATTATCATCATAATCATCTTTTTCTTTAGAAAGTTCGATTTCATCATACGCTTTATTTCTTCTTTTTCTCTCAGCCTTAGGATTTGGTTTTGATGAAAGAGTAATATCTATTAAATCATCTATTTCTTTATCAATAAATGCGAGTTCAGATTTTTTTAAAGTTGCAGGTTCATAATTTTTAAAAAGTTCTCTGCTGACTTTTTTTATTGTATTTAATACAATGTCATTCTTTGTATGGTGAGACAAAAAGATAGTTATATATGCATATTCAGTTACATGCAGATTCTCCATCATTTTTTCAATAATATCTTGAATTTCTTTTTTTTGTATATTATCCGCTAAATATTTAGCAACAAAAAAGAAATAAAAATATTTTTGGTTGAAAGAGTAATCTTTAAAATTATCTGGCGAAAAAATAAATCTCATGTTTTTAATTAGAATATCTTTTTTAATTGGCAAGAAAAATTTATTTGAATAATTTCTTATAAATATTTCAAATTCTTGTGATGTAATCATTTCCTTTCTATCGTTAAAAAAATGGAAAGAAATTTCAGATAAGAAATTCAGATATATGTCATATTCTTCAATTACTACTCCTTGTTTTTTTAAATAAAAATGTATGAAAATCTGATAATAATAACCTTGTGATGTAATTTCCTCATCAAGAGCTCGAAATGTGTTGTAATTTACAATTGCTGATAGAATAAAAAATGGATAAATTGGCATTAATCCAGTTCCAATATTTTTTCCTAATATTGTTTCTAATACATTTATATTCTTATCGATATCAGCATAGGATTGATATTTATCAGTTAGAGTTAACCATTTTTTTATGAGTTCATGTCTTAAGGAATACCTAAATTCTTTTATAGTAAAATTTTCGAACTCAACAAGTAAGCTTTCATCTTCAACATTAATATTAAATAATTCATCCACGAAAATTATGCTTTTAGAATAATTAGATAACTCTTTTATAATTCTTTCTTTATTAATAATGTGATGAAAATCATCAATGATAGGGACAATTCTTTTTTTACTAATTTTTGTGATAGTAATGTCTTTATATTGCCAATTAAAAGATTTTTTAAGAATTTTTTCAAAGTCTTGTTTATAATTGTCTTTATAATTATTGATGTAAACTGGAACAAAATTTTTAGATTTCAATGTTTTAAAAAACATCTTCGCCAATGATGTTTTTCCTGATTGATTATCTCCAGATATTAAAATTTTTGAATAATCTAATATATTTTCTATTAATAGTTTGGAATTCATTGTCTCCTTTTTATTTTCATCCATATTTTCTGATTCAAAAGATATTAAATCTGGAAAAACAAATATATCATCTAAATAAACTTTTGTTTTAGAATCGTGTGCTCTTTCAAGCATTTCGGCATTTTTTAAAAATTTATTAAAATCTTCACTTATTTCAAGTCCTCTTATTAATTTTTCAATAATTATTACTTTTTTAATCTGTTTAGAAACATAATCCCAGGCAATATTCGGATCGCTATGAGAAAAAATAGGATCAGCATTTTCAGGTCCAACTAAGCATTTTGTTAAATCGTCCTCAGATTTCCAATCACAGGAAGATAAAATTATTGGAATTACGATTGTATTTTTATTTTTTTTTAATTTTATAGCTTTTTCTTTTTCTTTCATGCAATTAGAAGATTCTAAATAATTAAATGAAATAAACAGACAAATAATGTCAGAATTTTCCATTTTTTCTTTTATTTTGTCGCGAATATCATCTCCTAAATTAATTTCCCCATCAAATTCTATACTTATTTCGTCATTTTCTATCAAATCATGCATTTTAGAAATAAACTTCTCAACTGTATTTTCTTTATTATCCTTATGTGCATGACTAAGGAATATACATATTTTATTTGTTTTATCCATGTTTATACACTCATAAAGTATAGCTATATAAGTTTTTAATATCAATTAAATAATATGCGGATCCTATTTAATATTTTTATTTATTTTCTCCCGATTTATTTGTTTTGATTTTTTGGTTTTTTCTATTATAGAGAATAATTACTATTTTCAGAAGCAAAATTATTTATCTTAGTATTAAAAGTTTTACCTAAATTTTTACATTAATATCTTTGAATTTCAGTCTTAACTTCTTTTTTTTTCATAAAAATAAAGAATTCTACTTTTGATGTTATTTTTAATCACTTTTTTGTGTAGCATTCAGGACACACAGACTTAAACATTCCAATATGTAAAATATCTTTTTTAAACCATTACCTCAATTTGTAGCAGTTTTCACCTCTTTTAAGAAATTCAAATTGATTTAATTCAAATCCCGATAAACTTTCAGAAAAAAAGGAAAGTTTATATCGTTTTTCATCCATACTAAAGATAGGAGGGTACTGTTCAAAATCCTACTGATAAAATTTCTATTTTATGTTAGTACATTTCTTTCAGTCCATCGTATTCTGTTTAGTCTGAGTTTTATGTTTAATCCTTCATCTGTTCTGAATGTTTTTTTCAAATATCTTGGAAGAGTTATTTTATAGAATCCTTCTAATTTGTTATTAGTATTAGGAATACTCTCATTTCAATGCGATTTAGTGCACTAT
>Ga0099364_10010503_pt1 | contig 12734 bp, 5 predicted proteins | sample TergutTh196P3_FD_73070 | JGI IMG/M metagenome (GOLD analysis project Ga0099364, IMG submission 73070) | Microcerotermes parvus P3 segment gut microbial communities from Pointe-Noire, Republic of the Congo - Th196 P3 | ecosystem: Host-associated > Arthropoda: Insects > Digestive system > Gut ... | reverse complement strand
TAAATCCCTTAATAAGTGTAGAGCTCACCAACAACCTTGGCATGGGACTTCCTCCCGGTCCTCTTACAGTATACGACAGCGGAACCTATGCAGGGGATGCATTAATAGAGTTTCTTAACGAAGATGAAAGGCGCTTTATCTCTTACGGAGAAGATCTTTCTGTCTCTGGTACCTTGAACTCACAGGGCGGCGAACGCATTGTTACCAGCGTGAATATTTCCGGCGGTGTAATGATCATTAACAGAAGATCCTTACTGGAATTTGTTTATACCATACGCAATACATCAGATACAGAAAAACGCCTTGTTATAGAACATACTATTACACCCGGAGCACAGCTTGGCGATGGTCTTGAGCCTGATGAGCGTACATCATCCCTTTATCGTTTTATTCATAATTTAAGCGCAAGGGATACTTTGGTTTTTACTGTAAATGAATATATTCCAATTTCAGAAAGAATTACACTTTCCCAGCTTAGACCTGAAACTTTAATTAGCTATTCAAGCAATCAGGAACTTCCGCCTAACGTAAGGCAGGCAATGAACAGGGCTGTAGAGTTAAGACGTGCCCTTGATGCTGCAGAGCAGAATTTAAGAAACCTGGAAACCCAGTACACCAGACTTATAACAGAACAGGAAAGAATAAGGCGCAACCTGGAAGCAGTAGGTAGCCAGAGTGTGCAGGGGCAGGACTACCTTAACCGTATGACTTCTATGGACAGGGAAATAGACGGAATTAATTCTGAGATACGTAGTTCATCTATAGAGATACAAAGGGCAAGACAGGAATTTGAAAACTATATTAATTCATTAAATCTTTAGTTTATTGTTTATCGTAGTTTTCCAGCAGACTCATAAAATTGCCATGAAATATTTTGGCAATTACACTACTTGAATACGATCTCTTTTTTAATTCTTCTTCCAGAAGGGGATAAAAATCGCTTCCGTTAACTCCCTCCGGTGCAGCACTTATACCGTCAAAGTCAGAGCCAAGGGCAACAGCGTCAATTCCTGCGATCTTTACTATGTAATCTATGTGATCTGCAATGATGGTACATGGTACCACTATGCTTTTATCGGGATTTCTATTGTTCTTCATGTAAGCCTGTAAAAATTTTTCGCATAAAAAAGCAGAGAAAAAATTTATACCGACAAGACCTCCATTGTCTCCAAGTGCTTTTAACTGATCATCTTTTAAATTCCTGGGATGGGAACATAGAGAGTGCGCACATGAATGAGACGCAATAATAGGCTTTTTGGATACTTTTAACACATCCCAAAAGGCAGTTTCTGAAGTATGGGAGACATCGGGAATAATTCCAAGATCGTTTAACCTTGCAATAATTTGTTTTCCAAAAAAGCTTAATTCAGGTGATGATGGAGTTCCGCTTCCCTTACAGGAGCTTATCCAGTTTAAATGTTCTGAATGTACTAGGGTTAGGAGCCTAACTCTTTTTTTTCTAAACTCTTCAAGTTTCTTTAAAGAAGCATCTTCTGAACTATCTTCTATAGCAAGCCCATTTTCTATAGATGCCATAATACCAATTTTGTTGCTTTTTAATACTGCCTTTAATTGGGCGGCACTTTCCACCTGACAAAGATCGTTGTGAGATTTTGCAAAATTGGCAATGGCATCTAGACGTTCATTGGTATAATCATAAGCATTAGCTGTGTTGGGAGGAACATAGGCTGCAAAGACCTGCAAGCCTACATTCCCCGTCTTTAGTCTGGGTAAATCAACATGAACATCACTTACACTTTCTTTAAGGTTTTTTCCCGCCATTAAAGAGATTACAGAATCACAGTGTAAGTCTACAACTTTAACGCCCATTAAGTAAAATTGCAGCGTCCATGTGATTCCATCTCTGCGCTATATCACCGGGGCTTTCATTTGCAATGTTACGCACATTACGCTCTGCCCCCAAGGAAATTAACTGTGATATTACCGAGAGATCCCCGTTTCTTGCAGCATAATGAAGTATGGTATTACCGGAAGAATCCCTTAAAGAGATTGCCCTGCCGGAAAACAAAGCTCTTACAGCATTTTCTCCCATAAGCAAAGATACTTCTGCAGCAGACCTTCCGTCTCTTGCATTGACAAATACATCAGCACCATAATCTGCAAGTATTTTGGCAGTCTCATATTGATTCAGGTCCAAAGCAAGCCTCATTGGTGTTTTACCTTCAAAGTCCAGCGAAGAAATTCTTGCTTCCATTTCCAGTAAAATGTAAATCATGGATGCAGAAGAAAATTCAAGAACTGCAATATGTAAAGGAGAAGAACCATTGTCATCTGTTATGTGTATTCTATCCCTGCTTAGTAAAAGCATTACCATGGAAGGGGATGTAATTAGTGCATCCTGAAAAGGAGTTCTCTCTCTGCTGTTCCTTGCATGTATAGAAGAACCCAGATCCAATAACTGGGTTACTATATCTGTTCTTTCCATGGCAATGGCAATATGTAAAGGAGTATCTCCCCTAAAATTTCTGGAAGTAAAGTCGGCTCCGCTATTTACAAGGCGTCTCATTGCAGCTACATTACCAGCCATAACAGCTTCCATAAAGGGCGTGTTACCGTCTCCATCTCTAGCTTCAATATTGGCTCCGCTTGAGACTAACATTGTTTCTATATTATCAGTCCACATGCGTACTGCATCATGAAGGGCTGTTTTGCCGCTTAGAGCATGGGCATTTATGTCTATGCCATGCTCAATTAAGCTTCTTGCACCATTAATAGCATTCCATCGTACTGCAGTATGCAGAGCAGAATTGCCAAGACTGTCCCTGTTGGAAAGGGAGGCACCATTACTCACAAGAGCACTTATTGTAGCAGGAGAATCCTGTCTTACTGCTATAAAGAGCGCTGTCTCGCCTGTTGCATTTGCCGCCTCTGTTCTGGCGCCTAACTGAATTAAAAGAGGTATCCACTGGGATAACTGCCACTGAGCTGCATAATGCAAAGCAGTATTCCCAAGTCCGTCATGACTGCTTAATGTGTGAGGATTTAACATCCATTGCCTTAATTCAGAACTGCTTTGTCCCGGCCGGGGGAAAGTTAAAGAGAGAGGGCTTTCTCCCCTTGCGTTAACTGCAAAAATGTTTGCACCGCGGGAGAGCAGTAATTCGCCTGAAGCTCTCTCATTATGACGCACCGCAAGTATTAAGCTTGTATCACCTGCCTGGTTTCTTGCATCTATGGAAAGGTCGTGCTCTAATATTCTGTTAATAATATCATTACTGCCGCCTGTTCTTACTGCAAGATGCAGCATTGTGTTCCCTGCGCTGTCGTTTTGTGCAACAGTCTCGTTTGTTACCATGCTTAGGGCAAGTGGAGGATAATCCTGCAGCGCCCTTTCAAAGGGACTAATGCCGTTGTTATCAACTGCAAAAATATAACTGTTATACGCCAATAAATGTCTTATATGGCTTACCCTGTTATTTTCTACTGCGATGTAAAGAGGTGTTTTACCTTGCAGGTTACGGATATTTACATCCGCTCCGCCCCTTAAAAGGGATTCTACCACTTCTTCCGATCTGTTAAGAATAATTACAGTATGCAGGGGGGTATCTCCATGTTCATCCTGAATATTGGGATCTAATCCCCATGCCAAAAAAAGATTAACTGCCGCAAGATGGCTTTCGGCAGGGATTGCTATATGTAAAACAGAGTTTCCGTTAGCATCCTGTTCGTTTATAACTGCACCATTATTAAGGAGGAGTTGCATTATCTCTATATTTCCCGAGCGTGCTGCCTCATGTAAAGGTGTTGCGCCTGATGCATTTTTTATGTTTACATCCGCTCTTCTTTCTATTGCAAATTCCACATAACCTGAATACATTGCCCTGGCCATAAAATGTAAAGGTGCCATTCCGTCTGCACTTCTAATATTATAATTTGATGTTCTTACAGCCGGTGCAAAGTATGTATACATGGGATGAGTAGAAACTGACCCTGCAAGTATAAGGCTTTCAGCAGCTTCAGCATGATTTCTGGAATCCGTTCTTTCCAGTGCAAGATCCAAAGCAGTCTTGCCGTTTATATCTGTTTGCGTTATAAGACTTGGAATACTGACATTTCCATATCGGAGAAGTATATCTACGGCTCTTGCATTGCCTTCGTCAGCCGCTAGGTGTAGTATACTCCTTCCCATTATATCAGTACTGCTTATGCTTCTAGAATTTACTATGGCGGATAGAAATTCATCATTTCCCCTAAGGGCAATTCTGGCAGGGCTATTATTATAGCCCATGGAATGGTGTATATTTGCACCGCCGTTTGCAATTACCCTGGCAGTGTCTGCATCAAGTTTTTCTGCGCTTATAGCCAGGGGAGTCCTTAGCTCATTGTCCAGAGCATCCACATCCGCCCCCAAACTTATGAAAAAGTTGGCAAGCTGAGGATCTTCAAGCTCTGCAGCATGATGCAAGGGGGTTCTTCCTTGAGCATCCCTTTCGTTTACACCTACACTTCCTAAAAAGTATGGCATAACCCCTTCAGTTTCACCCCTTTCAAGCATGGCCCAGACATCATCAGCAGGCGGTCTAGTGGCACATCCTGTAAGGATATTCAAAATAATCCCTAGAATACAAATTCCAAGGGTAATTAATAGATTTCTTCTCATCATACTGTATTTTCGACAGGAAATATTGTTGACATTAGCAGGATAAACTGCTAGGATACGGAGTGTAGTTCTGCGGCCTTGGTGGAACTGGTAGACACGCTAGCTTGAGGTGCTAGTGCCGAAGGGTATGGAAGTTCGAGTCTTCTAGGCCGCATTAAAAAACAGGATGTTGAAGGGCAGAAGGGCTCGAGTCTTCTAAGCCGCATAAATAAAATAATTCTTGCCAAAAATATCATAATAAGCTACAATAAAAGCATGGATAGTGCAAGGAAATATCCTCTTTTTCGCCTAATTCTGCTATTGGTTTTTTCTATTTTCATTCTTGCAACCTGCGATGTACTTTTCTCCGATTTAGCCAAAAAGATAGATGTTGTCCAAAATAACTTTTTCACAGTGTTTTTTAACCCTGCCAATGCCCAACCAACCATAGAAAGGACTGTCCTTCAGCCTGGCTATACAGTCCAGGACATGCCACCCGAACCTGCTCCCGCGCCTGATACCCCCGATCCCACACTTTTTAGGGGCTGGTTTATAGACGGAAACGAAGAGCAGCGCTTCACTGCCATGACCCCTGTTATGCAGGATCTATCAGTCCAGGCTGTCTGGAATGAAATTCAAGACCCCATTGTTACTCCCATAGTAACTTTTGAAAGCAATGGCGCACATAGACCTGCCAGCCCCAGAAGAAAGGCTCCGGATAGCCCAGGCGAAAGCCTTCCCTTTCTTCCTGAAGAACCCAGGCGCGAAGGCCATGTATTTATGGGCTGGCTTGTTGTAGAAAGCCATAACAATGTGACAAACTATTTTCTGGATCAATACACTGTCATTACAGGAGATATAGTAGTAGAAGCTGTATGGCAGCGTATACAAAGCAACGAAGTAATAGTTACCTTTAACTCCAACGGTGCTATTGTTGATGCCTTTCCCATGAATCAGAGGGTAGTAAGAGGCAGCACTCTGGAGAGCCTGCCCTCCCCGCCTGAATGGAACGGTTATGCCTTTGTAGGCTGGAACAGAAGAATCAACGGCAGCGGAGCCGAAGTAAACACAGGTATTACCATAAACGAGAACATGACTGTCTATGCCCAGTGGAGACAGGTAGAGGCCTTTAACAGGATAGTGAGTTTTAACAGTACAGGCGGCAGCTTTGTAGATCCCAAAATTGTCGTGCAAAACGATCCTGTTGGATTTTTACCATCGCCTAACAGGCGTGGCTATACATTTTCAGGGTGGTTCGATTCCTGGAACAGTATAACTGATTCCGTTACCGGCTCTCAGTGGACTTCCTCCAGCCCCTTGGCAAATAATACCATACTCTTTGCATCCTGGACTCCCAGGTCTTACAATGTTCATTTTCTTATGGATGATCTAAGCCCCGCATTTCCTCCTATTAATGGTGTTCCCTTTAACGGCGAAGTCTTGCTCTACGGCGGCGGCTCTCTTAGTCCAATCTTGGCTAACCATGTCTTTGATGGCTGGAGCACATCAAGTTCAGGCGGAACTATCTTCCGTGATGGCCTGCATTCCATAGAAGAACTTCTTTTAGATCAGAATGCAAATATACAGGATATTCGTCTTTATGCCCGATGGAGGTGGGAGAACCCGGAGATAACCACCATTAGTTTTAACACTCTTGGCGGCTCCCATGTTGAAACTATTGTAGCAAACAAGGACACCAACATAAGCTCTCCTCCCCAGCCCACAAGGCGCGGCTACACATTTAATGGCTGGTGGACAAGTAACGGCGGCACGAGCACAAACGATACCGCCTGGGGCACAAGATGGGACTTCCCAAGGCCGGCTGCCGAGAGCAGAACCCTCTTTGCAAGATGGAACCCTGTTTCTTACACAATTTCCCTTCATAAAAACGACGGAAGCAGCAGCACTGATCTTGGCAATATAAGCAGACCTTTTAGCGAGAGCATAAACCTGCCCGACAGCACGGGTATTACAGTTCCCTCAGACTGGGTTTTTGAAGGCTGGAGCTTTGACCCCACGGGAACTACTGTATTTCAGCCGGGCTCGCACCCTATGGAGATACTGCTTGCAGGCGTAAACTTAAACCTTCCCATTACCCTTTATGCCCAGTGGTCTCAGCTCGGTGTGGAGACAGTCTTTGTTAGTTTCCGCTGGGAAGGTTCAGACTTGGTAACGGTAGCTGTCGAAAAGGGCAAAACCATACCTACTGCATCTCGTCCTGTTGCCACAAGGACAGGTTACACATTCCACCACTGGCAGATTCAGGGCACTACAGATGAGTGGGATCCTGATGTAGGCATAGAAACAAACATGGTACTTATTGCGATCTGGAACACTGTTCCCTACACAATAACATTCAATGCCAATAATGGTGCTCCCACTCCTCCGGTGGCAACTTCAACTAATATTTCATTTGGCAGCCCTTATATAATTCCGGCATTTAATCACTCTATGTTTGATGCTTTTACAGCTCCCACAGAAAAGAGATTTGAATATTGGACTACAGTAGCAGATGATCAAACAAGTACAAGGTATTATCCCGGTCAAATTGTAAATAATATGCCCGGCTGGGAAAGCGGCAATATAAACCTTTATGCCTACTGGGGTCCCATCCCCGATCCCGGCATAACTACTTACAATGTAACTTTTAGATCGGACTTAAACCATATTGCAACAGTTGCAGTTCCTTCAGATACAATAATTGATCAGGATCTAATTCCAAAACTTGAAAGGCACGGGTTCATTCTTGATGGCTGGATCATAATGGATGGATTATCTACTGTCTGGGATCCCGGTGTAGAAATAAAAGCCAACATTAGCCTAAGCGCCAACTGGATAGATAGGGAATACACCGTCACTTATAATTTCGATGGCACCCTTGCAGGAGTAGCCGGCCCCATTAGCATTACCGAAGCCTTCAGCACCACAGTGAACATAGCCGCTCCTACCCGGGATGGCTTTCGCTTCGTACACTGGAACACAGCCGCCGATGACTCAGGCACCGCCTTCTTCGCAGGGCAAAGTCTTTCAAGCCTCACAGGCTGGGGAGACGAAGAGGACCAACATGAGTTTGAGCTCTACGCTATTTGGGCAGCTCTAACTCATACTATCACCTTTAACTCCAACGGCGGCACCACGGTTAGCACTCAAACAAACATTGCCCACGGAGCAACTTTTGACTCTTTATATGATCCCGACCCCTTGCCCGTCCCCACTTTAACAGGGCATAGCTTCGGAGGCTGGTGGACTATAAACGGCGGTACCAGCACTAGCAATGCTGCCTGGGGCACTAGATGGATAGACGAAACAAAAATAGAAGAAAGCAGAACCCTCTACGCCAGGTGGAGCCCAAATACATACTCAGTGCGTTATATGCACAATGGCGGAGATACAAGCATTATAATGGAAGACACAGCACATACCTACAATGTACCGCAAAATCTTAGAAAAAATTTAATAACCCGCGAAGGCTATTACTTCACAGGCTGGAATACCCTAGTGGATCCCAGCACTGCCACAGTGGAGAACCCCTCAAGACCTTTTGCCGATGAGCAGGAAGTATTAAATCTAAGGACAGATAACCAGGTCTTCTACCTTTACGCCCAGTGGGCGGAACGCATTTACACAGTCAACTTCTTCCTTAACGGAGGCACAGCAGCTCTTACATCTAGAACCATAAAATATGGCGTAGCTGTGGGAGACATAGAAGAACCTGTAAGAACAGGCTATAACTTTATGGGCTGGCATGACGGCACTGATACCCACACAAATGAAGAGGCAGCAGAGCTTATCGTTAGTGGCAATATAAACCTCACCGCCCAGTGGGAGCTTATCACTTTTAATATTGTTTACCATGCAAACGGCGGTTGGGGCTTTGATACCGGTGGAACTGAAGACCCCGATATAATCGAAACCGCAGTCTCTGTTATATACGGAGAAAGCGACTCCATCCTTGGTTCCAGCCACTTTACCCGCCGGGGCTTTGGATTTACAGGCTGGAACACCGAGATAAACGGCAGCGGCACAACTTACCGTGCTCCCTTTACAGTTAACTTTTTAAGCACTAGTCATAATGATACAGTCAACCTCTACGCTCAATGGGATGTTATTACCCACTTGGTAAGCTTTAACCTAAGCGGTGCAGAAGGAGATATTCCTTCACAGTTTGTCCAGGCTGGACAGTATGTATTTAAGCCTCTTGATCCGACCCCGCCTATACATCCAAATTATGTCCCTGGTACTACATACTACACCTTTGATGGCTGGTCTACTAATTACAGGCTGCCTGGTAGTGCAGCTGAAGCAGCTAATTTATATGATTTTGAGAACACCCCGGTTACTTCTCCCATTACCCTCTATGCAATTATAGGCGAAGTAAATAAACCCTTTTCAGTAAAATTCTCCTGGAACCATAGCAGTGTATCAGCAACTATTATTGATCAACAAGTTTTCTATAACGGCTATGTTCAGGCACCTGATGTCCTTTATCCCGCTACAGTACCCGAAGTAGCAGACCACGCCATTACAGGCTGGTATACAAGAAACGGTGATGGCGGCGAATGGGGCAAGCAATGGCTCTTTACTGCCCCTGTCACGCACAGCATGGAACTCTTTGCCAAGTGGGAAAGCATAGGAGATATTCCACCCCAGTGGACTAGCACCCTTGTGGCAGCCAGCCCCAACAATGCCCGCTTCAACGCTGTTGCTGTTCACCCTGTAACAGGTGATCTATACGCAGTGGGATATATTTTAGGGAATACAAACTTTGATTTTGGGAACGGTGTAAGGGTAAGCGGTGCAGGGTCATCTCAGGTAAGCCCCGTTATTGTAAAATACAATAACAAGGGAGAGGCCCAATGGGCAAGAAGCATAGGCCGGGGTAATTATGCCGCCCGCTTCTGGGATCTAGCCATTTCTATTGAAAGCGACGTTACCTATATATACGCTGTAGGTGAACAATACGATAACGGCAATAATGACAACAGCAATTATGATTACGGGAATCTCCAACAAATACGGGGAAGAAGCGGCGCTTTTAATCCTGTAATAGTAAAATATGCGGATATAGCTAACGAAGTAAGCACAGTGTGGGCAAGAACGACTGATCCTACTTTTGGTCCCACTTCTTATAGTACCAGCTTCCGCGGTGTTGCCGTTGGCTCAGATGGTGTTTATGCAGTGGGATTTATGGAACCCGGCTATACAGCAACTGCCAATAGAGAGCTGCGTTTTGGGAATAATGTATCTTTAATTACTACAATTTTGGATGAACAACCCATGATGGTTAAGTACGATTTCGCAGGAAATGCTCAATGGGGTTATATAGTCAGTGGCGGAGGCGAAGGGGATAATGATGCCCGCTTTAATGCGGTAACTATAGGTAGCGACGGTTATATTTATGCGGCAGGATACCAAAGAAGGAATGGTACCAATACAACAAGAAGTACCTTTGTTTACGGAAGTAACGTAAGCATTTTACCTCCATACTCTAGCACTCCTTCCGGAGCAGGATATGTGGCAGGGCACAATGCGGTGCTTGTCAAGTTCCAGGAGATTGATGTAACAGCCAGCGGCAATAATTCCGCACACCCCCATGGCAGATTTGTAGAAGCAGTTAGAGGAGCTCACCTTGGTTTAGACCAGGTATCAGAGTTTAATACAATACTCTTTCATAACAATCATATATACGTAGGCGGAATGTTAAACCTTAGACCTGTAATTGCACAATTTAATACTGATCTTACATACTTACATCGTATACAAGCACAAGGTGGCTCGCCAGCTCAAAATGCACAATTTGGTACCAATTACGCAGCCAACAGAAACAATATGTTCATTAACTATATAAACAGCCTCGCCGTAGATTCCAATAACAATATTTGGGCAGCAGGCTCCCTTCTCGGCACTGCAACATATAACTGGAATTCATCTGCAGGGGGAACTGCCTTAGACATGACAGGAACAAGTGCCAGCGGAAATTCCATGCTCTTGCGTATAAACCCTGACTTCCAACCAGTTTCAGATGGCTCAAGAATTATGCAGATGACAAGGAACCCTGCCAACACAGTCAATGAAACAGGTGCAGACGCCAGAGCTTCTTTCCTTGGAGTAGCCATACATAGGAGAACCCTGGAAAATGGAGGAGACATTATCTACGCAGCAGGCTACCAGCGCTACCCCTTCCTCTACAACCACGGCAACGGCCAGCCCAATGCAGCCGGCACAGGCAACCACGATAAACCTCTAATCTTGAGGTTTTAAGGGGGAAAGCTCAGAAACTTGAAATCTATATATAAATAAACTAAACTAGATTAGGAACATGCCATGGGAACAGTTTATACAGATATCAAGTTAACAAATGTAAAGGACATTACACTATTACAAAGTGGTTATATTAAAGAAAATGAAGTAAGGGAAGTAACAGTTAACGCAGTGGTGGACACAGGGGCAGAAACCCTGTGCATCACAGAAGACATATTTAAGAAACTGGGCTTGGGTATAGAAAGACAAAAAATGGCTAAGGTGGCAGATGGCAGGTTTTCTACTTGCTCAGTCTCTACCCCCATAAAGATACAATGGGAGGATAGGGATTCTGTTGCCAGGGCCCTTGTCATTGCGGGTTCGGATGAAATCCTCTTGGGTGCAATTCCCCTGGAAGAAATGGATTTGATTGTAGACCCAAAAAAAGAAAAACTTATTGGAGCCCATGGGGATTTACAGATTCTGCGTATCTAGTTGCTACTGCCCATAATAGGCATCCTTGCCGTGCTTACGCTCCCAATGTTTTTTTACTATGTATTCAGGGAGCGGCACAGCTTTGGGATTTATGCTTAGGGTAAGATGAGCCATCTTGCAAACCTCTTCCAGTACGGCTCCGTTGTAAACTGAGTCTTTTGCGCTTTTACACCAGCTAAAAGGACCATGTCCTGCTACAAGTACCATGGGCATAAAGGCTGGGTTCTTGCCGCTTTTTCTAAAAGTCTCTGCAATAAGTATGCCTGTCTCCCTTTCGTAATCGCCTTTAACAGCATCCTCGCTCAAAAAAGCAGTACAGGGTATCTCCTCTGCCCCGTGATCTGCATGGGTAGTGCCATAGACAGGAACAGCTCTTGCAGCCTGAGCCCAGGCAACGGCATTAACTGAATGAGTGTGGCATATACCCTTAAGCTCCCCACAGTTTTCCCAAAGGGAAAATTCCCTGTAAAGTATGCGGTGTGTTTCCGTATCAGAAGAAGGCCTATACTTGCTGTCCACTACAGTGCCATCCAGGTCTACCAAAACCATGGAGACCGTATCCAGTTCTTCGTAGGGAACACCTGAAGGCTTAATAGCAAAAACACCCTTGGCAGGATCAAAGGCAGACACATTGCCCCAGGTATAAATTGCAAGTTTTTGCTTTGGGATTTCCAGGTTAGCCTCTAGAGCTACTTCCCGCAGAGTTTTATAGGGATCCAAGTAAGCCTCCTAGTATGCGGTGTCATTCCATCTGAGTTCGTTTTTCAAATTATTAAGATCAGTATTCTTATTGATATGAATAAATTCCACATCCATCATTTCCGCCCAATCCCTAAAATACTCTGCATCCAAAGAGGATGAGTAAACTGAATGATGAGCACCGCCGGAAATTATCCAGGCTTCGGCTGCTTCCCTTATGGAAGGCTCCGGCTTCCACAGTACTCTTGCAACAGGAAGGCGAGGCATATCAAAAGGAATCTTAATAGATTCAATATCGTTAACTATCATGCGCATACGGTTACCAAGATCAACAAGGGTTGCAATTACAGCCTTGCCGGGAGCTGCATCAAATATCAGGCGTGCAGGGGGAGCTTTGCCTCCTATGCCCAGGGGCTGAACATCTATCTTTACTTTGCCGCCTGCTATGGAAGGGCATATTTCCAGCATGTGGGCGCCAAGGACAGCTTCCTTTCCGGGCTCTAAATGATAGGTATAATCCTCCATAAAAGAAGAGCCGCCTGTAAGACCTATGGACATCAGCTTAGCAGCCCGCACCAGCATGGACTGCTTCCAGTCTCCCTCTCCTCCAAAACCGTAGCCCTGCTCCATTAACCTTTGACATGCCAAACCCGGCAGTTGAGTAAGACCATGCAGATCCTGGAAGTTGGTGGTAAAGGCT
>Ga0099364_10010502_pt1 | contig 12734 bp, 12 predicted proteins | sample TergutTh196P3_FD_73070 | JGI IMG/M metagenome (GOLD analysis project Ga0099364, IMG submission 73070) | Microcerotermes parvus P3 segment gut microbial communities from Pointe-Noire, Republic of the Congo - Th196 P3 | ecosystem: Host-associated > Arthropoda: Insects > Digestive system > Gut ... | reverse complement strand
ATGCCACAGTGGGGAATGAACTAAATTTTGATAGTGTGGCAGTAAAAATAAAGGAGCTCTGCGATCATATAAAGCAGGATAAAACCATGCTTTTAAGAGTGCAGGAGAGGTTTAAGACCAATGCTGATGAAAATTATCTTGCCTCGCATTCGGTAAAAACGGCAATATTTTCCATCGTAATAGGGACCTATTTTAAGCTTCCTGCTCACAGGTTAATAGAACTGGGAGTGGCTGCCATGGTTCACGAAATTGGCATGGTAAAGCTTCCCACCAGAATCTACCTTTCCAAAGCTCCTCTTAAAGCTCTGGAAAAAAAGGCCATTGTTTCCCATCCGGCTCAGGGTTATGATATGTTAAAATCCTATGGGTTTCCGCTAAGCATTATGCTTGCCGCTCTGGAACATCACGAAAGAGATAATGGCTCAGGTTATCCCCGTAACCTTACAAGCGATAAAATAAGCCTTTATGCAAAGATCATTGCTGTAGTCTGTTCTTACGAGGCAATCTCTTCCAAGCGACCGCACAGGGAAGCCAAAGATGGTTATACAGGCATGCTGGAACTTTTAAGGAACGAGGGCAAGCAGTATGACGACACTGTAATCCGTGCATTGGTTTATTCCCTGTCTCTTTACCCCATAGGTCTTTATGTTCTTTTATCAAATAACTGGAGAGGTCAGGTAGTGGATTCCAATCCTGATGATCCAAGATACCCTGTAGTCCAGGTTTTGGCAGAACACAATCCCGGAGGGATTAACAGGATAATACAGACCTCCCAGGAAGAAATTTATATAGTACGTCCCCTTTCTCCCTCTGAAGTAATTATTAGTTAAGGATATCAGGTTTTACAAAATGAACGAAAATGAAAAACCAAATATTTTCTCCGGTATAAAAAAATTTTTCAAGAAGATTCTTCCCGGAAAATTTAAACATAGTACAATTACAGAAGAAGATCTGCGCCAGGCACTTTTGGATGGAGAAAAATCCGGTGTTGTAGAAAGCGAAGAACGCACTATGGTGGAGGGGGTTTTCTACCTGGGTGATAGGCCGGTTAGAGCTTTTATGAGTCACCGTTCGGAAATACTCTGGCTGAAAATAGACAGCAGTGCAGAAGAAGCAAGGAAAGCCATAGACGAACTGATAGACGAAAGCAGCTCATATAACTCTTTAAACTGTTTCCCTCTAACGGCATCAGGTGATCTGGATGAAATAAAAGGACTTGTCTCGGTAAGAGCAGTAATAAAGGCCCTTTTGGGAGATAACTGGCCCGGTCTTGAAGCAATAATGGAAAGCCCATATTTTATCCCGGAAACCATGACTGCTCTTAAAGCTTTTGAAGCATTTAAAAAAGCCAAGGGTATGGATCTCTTTGTAATGGATGAGTACGGCGGCTTTGCAGGTCTGTTAACTGTACAAAATCTAATTGAAGAAATTGTAGGTGAAATGTCCGGAGAAGCCGGTGATAATGAGGGCATAGTAAAATCCGAAGACGGTACATACTTTTTGGACGGGAGTTTAAATATAGATGAAGTAATACAGATTATGGAACTTGAAAGCCTTGGCGAAGAGCAAAATGAATACCATACCCTGGCAGGTTTTATTCTATACCTTGCAGGCGAAATACCTGCTTTGGGAAGCAGTTATGAATATCAGAATTATCGTTTTACAATTACAGAAATAGACGGCAACAGAATAGATAAAGTCAAAATAAGTAAAATTGACTAGCTGCCTTGACAGCGCTTTAATGTTTGCTATATTGTTAGAATATTATGTTATTAATAGTTTCTTTAATACTTGTTTTCTTTGCAATTACAATTTTTACGGGAATTTACTTTAGAAAAAAATCAAGTAATGTAAATGACTTTGTCCTGGGCGGGAGAGCAATAGGCCCCTGGCTAACTGCCTTTGCCTATGGAACTACTTACTTTTCTGCAGTTGTTTTTGTAGGCTATGCAGGTCAATTTGGCTGGAGATTTGGTACAGCGGCAGTGTGGATAGGCCTTGGAAATGCCTTTATTGGTTCCTTAATGCCCTGGTTTATACTTGGACGCCGTACCCGAATTATGACTAATCATCTAAAAAGTGCTACCATGCCGGATTTCTTTGGCTCCAGGTTTAACTCAAAAGCCTTAAAAATAGGCGCTGCCATGATTGCCTTTGTTTTTCTTATCCCCTACACCGCTTCGCTTTACAATGGGCTTTCAAGATTATTCTCCATGGCGTTTAACATAGATTTTGTTTACTGCATTATAGCCATGGCTATTCTAACGGCAATTTATGTTGTAGCAGGCGGACTCTTTGCAACTACTGCAAACAATTTTATCCAGGGAATTATTATGCTTATAGGCATTGTTGCAATAATTGCAACAGTACTTGGAGATAACGGCGGTTTTACAGAAGCTATAAATTCACTTGCCCGTGTAAATACAGATGAAGCAGCCTCAGTACCGGGTGTTTTTACATCCTTCTTTGGCCCTGATCCCCTTACCCTTTTAGGTGTTGTACTTTTAACATCTATTGGAACCTGGGGACTGCCGCAGATGGTAGCACGTTTTTATTCCATAAAGAACGAAAACATGATAACAAAAGGTGCGATAGTTTCTACAGTATTTGCGCTCTTTGTAGCAGGCGGCTCTTACTTCCTTGGCAGCTTCGGGCGCCTTTACTCAGGCGCGGTAGAAATAGCTCCTAACGGTGCGGTGGTTTTCGATTCCATAATACCGGTAATAATTTCCCACTTTCCCGATATCATGATAGCAATTGTTATACTTTTGGTATTCTCAGCTTCCATTTCCACTCTGGCATCATTGGTAATGACTTCTTCATCTACACTTACCTTGGACTTCCTTAAGGGACATATAGTTAAAAACATGAGCGACAAAAAACAGCTTGCCTTGATAAGGATTTTTATAGTTATTTTCATTATAATATCTTCAGTAATTGCAATTTTCCAGTACAGGGGCGGTATTTCATTTATTGCACAATTAATGGGGATTTCCTGGGGAGCTTTAGCCGGGTCTTTCCTTGCACCTTTCCTTTATGGCTTATACTGGAAAAAGGTAACTAAAGCGTCTGTATGGTGTAGTTTTGTTTTTAGTACAACAATAATGGTGCTTAATATTTTCTTTAGAAGTTCTTTTCCCTCTATATTGCAATCTCCCATTAATGCAGGAGCTTTTGCAATGCTTGCTGGTTTAATTATAGTACCTGTGGTGAGTATATTTACAAAATCACCGGAGGCGGCTCTGGTAGACGAATGTTTTAAAAGTTATGAAGAAAAGATCAGTGTAAAAATCAGTGACACATTGGGGGCTTAAATGTTTTTAGCAGGAAGAAATCAATTAATGACAAGGCGCTCTTTAATAGAGGCGATCAGAATCTTCAGCGAGATGGGTTACGGCGGCTTGGAACTAAGCGTAACCCGCGGAATGACTCAGGCTATAGTACTGGACTATCTTGATGATTATGTTATAAAACAGGTTAACGATCTTTGCGATGAACTTTCTTTCCCCATTACTGCCCTGGCAATACATCAAAACTTTGTAACAAACGAAGATGTATACAATGCACATGTAAAACTCTTAAAAAGCGCAAAGAAATACCGAACAAAGGTCCTGATAACTTCTACAGGCATAGACTTAAGACAAAGAGAACTTAACCCGGATATATATGATCTTATGGCAAAAAAAACCAGAGAACTTTGCAATATTGCAGAAGATAACGATGCATTACTCGCAATAGAAATAGAACCCAACATGATATGTCATAACTTAAAAAGGTTTTTTGAACTGGTAGATAAAGTAAAAAGCCCCGCACTAAAAATGAATTTTGATGTTGGTCATATTTACCTGAGCGAAGTAGACCTTATTAAAGCCATAGACGATTCCAAAGATTTTATCGCATATTCCCATATAGAAAACATGGTAATGGGTGAGCATTGCCACAAGCTACCCTGGGAAGGTGACATAGATCTTTTAAAAGTATACAAAAAGCTTAAAGATACATGTTATGACGGCCCTGTGTCCCTGGATATTTATATACAGGATTACGAAAAAACTGCCCCTGAGTGCCTGGACTACATAAACAGGGAAATTTTCAGCAAAATTTAGGAAAATGTCTCAAAGACATGTACTTTTCAAAGACCCTTTAATTTGCTAGTATCTTTTCAAGATGAGTAGCGATTCAAAACAAATTAACGAAAAAGCACTGGCGCTTTTAGGCGACGAAGCTATTGCCCTTGGCGCCATCCACGCAGGCATTTCTGCAGCTTACGGTTATCCGGGAACACCCTCTACCGAGATTTTAGCTTACCTAATAGAAGAAAGCCAAAAGGAAATTAAGGAAAAAGTTGAGCATCCTCTTAGGGCTAGCTGGTGTTCAAACGAAAAAACAGCATTAGAGGCTGCTTTGGGAACTTCCTTTGCAGGTAAAAGAGCCCTTGTTACAACAAAGCATGTAGGTTTAAATGTTGCAGCCGATCCTTTTATGAATGCTGCTCTTTTGCAGATTAACGGCGGGCTGGTAATTGCTGTAGCAGATGATCCGGGAATGCATAGTTCCCAGGGAGAACAGGACTCACGGTTTTATAGCGCCTTCGCTATGGTTCCCTGCCTTGAACCAAAGAACCAGCAGGATGCTTACGAAATGGTAAGGGAAGCTTTCGATGTTTCAGAAAAGTTCCAATTACCTGTAATGCTCCGTTTTGCAACCAGGCTTGCTCATTCAAGAGCATCAGTAAAACCCTACGAAGCAATTAAAAGAAAAAACCTTTCAAAGATAAAAGACAAAAGCCGATGGCTCCTAATTCCTTCTTATGCCAGAGTTAACTATGCCGATCTAATTGAAAAACAAAAGGATCTAATAGCATGGTCAGGTTCAAACAAGGCAAACCCTTTATACCTGGAAGGAAGAGATCATAGTTTGGCAGTAATTAGCTCTGGTATAGGGGGTAATTATTACGAAGAAAATGAAGCTGATCTTACAGAGGCAAGGGGCGGAAAAAAACCTGCACACCTTCATATAAGTGCATATCCTATTCCAATGGATTCTGTAAGAAAAGTTTGCGAAAAGGCAGAAAAAATTCTTGTAATAGAAGAAGGTCAACCTTTTATTGAAGAACGCCTTAGAGGGCTCCTTCCCTCCTTCCACAGTGATGGCAAAGCAATAATAATAAACGGAAAGCTGGATGGAACATTTGTCAGAACAGGTGAATTGGATCCTGATAATGTGAGAATGGGACTTGGATTAGCTGCAAGAAGCAGTGTTCTGGACCTTGGGATATCAATAACCAGCCTTCCCGGCAGACCTCCTCAGCTATGTCAGGGTTGTTCTCATAGAGACAGTTATGATGTACTAAATAGGGCAGTAAATGATCTAGACCCCATGCCGGGCAATCCCAATACAGCGATTTGTTCTGATATAGGCTGTTATTCTCTTGGTGCAACTCCTCCATACAATGCAATAGAAAGCATAGTCTGTATGGGGGCATCTGTAGCTATGGCAAGAGGTGCTGCAGAGGCAGGAATGAAGTATGCAATTACTGTAATAGGAGATTCAACCTTCCTGCATAGCGGAATAACCTGCCTTGTTGATGCTATTCAGGCTAAAGCCCAAATGACGGTAATTATATTGGATAACTCTGTTGTTGCCATGACAGGATGCCAGGAAACTATTATTCCATCAGAAAAGCTCCCTGATTTTGTAAAGGGTCTTGGTGTGGAAAAAGAGCATGTAATAGTTCTGGAAGCACACTCCAAAGACTTTGAAAATAATCTTAAAAGCCTTAAAAATGAGATGAACTACCCGGGGCTCTCTGTAGTAATTTTCCGCAGGGTTTGTATAGAAGCATTCAGAAAGCAAAGAAGAGCAGAGAGGGAAAGTAAATGAAGTTTGAAGTAATATTAGCCGGTGTTGGCGGCCAGGGAGTTTTATCAGTAGGGGCAATAATATCCGGAGCAGCAGTGGAAGAAGGTTACAATGTAAGACAATCTGAAGTACATGGCATGGCTCAGAGAGGCGGAGCTGTGCTTGCACACTTTAGAATTTCTGATAAGGAAATTGCAGCAGACCTTGTTCCTAGAGGTACAGCAGATTTAATCCTCTCCATGGAACCGCTGGAAAGCATACGCTACGCAGGATGGCTTGCCTCAAAAAGGGAAAACGGGGAACCCGGTGCTCTTGTAACAGCGGCAGAGCCGGTAGAAAATATACCAAACTATCCGGATATTAAGAGTATACTGGACACTATAAAAAGTTTTCCTCTTTACAGGATAGTGGAAGCCGCCTCTCTGGCAAAGGAAGCAGGGCTTGCACAGTCTGTGAATATGGTAATGGTAGGGGCTGCTTCTGCATTTCTCCCCATTAAAGCAGAGACTATAGAAAAAACAATAGTAAAAACATTTTCTGTCAGATACAGCTCTACCATAGAAGCAAATATCAAAGCTTTTCACCTTGGGAGAAATGCAGCAAAATGAACTTCCAATACAGAAGCCCTGAAATTGAAAAAATAAATCGTTCTGATCTTGCCGCTCTACAGCTGGAAAAACTTAAAACAGTAGTGGGATGGGCATTAAGAACCCCATTTTATAAGGAAAGACTCCCCAAAGCCGGAATTAAGAGCCCCGATGACATAAAAAGCCTGGAAGACCTTAAACGCATTCCCTTTACCACCAAGGACGATCTAAGAAGCGGTTTTCCTTACGGCTTTCTTAGCATACCCAAAGAAGAGGTTGTGCGCCTTCATGCATCCAGCGGCACGACAGGAATTCCCACTACAATTTATTTTAGTGCTAAGGATATAGAAGCCTGGTCAGAACTAATGGCAAGATGCATAGTGGGAACAGGCTGCACAAAAAGTGATGTTTTTCAGAACATGATCAGTTACGGGCTTTTTACAGGCGGTCTTGGGCTGCATGCAGGGGGAGAAAAGGCAGGCATGCTTGTTATACCTTCGGGAGCGGGAAATACTGCCAGGCAGTTTAAACTTATGCAGGACTTTGGCACGACGGTAATTCATGCCACTCCAAGCTTTCTTCTTCATGTGGAATCAAAAATGAAGGAAGAAGGCGTTAGCCGAAATAGCATAAAAATAAAAAAAGCCTTTGCCGGTGCGGAACCTTATTCAGAAGATACACGTCTGCGTATAGAGAAGCTGCTTGATATTGATGTTTACAACTCCTACGGGCTTTCGGAAATGAACGGACCCAGCGTTGCCTTTGAGTGTCAGGCGAAAAGCGGTTTACATCTTTGGGAAGATGCCTATATAGGCGAGATTGTAGATCCTGCTACCATGGAAGCGGCGGCGGAAGGCGAAACAGGTGAACTCATACTTACAAATTTATGCAGGGAAGCAACGCCCATCTTACGTTACAGAACTAGAGACCTTACAAGTTTTTACACCGATTCCTGTGTATGCGGCAGAACCCACCGCCGCTTTAGAAGAATAACAGGGCGCACCGACGACATGCTAATCATAAACGGAGTAAATATTTTCCCAAGCCAAATAGAAGAAGTGGTAATGGGCATGAAAGAAGTAGGAAACAACTATCTTATTGTTTTGGAAAAACAGGGAGCCCTGGACCGTCTTATAGTCAGGGTGGAAGTTAGTCAGGATATTTTTATGGACGATTCCCGCCTCTTAAATGCACTAATGGAGAAAATAAGAAAAACCCTTCAGGCATCCATAACAATAAATCCAAAAGTAGAGCTCCATGAAAGCGGTTCACTCCCAATTTCTGAAGGTAAAGCCGTTAGGGTAATGGACAATAGACCCAAGGATGTTTGAGAAAAAATTATTACGTTCCCGCATAAAAAAATTGCTTGAAAATACGGCAAAGGAAGATTTTCTCTCCCAGGGTGAAAAAGCGGCTGCCCTGCTCTCCTCATCGCCATACTGGGCAGAGGCAAAGAGCATCTTAATTTTTATGTCCCTTACTAATGAAATTAACACTAATCCTATTATTAAAATGGCATTGGAAGAGGGAAGGAAGGTCTATATACCCAGGCAGGAAAACGGGAAGTTAAATTTTTATCATTATGCTTCTATAGATGATCCCCTCTTAATTGGTGAATATGGAATAAAAGAACCTTATACAGGGGAAAGATATAAGGCCCAAAAGCAAAACAAAGAAAATACCTTGATCATTACACCCGGCCTGGCTTTTGGCAGTAAGGGAGAGCGACTCGGACGTGGGAAAGGGTATTACGATATATTTTTTAATGAACTTGATTCCAAAGAGAAAAAATATATAGCCATAGGAATGTGTATGGATTTTCAGTTAATTGACAGTATCCCCACAGAAGAGCACGATAAAAAAATGGACGCTGTTCTTACAGGTTCAGTATTTATATGATACAATAATACGGGAGAGTTATATGGGAAAAATTAGAAGCGCATTGGAAATTGCCCTTGAAAGGACAGAATCTGTAAAAAGCGATAAAGTCCAAATTGGAAAGTTTGAGGCCAAGCAAAAGGGGAAAAAGCTTGCAAACGAATTTCTTGCGGGAAATATTAAATCCCTGGAAGATGAGATAAAGAAAAGCCCAAAAGAAGAGCAGCAGGATTTTAAGCAGGGTATATTTGACATACTTGGTTCCCGCATTACCCTGCCGGCAGAAAAAGAGGAATTAAGTCAACTGGAACTGGTTTGCCAGGGTCTTATCATACTTATAGGAAAAAAGCATTTTTCAAATATAGCCCAGCAGCTATTAATGGTAATGAACCGTTACCTCGACGAAACAGCTCAGTACGAAGAGGCAATAAAACAGCAGTATGCTCCCAAACTGCGTCAAAAAGAGGAAGAGATAGCCAAGCGCCTTGGCAGGGAAATAAGCCTTGATCCTTTCCAGGACCCTGAATTTGTAGCTTTCTATAATCAGCACATGAATGCCTTAAAGGCAAATTACCAGACTGTTCCGGACGAAGTTAGAGCGGAAGCAGCACGTCTGTTTGAGGAGTTATAAGAAAATTGCATTTTCTTTTCGATTTAAATCGCCGCTAAAAGCGGCTTAAATAGGAGTTTAATATGCTAATAGGTATATCGCCGGTAATAAGCCCGGAATTGTTGGATGCCCTTTTTAGAATGGGGCATGGAGATGAAATCGTACTGGGAGATTCAGCTTTCCCCGGAGATTCCTGTAACAAGAGGGTTATACGTGCAGACGGTATAAGAATACCTGCCCTTTTGGAAGGCATACTTTCACTTATGGCTCTGGATAGTATGGCAGATCCTGTAATGATGATGGACGCTGTAAAGGGAGACAGTCTTGACCCGACAGTAGAAGAATCCTACAGGAAGGTAATAGACAGCATATATCCCGGAACTCCCCCCACACAAAGAATAGAAAGGTTTGCTTTTTATGAAAGGGCAAAAACAGCCTATGCTGTAGTAATGACAGGTGAAAATTCAAAATATGGAAATATAATTTTAAAGAAGGGGTTTAGATCAAGAAGGGAGAACCGGGAATAGTCCTGCTCGCAATGTTTGCCATCTGTGGAGTTTGCTTTGCAAACTCCAAAAAAAAACCGCCTCTTGGCGGTTTTTTTAAACTCCCCGGCGCGGATTTACCCTCCAGCCATCGGCATCCTGCCTCAGGCTTCCGGGCCGCGGTTTAGCCCTGTCGACGCCATCCATGGCGTCTTTCCCTCCCACCTGGTCGGCGGGCTAAACCGTTCAAATCCGATATGCAGACAAAGTAAAAAAAAGAGCTACCCATTCGGGCAGCTCTTTTTTTACTCCCCGGCGCGGATTTGAACCACGGACCCAGTGGTTAACAGCCACTTGCTCTGCCAGCTGAGCTACCAGGGATTGTAAAAATAAGGTTATCAAAAACTAAAAATTATGTCAAGCACCCGGTATAAGCCCTTAATTTGGGGTATTTTTCAATTCCCACCAGGTTCCTGTATATATAGGATAAAAGCCTATGTTGTAATAAAATTGCTGTTTAGACCCAACTACTGCCTGCTTTGCCCCCAAATTGCCAGAGCGCCTTATTCCTTCCAACACTACTGCCTTACCCAAACCCATTTTTCTATACTCAGGATCAGTTACAACTGGCTCTACATAACAGTAAAAATCACCTGCCTCATACCACATTCCACAATGTGAAACATAATTACCATCAGGTGCTGTCACAGCAACAATCAATTCAGGGATTATCATGGGACTTGAAAGCATTTTTTTTCTTTCCATGATAGTTATTTCGTCATGTGATGCTTTTCCCTGGTGGTCAAAACCGCGCCACATTACACGATTGTATTGCTGCCAGTTCCAATCATCTGCCATACTGACAAAAGAAAAGCCATCAGGCAATGAATAGGATTGCAGCATATTAATATCCAATGCAGAACTATCCCACTTGTTTTGAGTAGGTCTAAAGCCATACTCTACAGCACATCGTGAAAAATCATAATCTCCATCATCAATTAATATTCTAAGCTTCCCATTATCATGAAGTGATTTTTTGGCGTAAGCAATAGTTTCCGGTATTAAAGATCTATATTCATCATCTATGAATATAAGTCCATCTCCCAAAGGCATTTCATAAATAGCAATCGCTACAACTACACCTTTATCTTCCCAAAGACCAAATTTTCCCAGATTGTCTCTGTCTAGTCCGCCATGCGTTATTTCCCACTCCCATGCACCCCATAAAAAATTAGGAGTAGAAAGTTTTTTTGCGTTAATACGCTTTAGGAAATTACGAATTTTTACATAATCGTCAGAAAAAAGCGGTTTGGGATTATAGTTTCTAAATACTACGCTCATATATACTCCAAAATTACATAAGTAAAAATTTCACCTTACAAGCAATCTTTCAAGCAAGGTGATCAAAATAGGCATGGTGGTTATTACTGTCAAAATTCTAACAAGGTGAACTATGGCTACCTTTGGGCCGTCTACTCCAAGAGAGACAGCCAGTACGCTAAGCTCAGTTAGGCCGCCTGCCGAGCTGCTCAATATTGCAGTAGGTATATCTACCTTGCATATCTTGTGAACGAGGAAACCTGTAATAAAGCCGGATAATAAAAGAGCAAGGACTATGGTTAGGGCAGGAGCCCATACTGTGCTTAACTCTGCTATGGATTCGGGGTTTAAGTTCAAACCTAAAAGGCAGCCAATAACTACCTGGCCGCATACTCGAAACTGCACGGGCATGTTGGCCTTAAAACCTATACAGTTGGAAATACCTACAGCAAGCATGGAACCGACCAGCACTCCGGCAGGGAAGCCGGAAAGAAGACCCAGTATGCCTCCCGCTGTTCCTATAAGCAGGGTAAAAAATATGTTCTTCATTCTTTTGGCTCCGATGCAGGTGATATTTTTTTCTTTTGTATTTTAGTGATAAGGCCCAGTATAATGGGAGTTACAGAGATTACAGTAATTAATCTTAAAGTATGCAGTATGGCAACGCGGGGACCGTCTCCTCCCAGGGCTTCAGCCAAAAGGCTTAGTTCTACAAGACCGCCAGGAGTGGTACTTAAAAAGGCTGTGTAAACATCAAGACCAAACACATAGTGAAGCACAAAGCCTGTGCTTAAACCCAGTATCATTAAACATGGAATTACAATTAAAACAGGCTTTACCACTGTCTTTAACTGAATAAAGGTCTCCCTGTTTAGCCTTAAGCCCAAAATACATCCCATAACAATTTGAACCCCTACACGCAGTTCAGAAGGCATGAAAGAGACAAAGCCTAAGCAGTTGTATATTCCTACAGCTATCATAGCGCCAAGCATGGGACCGGCAGGCATTTTTATCTTATGGGCAATAAAAGCGCCTGCGCTGCCAACAAGAAGGGTAATAAATAAATTTAGCATGTGTTATTATACAAAATAGAGAGGGAAAAAACCATGGAAGAAAAGTTACAGGGCGGAAATTTTACCCTGCCGGGAGAAAGCGGGTATGAAAGCCTTACTCTTGAACTTGCCCGCCGCTGGGGAGCAGATGTAATTCGTGACAGTGACGGCACTGCTCTTTCTGAGGAAATTCTGGATGCAGGTTATGGGATTTATTCTACAATATGCCCTGTTAGGGAACATAATGAATGGATAAAGAAGAACCTTAATGCAAGACAGCAGACTTTTCTCTGCACTCCTCCAAGAAGCGCAGTAGATGCATCGTTAACAATAAACTTAATGGAAGCTTTTTTTAAAGAACAGTTTGAAGTAAATGACAGTCCCGGCGCTTTTAAATACTGGCAGGTTTATGACAGGACTACAGACACCCTGCTTGCAAATGATAAATGGAAATACAACAGCAAAGATGGAACAGTGACCATAGAAAGCATAGCTTTTAGGCAGTATACAGTTAGCTTTTTAGCCTGGCGCATATGGGAAGAGATCTCCATGTATAACCATGTAACAAATGACTGGGATAAAGAGCACCTAATGCAGCTTGATCCCTATAACAAAGAGGCAAGAGCTTACTTAAAAGAATATATAAAAAAGTGGTGCGATGAGCGCCCAAAGACAAGCGTCGTGCGTTTTACATCATTGTTTTATAACTTTGTCTGGATTTGGGGTTCAGATGCCCGCAACAGAAATTTATTTGTAGACTGGGCTAGCTATGATTTTACAGTGTGTTCTGAGAGCCTGGACAATTTTGAAAAAGAGTATGGCTATGCATTATGCGCCGAAGATTTTGTACGCCAGGGGAAATACAATGCCACTCACCGCCTTCCGTCTAAAAAGAAAAGAGACTGGATGGATTTTATTTCACGCTTTGTACGCGAGGCAT
>Ga0099364_10010501_pt1 | contig 12735 bp, 14 predicted proteins | sample TergutTh196P3_FD_73070 | JGI IMG/M metagenome (GOLD analysis project Ga0099364, IMG submission 73070) | Microcerotermes parvus P3 segment gut microbial communities from Pointe-Noire, Republic of the Congo - Th196 P3 | ecosystem: Host-associated > Arthropoda: Insects > Digestive system > Gut ... | reverse complement strand
GGCGTTAATCATTTTCGTTTCTTTTTGCCCTGCTCTATTGACATCAAATGCCTTGGCGTTATGTTTACCTTTGCCGCAAGCTCTTTGCGCGTCATGTCCGCGTGTAGTCTGGCTTCTTTAATGATAGCGCCCACCATGCAAATTGTACATTTCATAATACTCCTTTAAGTTTGCTATCAAGCATCTTGATTCCCTGCTACCATTCTTCCTGACTGTCAGAATGTTTTTAACACTTTCACGCAGATATTTCACCGAATCCATGATGCTCTAACCATGAATACTCCAAGCCTACCAGTCTTTTGCTTTTCCGGTGGGAGTGAAACATCAAGGTTCTCTTTGGAAAGAGGGTCATAATTCGTGTCGATGTATTCAAACTCAGTCGTAATATCGCCGTCCACTGCGACTCATTTCACCGCATTGCCGATATTCGTGCATAACGCTGTTTTTACCTCTGATACAATTTTCAACGAGTATTCTACTCTTTATTGTAAAACGGACACAGGGGTATGTGAATTTGCTCATCATGCACTTCCCCTCATCGCATAAACGTATCTATTATAATTCCGGTTATAAATGCAAACAGAATAGAAAACAATAAATACAGTACAAATCGTTTGACTCCAAGCACAATTTTCAAAGCGCCGAGATTCGTTATTTTTGTAGCAGGCCCCGTAATCATAAACGCTGCCGCCGAACCCATACTCATACCCGATGCCAGCCATTGCTGTAATAACGGGATCGTTCCGCCACCGCAGACATATAAAGGTACGCCGATTGTTGCCGCCATGAGTGTACCAAAGGCTCTGTTGCTTCCGAACATGCTAACTATCGTGCTTTCGGGTATGTATCGTTGAAAAGCCGCCGAAAGCGCAATACCCACCAGAAAATAAGGCACGGTTATTTTAACGTTGCGCCATATATTCTTTAGCAGACGCAGTAACATATTGGTGTCTGTGTCACGGTTCGCCACTTCACTGAAACCCGAAAAAATGAAAAAGCTCTTATTCTTGTTGGCGTAAAAGAGCCGTATGCACAAGCCGGCGGCAATCCCACATAAAAAACATGATAAAATCCGGACGGTTAGTGCGGTTGAACCAAGAGCCGCGCTGTATATAATGAGTTGCGGGTTCAAAAGGATGGAACTCATCATAAAGGCAGCCAACCAATCGTCTCTCATACCTTTTCCCGAAAATGCCGCAGCTATTGGTATAGTTCCGTACATACAAAGCGGCGAAGCAACTCCAATAATACTTGCGGGTATTACTCCAAACGCACCCAGCTTTTTGTTTTGCATAGCAGCGAAAAGCTGATGAATCTTGTTTTTGCCAAAGACCGATATTATCGAACCCAATACGATGCCAAGTGCGTAGTATGTGAAGATTTGTTCAAACTGGATGGAAAAGTAATACCATAAGTAAATAAACTCCCGCCTTAAAATATCCACGACCCATCACCTCCTCGTCTTTTTTTATCTGGTTTAGAAACAAACCGCTTTAATTGATTTCTTGTAAATATTCAAGTTAGGCCATCTTCTCGTGCCAACTCAAATGTCAAATGACATTTTGACTGAACTTGAAAATTATCGAAGTATCTTCTTTCCATAGGAATCCACTCCTGAATAAAACGGCTGTACAATTCTTTGTCCCGCTCTATCAGGCGGCGGTTTTGTTCCATTTGCTCAGTATTCAAGAACACTTTCAAATCATATGCCTCTATAAAGCGGGGGTGTAGACTGTAAACGCCTTCCACGATATTGATTTGGCAAGGGTCTACGGCAACATCGCCCAAGAGTTTCTGTTCGGAGCAATCATACGGATGGTATGAAAAAGGCCGCCCAGTTTGCAACGGCTTTAACACTTCTTCACTAAACCGCTCATAATCTATATTACCGCCGGGTTCGTTCAGTCTGTCGGGCGTTCTTTGAACCGGCCGGAGGAAAAAGTCGTCCATTGAAAAAACATTGCATGAATAGACAGCATCCAACATAGCCGCAAGCGTTGATTTACCCGCCGCGCTGCCGCCGTCAATCGCGATGATAACGCGCTCCTGCTTTTGCGTTAATTCATCAATTCCGCAAAACAAAGATAAGAAGTCACAGAACACTTTATCAACTACTCGATAGGCAGGCGCGTATTCCAACCGATATTGCTGACTGTGCCGGAATACAGGGTATCCCGCAGAACGATGTTCTGTAAGTATCCGTGAAACCTCTGCCGCGTCAAACGGGAGAAACCCGTCTTTACAGAGTTGTAAAAACGTCATCGCTTTTCGTTCGTAGCTTTCTATACTCCCTCTCGCTTGATTTGCGGTGATGGAGAAAAAACGGTTAAGAGTATCGGGTTTCAAAGTGCTGTGCCGCAGCACCCGAAGATACAACCTGCACAAACCATCGCCCATATATTCATGCACGTCGCCGATCAATGCCTTATCTTGAAGCGTTTGGGCTTCTTCGCGTATCATACTCAAACTGTTCGCTTCATCCGTTACCATATGCCCGCAGCCAAATTCATTCTGATAAAGCAGTTTCAGCATATCGGTAATCTGCGACAAAGGGCGCTTTTTATATTCCTCTATCATCAATTCTTTAATCATATCGTCCGTAATCACCTCAGAATTCGCCGCCGCTATTATGGATGTATCTGACTTCCGCATAATATCAACTTTCAGCGACGGCTTTCCCCGACTGTTCCCGATAAAACCTTACAAGGCCGGCGCGGTTCAAGGTAACCATTATTGTGGGGATTAGTATAAGCTGTATGATAATGCCGGGTATCGCGTTCACAAACGCCCCCGCCATAAACATCTGCCATGTAAAAGCGTTGCCGCCAATACCGAGCAGCAGTACCATAACCGCGCCCCAAACGACACGCCCCGCAAGCATGGCGGTAATCATAGACCGATAAAGCGCGATAATACACTGCCAGCGAGAACGTCCGTACAGAAAACCAATAATAAAGCCATATGTCGCCAACTCAAAAGTCATAGCTATAGCGATGGGAAATAACGGTGGCATACCAAGTATGAGAGCGCGCGAGAGCGGCAGCAGCAAGCCTGCCGCCAAACCATATTTCCAGCCACAGATTAAACCACACAGAAGTACCGGTATGTGCATCGGCAGCATCATACTCCCGATTTGAGGAATCTGCCCTGTGAAGAATGGCAGTACAAATCCCAATGCTATAAACATGGCGGATAGGGTTAGCTTTTTTATCATATTATTTTTCATTATTGACCTCCAAATAAATAGTTTCTTGTTACCCAATAGCACCGCCACATTTCTTACGGCGTATCTGACACGGGCAGCGAAAGCGTTACGGTTACATTTCCGCTGCCGATTTTTCTATCAGTTCATCATGCGTAACAGCATTGATGTTGATTAATCATCAATGCTGACAAGCCTGTATTCCCAGTTGCCGAGCCCTAACTCGTTTGCGTATTCAAGTTTGCGAAGCCCGTTTCGTCCTTCAATCCGTGCGATAAGCGCCTGCCCATCGTCTGCGCCGTAAATCAGGTCAATAGAGGCTTTATCCAATGCTACAGGATCAAGTGACGCCAGTATCCCGATGTCGTGCATGTCTGGTTCGGCGGGATTTCCCACACAATCGCAATCTACCGACAATCTGTTCATTACATTTATATATATGATATTATCGCCGACCCTTTCAATAATCGTTCCCGCCGCTTCCGCCATAGCTTCAAGAAATGCGGTCTGTCCGCCCACCATCGACAATGCCATGCCCAGCGTAGGGGAGTTGGAACGACCGCCGCCGTGGATGAGTCCCTTTCCCGTCGAGGAGGCATAGCCGATAGATATATTCTTCATCGCGCCGCCATAGCCGGCCATTTGGTGGCCTTTAAAGTGCGACAGGATAATATGGAAATCATAATTGTCAAAATTTGAGCCAATGATATTTTCGCTTAACCGATTGCCCGTATTTACCGGCACACGTATCTCCCCGTCTGAATCCAATATATCTACGGAGGCTATGGCCGTAAAGCCGTGGTCTTCGGCAACTTGAAGATGAAAGGCGGTGTTTGCCCTTCTACCGCCGTAAGCCGTGTTGGTTTCGACAAGCGTTCCGTCCACCATTTGCACAAGGTCTTGTATAAGCCCCGGTCTGAGGTAATTGCTGTTGGAAGGTTCGCCTGTTGTGATTTTTACGGCGACGCGGCCTTCAGGTGAGACACCGAGAGCTTGGTATACAGCCATTAACCCCTCTGGGCTTATATCTGTGGTCATATAGACAACGGGGGCATTTTCGTCTGATACTTGTGTAAATTGATGGATTGTTGGATTTCTCATGTCTATCGCGTTGCTTATCACCACGACACCTACAAGGACAACAATCAAGGCGACAGGAGTAAGCAGGATGAATAACAGCTTTCTTTTTTTCTTTTTCATTACGATTTCTCTCCTTTGATTTTAGGTTACCGATTCAAATAAACATCGTCTGTTACCGGTTCCATCCAGTTTACCTCCCCATTATCGGGGTTGGTACTGATGGCTATATGCGAAAACCAACTGTCAGGGCTTGCGCCGTGCCAATGCCTCACACCCGATTCCACCATTACTACATCGCCCGGACGAAGGACATCAAGAGTTCTACCATCAATTTGATGATAACCAACGCCGCCTATGGCGATTAGGATTTGACCACCGTCGTGAGTGTGCCAATGCGTCCGGGTACCGGGTTCAAAGGTTATATTGCTCATGGGTGGGCAGTTAAATACTTCCTCGAACTGAATCAGCGGTAAAAGATATGTGTCCCCCGTAAAATAATCCGATAAAGGATTAGGCATACCCAACGGGAAGATGGCTCCATTGCCCATATCCGCTACAGCATCGGCGGGCAGTCCCTTATCAATTCGCTCATTTGCTTCCACCGCATCCAAACTGTTGTATTCTTCGTCTGTAACGGCTTCCATCCATTCGACCCCCGGCCTGTCAGAGTTTGTGCTTATGGCGATATGCGAGAACCAGCCGTCCGCGCGAGCGCCATGCCAGTGCTTGACTCCCGGTTCTACTGTAACAACATCGCCGGCTCTAAGAAGTTCCGCTGTTTCGCCCCAAATCTGGTGATAGCCTTCTCCGTAAGTGGCTATCAAAATCTGACCACCTTCATGAGAATGCCAGTCCGTCCGAGCGCAGGGTTCAAAAGAAACATGAAACATCGTAGGTGAATTAAATTCTTCGTCATTTCCCACAAGAGTTTCAATATAAGTGTTTCCGGTGAATGTAAAGAGTGAAAGGGGATTATAGATACCGACACTAAAAAGCATATCGTCGGCTCCCGACTTGGGCCGGACGCTGAACAAAAATACCGCTGCCGCCAAAATTAAAACCCCTATTGCAAGCAGCGTAATTTTGAGGCCCTTTTTCATTTTCCGCTCTTTTTTCATGCCAACCTCCAAATTGACTTAATTGGAAAGGTGAATGGAGTCACGGCACATGATTTTGATCATATACTCACCAAGCTATACTGTTTGCTTCCAAGCCCGATAGCCTCCGCATGGTCAATCGTTAGCGTCCCATTTCTGGAATTAATGCGTTCCATCAGGGATGCGCCGTCGGAAGCGGCTGCCACCAAATCAATACACGCTTGGTCGAGCGCTACCGGGTCAAACGAAGCGAGTATCCCAATGTCGTGCATATCCGGCTCGGCGGGATTGCCGACACAATCGCAATCTACCGACAATCTATTCATCACGTTGATGTATAGGATGTTGCCATCTAAATAATCCACGACGCTCTTTCCTGCTTCCGCCATACTTTTCAAAAAATCGTCTTGATTGCCAGAAAATCCCGCTCCGCCGCTTCCGCCATTATGTATCCACATTTTCCCTGACGATGAAGCAATACCGATAGAGATATTTTTAATCGCGCCGCCGTAGCCAGCCATCATATGGCCTTTGAAGTGTGAAAGTACAACATAGTAATCATAATCAGGAAAAGTTATGCCGACAAAATTTTCAGTTAATACTTCCCCGCCAACAACCGGCAGGCTGATTTCACCACCCGCGTCTTGTAAGTCAAATGCAGCAATCGCAGTGAAGCCGTGGTCTTCCGCTACCTGCAAGTGCATTGCGTTACTCGCGCGGGGACCGCCGTAAGCCGTGTTGCTCTCTACAAGCGTTCCATCCAACATTTGCACAAGGTCTACAATAAGTTCCGGCCTGAGATAATTGCTGTTAGGCGGTTCGCCCGTTGTGATTTTTACGGCGATGCGTCCTTCGGGGGAAGCGCCGAGAGCCTGATACACCGCTACCAACCCCTCCGGGCTTATGTCTGTCGTCATATAGACAACGGGTGTGTCGTCTGCGGCCAATCCGGCACTATCATTCGCTTCCGTATTGGATGGCGTTGTTTCGTTTCCATTCGTGGCTTCCGGTGTTGCGACAGAAGTTTGCGGTACTGTTTCGGAAGTATTAGGGGGCTCCGTGTTATCTGCCACGCTGCCGTTGCATCCCGTAAGTAAAGCGAAAATTAGCGCAATGGCGATTAACAATGAACTTAGTTTTTTAATCATGATTTTTCCTCCTTAATATGTTTGAAAAAAATAATCCTAATCTTGAGAGCGTACTCTAAGTCAATAGGTTTTTGAAAAACATAGTGGCTTATGCTTTTCACGATTGGCTGTTTTTGTCAAGCGAAAAATGGGCCAGTCATTATAATTGAAAATTCCCCCACTAAGTTGTTGTGGAAGGGCGGAATAGACTCGCGCCCCTTTCCACAATTTCTTAAAGCATTATTTCCAAAACATTAGAATCAAGCTGTTGATGAGAGCTTTGTTAGAACGACATCTCGTCAGCGTCATAGCATAGTTTCGATTCGAAATTTGCTTGATAGCCCTCGGGATTGAGGATCATCTCATCATTAATCCGGATTGCGTTAATATAGTCCAAAGACCACCCGTTTTCTCCATACAGAAGATATGGGTTATCATTGACGCTGTTGTCGGCGGCGACCCATTCGCATAGTCCTTTACGCTCTTCAGGCGTAATATAGCCAAATACAGCCTCGTATTCCTTCAGTTCTTTGCGAAGCATGTCCCTAACGTCTTTTTTGGTGTATTTAATCATCATAAAATTCTCCTTGTTTTTTGACTGAGTCACGGCTTGAGCCTGTGCCGTGCTGTTGCTGATTTCAGGTCAACATTCATGGGGCTAGTATATGGATTCCAACAGTTCGATTGCTTCGCTCAATGCGGATGCGTATTCGTCGGCATTTGCATAAACGCTAGAGCCCTGTAGGTTTTCCGGGGTGTTGTCCCTGCACTGCTCTTCGGCATCCCTGATTATTTCCACTTGCCGCGCAAATGATTTGATGGCTGCGCGGCGCTGCCGCCTGGTAGAGTAGCCAGGCCCCGATTTGCGCTTTACGGCGGCATTGCTGTATTCAGCCATAAACTGCGTCAGCTTTCCGTTCATGGACACACCTGATTCCGCGCACGCCGCTTTAAACGCGGTGGCCACATCTGGATCGGCGGATATCTTTATGACCGTGTAGTGTTTAGCATTCCACCGCTTCTTCGCTTGTGTTGCCGCATTTTGCCCGTTATCTATGATCATGAGTCATTACTCCTCCTGTAATTGGTTGCATAGCCGTGATATACTGAAAGGGGCAACAGCTTGGATTTTGCCCCGCATCCGGGACTATCGTTTGGAAGCCTCAATCCAAGCGATTGTTTCCTCAAAGCGGCCGCCTTTGTCCCTTGAAATGTCCAAGACGTGGGCTTTGTGGGCGAGGCGGTCGATTAATGCGCCGGTCAGCGTCGGGTCTTTGAACACCTCTTCCCAACGGTCGAAGGTGAGGTTGGAGTTGACGATAATGGAGCCCCTTTCATTGCGGGAGGAAATCAAGCCAAATAGCGCCTCGCAGCCGTTTTTATCCATAGATACATAACCCAGTTCGTCCAGAATGACAAGGTCATATTTTTCAAAGCGCTTCCTGTAATTGCTCAGTTGGTTGCTGCTCATCGTTTCTTTCAGTTCCACGATGAGGTTCGGCACGGATGCGAAGAATACGCTGTGCCCTTTCATGCAAGCCTCTATCCCGAGGGCGATGGAGTAATGCGTTTTCCCGGCGCCTTGCGTGCCTATGAGGATAATGTTTTCCTTGTTTTTGATAAACTCCAGCGTATCGAGCTCCTCAAATTTGGGCGCAAACAGGCCATCGTATTTTTCCCGCTTGAAGTCAACGAGGTATTTTTTCAAAGGGAACTTGGCTTCTTTGATCCTTCTTTGCTGCCCGTTTTGCAGACGGAGCCGCCACTCGCTGTCAAACAAATTCTCCAAAAAAACCGCATAGTCTTGCTTGGTATGCCTTGCCTCGTCCACGAACTGCTGCCAATTGTCGCGGATGTATGGAAGCCTGAGTTTGATGGACAATTCGGTTATGTTCATTGACGCACACCCCCATTCACCAAGACCGTGTAGTTTGATACGAACGCCCTTGCGGACACAACAACCTGCGATATGGGCTTGACGACGTCCAGCGCTATTATTTCGCCTTTGTTGGCTGTTTCGCGCTCAAACAGCGCGATGATCTCATCAATGGCAAGCTCCTTGTTTTCCAAGAACAGGTCAATGAACTTCCTCGGACGTTCGCTGTAATATGTATCAAAAATGGCTTTCAGCCTCGGTATGCTTTTGAGCGCCACGCTGTTGCGCAAAGCGCCGGGTTTTTTGCGGAGCGTGTTCAGGTAATGGTAGATGTCAATCTGCATTTTTCCTTTGCCAAATATGCGTTTGTGCTTGGCGACAAGCTCATTTGAGGCGTATGCGCGGATTTCATTGTGATATTTCTTCACAATGACCCGTGTGCCGACGAGGTGCTCAGGGACCGAATAATACACCGTATCAACGCTGATAAGGCTGCTTGGGTTTACTTTTGCGTCACAGACAATAGCCAGTTCCAGCGGCGGACGGTAAGGCAGGAGGTGTTTGCGTTCTTCCCCCATACGGCTGCCCTCGTTCATTTTCAAGAGCCGGCTGTAGGCGTATTCCTGTGCGTCCTCAAGGCTGTTAAACGTCCAGGTTTCGGCAAATATCTGATTCCGCAATATCTGTACGCTGTTCTCGACGTGGCCTTTCTCGTTGGCTTTGAAGCAGTTGGTGACGTTGATGCGGAATCCATAATACATCGACATCTTTACAAGGTCTTCGTTCAGCTCTTTATCGCTTTTGCCAATGAACTTGCTTACCACGTTGCGCATGTTGTCGTATACGATTTCGCGCCAGCAACCGCCCATCATATCAAAAAAACGGACGTGGCTGTCCATGAATACGGCTTTCTTCTGGTTTGTGTACAGATACAGCCATCGGAAGTCGCCGCCGGGCGACGACAGCACCGCCATGTGGTAGGTCCTGATGCCTTCGCCGCAGTCCAGAAAAACCTCGCCAAAATCGTATTCTAGGCGGTCTCCCAATTCGTACTGCTGCCGGATGAAAACCTCTTTTTGCCGCTTCCGGAGGGCTGCCAGCGCTATGTTGATGGTGACCCCGCTTATGTCGAAACCCTCTCCAACAAGCTTTTGATGGATTTGCTTGTTTGTGAGTTTCTGCTTATGGCCCGGACCGAACAGACGGTCTTTGCGCTCCTCCTCTTTCAGGATCGATTTCACGCGGGCATCCAACTCCTCTGTGTACTTGCGCCGCCTGCGCCCTGACGTTTTATATGCCGGCGCGGTAAACAGGCTCTCTTGTAACGCCTTGACATCGGCATCAGCCTCTTCCAGCTGCTGTAGCTTTCGGCGGTACTCTTCCCAGTATTTCGACACTGTTTTCCTGTCGAATCCCGTCTGTCTTGCTACCTCACGGTTTGACACCCCTTGCTCCTTGAGCATGATTATGTCTTTCTTCTCCATAAATTGAACCATCCTTTCTTGCCTCCGTGTTTGTGATTTTCCGCGCCTGCTTTGGCGCGGATTTTATATGCTATCACATCCGGTTTTTCTTTTCTGCAAGTGGATGATTTTTCAATTATATTCTTGCCCTTTTTTGGACCATTTTTAAATTAACATACACAATTTATTGCAGGGACTTGTCCATGAAGGTGAGGCAGAGCTACATCGCTAAAGCGAAAAACGGCGAGTTCCTGTGCGGCGTCGCGCCCTATGGTTTTATAAAGTCAACGACCGAAAAAAACAAGCTGGTCATCGACGGGGAATCGGCGGATGTGGTGCGGCGCATCTTCGCGCTGGCTTGCGAGGGGCTCACGACTACGCAGATCGCCGCCGCGCTCAACGGCGACGGAGTGGATACGCCGCTCATGTACCGCAAGCGCAAAGGCCGGACGCTGCGCGGGGATCACTCCGCTGTCGCCGATACCGTCTACTGGAGCGACAAAAATGTCCGGACGGTTCTGACCGATGAACGCTACACCGGCGTTCAGGTCAGCAGCAAAACGCGCAAGCCGAAGCCCGGCAGCCGCAACACCCAATGCCTGCCGGAGAGCGAATGGATAAAAGTTCCCGGCGCTCATGAGGCTATTGTGACGGAGGATGTCTTTGCAAAAGCTAACGCGGGGATTGTCCGATACAAAAAAACCACAGGCGCCGCGCCTAAAAAGCGGACCCTGTTTGCGAATAAAACGCGATGCGGCTATTGCGGGCGCGCCCTGCGGCACCAGTCGGGCTTGAACTCCTATCACTACTGCGGCGGGGCGAGGCAAAACACGGGCGCCGGATGCTTTGACGGCAAGCTGTATGTCGACGAGTTGAAAGCTGTCGCCCTTGCCGCGGTAAAAACCGAGGCGCGGAAGGTTTTGGATGAGCGGCGGAAACGCCAGCAAGCGGCGAAGCGCGAGTTGTCGGCAAAGGATGCTATGCTTTCAGAACTCAAGCAGCTTGCTTCGCAGATCTCTTTCTTGGAACGCCGGGGCATTTCGCTGTACGAGGATTACGCTGACGAGAAGCTCGATAGGGACGGGTATCTTTCGGAAAAATCCAAATGCTCCGCAGAGCGCGAAAGAGCCGAAGCCCGCACGGCGGAGTTGAATGGGCGGCTTGCGCCGTCCGTGCAGAATCCGGCTCCCAATGACGCGCCGCTTCTGCGGCGGGTGCTGGATGCGGCGGATGTCACGGACGATGTGCTGTCGCTGATCGATTGCGTCACCGTGTATGATCCGACGCGGATAGAGATCAGGTTTGCCTTTGGCGATACGAATGTTACGGTTGATCATGCTTCTTGAAGAGCTTGTCCAGCCTGTCCGAAAGCTCCGCTTTCCTCTGCTTAGTGAAAGCTGAATCTATGGTATAGCCGGCGCCATCGTTTCTGATGGCGTCGCCTTCTTTTGCGCCTTTTGGCAGGTTCGATGCGGCGATTTCAAGTTTGTCGCCTGTTTCCAAGCACTCACACGACGCGACGCCGTTTTCTATCCTGTCAATTATGTATGCCATCGAACTGGCTCCTTATTGATATATCCGTTCCGTCCGTAACCATGACTATATTGCCGTTATAGTCGGTTCTGTATATTCTGACCCCTGCTGATTCAAGTCTTTCCAGCACTTCTTCGTTGGGGTGGTTGTAGCTGTTGCCCTCGCCGGCGCTGATGACGGCTACTGACGGGTTGACCGCATCCAAGAAATCTTGCGTCGTGCTTGTCCTGCTGCCGTGATGCCCTACATAGAGGATGTCCGCTGATAGGTCGTGCCGCAGCATTTCCGTTTCCGACAGGGCTTCCGCGTCGCCTGTGAAGATAAAAGCAGTTGAGCCTGCCACCATGCGGAGCGACACGGAATAATTGTTTAAGTCCTGATAGTTTTCAGAGTTCGGCGCGATTATCGTAAATATTGCTTCGCCAACGGAGAAGCTGCTGTCGGCTACCGGTTCTCTGAGTGGGATGTCGCCTGCTTCTATGGCATCGAGGAAACGCTCAAAGGTGACGGTCGTATGGGCTACGTTCGGCATGATCAGCGTGCCGACCGGAAACTCGCCCAGCACCGCTATCAGCCCTCCGATATGGTCGGCGTGGGGATGGGTAGCGATAACATACGCGATTTCGCTGACTCCCGCGTCTTTCAGGTATTCCACGACGCGTGCGCCCATGCTTGTGTCGCCGCCGTCGATTAGGACGCTGCCTTGCGTCGTCTGTATTAAGACGGAATCACCCTGACCGACGTCGATATAATGAACTGCCGCTTCTCCGTCCGCTAAAACGTGGGAGTCGGAAAGGTCAAAAATATTTGTGGCTCCCCAATACCCGGTGATTGCGAGTACGGCTACGATAATGATCGCGGCTATTGAGTTCTTTCTTTTCGCGGGTTGTCTCGCGGCTGCGCTTCGGCGTGTTGACCCGTTGTCATTAGTTCTCGTTGTTGGTTTCTGTTTCTTTCCGCTCATTCCGTTGTCTCCCCGTTCTTCTTATTTCAAGTTCCCGGCGGAGGGACTTTCGTGTGTTTATGCCCTGCATTGGTCTGGGAGACGCCATTATATCAGATAGCCAATCCAGCAACAAGAAGCAAACGGGCCTCTGCGCCGATTGGCTATACTTCGATAGTACGGTGACGGATGGTGCGATTTAACAGTTATCAATCCGCATTGTTTGACCATCTGATAGTTTTGAAAATAAATTGCATATTTTTTTATCCCTATCTTGACAGACGCTTATCTACGCGACAAAGAGGACAAGCAGAATTGGGTGGTGGATGAAAGCGCCGCCGTCACCGTCCGCAGGATATTCAACATGATAATCGACGGTTTCGGCGTGGCGCAAATCGCCAAAATACTGACGGA